>WNFP01002535.1_pt1 | contig 25040 bp, 12 predicted proteins | sample 5400201 | NCBI WGS metagenome assembly WNFP01 (sample SAMN13153355, study PRJNA577476) | soil metagenome | isolation source: 115 cm saprolite under Madrone tree | place: USA:California | collected 2016-06-14
GCCGTGGTGCGGTTGCTCACCGCCAGCCCGATGTACACGTTCACGGCCATGCTCACCGTCTGGCTCGTTCCCAACGCCACCCAGTTCACTCCATCCGCACTTCCGTACACGCTGAACACGTTCCCGCTTCTCACCAGCTTCATCCAATTCGGCACCGTCCCGCTTCCCATCGATTGATACGAACTGCTCGCTCCCGTGCTGGTCCGCTCCGTCAGCAATATCGACGTCGAATAATCGAACAGGTACACATGGTTCGCTCCAGCGTTGAGCGTCTCCCGGACCATGATGCCCACCTGCGCCGCGCTGCTCCCCTGCACACTCACCACCCGCGCCACCATCGTCCCGTCCCCAGCTAACGGCTGATATACAAAATGCAATCCGTCCGAACTGGTGAAGAAAGTCCCTTGCCCTGCTCCCGTCACCGTGAACGTCCCGTTCGCAAAACTCGCACTCCCCGCTATCCCTACCGCCCCTACATCCTGGTCCAACCAGGACGCCGGCAGCGGCTGCGACGTCACCGTGAAGCGCACCGCATTGCTGTCATTCATCCCCGGTGCCACCGAAACCACCATCGCCCCCGTCGTCGCTCCCGCCGGTATCGTCATCGTTATCGACGTGCTGCTCCACGCATTGATCGTCACCGCCGCGCCGTTCAGCAAAACCGCGCTACCCCCTTGCGGGCTTCCAAATCCAGTACCTGAAATCACCACCTGGCTGCCAATCAACCCCGTAGTTGCTGAAACTCCGCTAATGACCGGCGCCGGCGCTGCCGCCGAACTCACCGATACGCTATCGAACGTCGCTGTCGCCAAAGAGGCCGTCGTCCGGTTGCTCACTGCCAATCCTATGTACACACTCGGCCCCATGCTCACCGTCTGGCTCGTTCCCAACTGCACCCAGTTCACTCCATCCGTCGATCCGTACATGCTGAACACGTTCCCGCTTCTCACCAGTTTCATCCAATTCGGCGGCACCCCGCTTCCTATGGACTGATAGGAACTGCTCCCTCCCGTGCTGGTCCGCTCCGTCAACAAAATCGACGACGAATAATCGAACAGGAACACATGGTTTGCCCCTGGGTTCAGCGTCTCCCGGACCATGATTCCTGCCTGCGCCGCGCTGCTCCCCTGCACGCTCACCACCCGCGCCACGATCGTCCCGTCCCCCGCTAACGGCTGGTACACGAAATGGAACCCGTCGGAAGTAGTGAAAAAAGTCCCTTGCCCCGCTCCCGCCACCGTGAATGTCCCGTTCGCAAAGCTTGCACTCCCCGCCACACCCACTGAACCGATATCCCCGTCTGACCAGACGGAAGGAAGGGTAGGAATTAAGTGAATCGCGAGGGAGATTGTCGTGGTCTTTGTCAAACTGCCCGAAATACCGGTGACTGTCACCGTGACCGTTCCCGTTATCGCCGTGCTGCTGGCTGTCAGCGTCAACGTGCTAGTGTTTGCTGTCGTGCTGGGGCTGAACGACGCCGTCACGCCGCTCGGTAGGCCAGTTGCCGACAAACTCACGTTGCTGTTGAAACCGTTCTGCGGAGTGATTGTGATTGTACTCGTGCCGCTGGCGCCTTGCCCGATCGTCAAGCTGTTGGGCGATGCGGAAAGAGTGTAGTTCGGCGGGGGCGTCACGGTGAGAGAGAGTGTGGTTATATGTGACAACCCGCCGGACGCGCCCGAAACGGTTACGGTGACCGTTCCTGTGGGCGCCGTGCCGCTGGCCGTCAGCGTCAATGTGCTTGTACCCGCCGTGCTGCTGGGGTTGAACGACGCTGTCACGCCACTCGGCAGACCGGATGCCGACAAGCTCACGTTGCCGTTGAAACCGCCCTGTGGCGAAACGGTGACGATGCTCGTGCCGCTCGTCCCCTGGACCACGCTGAGGCTGTTCGGGGAAGCGGAGAGAGTGTAATCACCTGCGGGATTAACAGTAAGGGTCATTATAGCTGTGCTGCTCAGGCTGCCCGAAGTACCCGTGATGGTGACCGTGAACGTGCCGATAGCTGCCGTCGCGCCCACGCCGAGGGTCAGTGTGGTCGAAGCAGGGTCGGGGTTGGAGCTGAAGAATGCCGTGACGCCACTCGGAAGACCGGACGCAGAGAAAGTTACGCTTCCGGTGAAACCGTTTCGAGGAGAGACAGTGATGGCGCTGAAGCCGGAAGTTCCTTGCACAATGGCGAGACTAGCTGGGGACGCGGAGAGAGTAAACCCGGGTTGTGGCGTCCCCGAGGCCCAATTGTTCACCAGGTTGGCGGCGTTGATGGTGCCGATGCCGGTGGCAAAGTCCCAGCCGATGTTCGCGCCATAAGCGGGGGCGAAGGAAGTATTGGAAGTCGAAAGCACGCCCACGGAGCCGCCAGCGAGGTAGCAGTTGGGGCCAACGCAGTCCACATCCATGTCACCAGAAGTTACATCGTAGAAAATGCAGTTGGCGGCGACGGCGTTGCCATGGTCCGAATTGCAGGCGCTGCTGCCAGCGGAACCATACTCTGCCGACGCTAGCTGGTAATAAACTGGCGCGGGGTTCCCCTGGGCGCCACCGGCCTTCTGATTAATGAGTGCCTGGATGCCCGCCATGATGGGCGCGGCAAAAGAGGTACCACCTGCGCCAGACCAGGCGCTTGGATCGGCGCCGCAAGCCGCTCCCTGATGCGCGGTATCCGACCAGCAGAAAATGTAATAGTGGCTCCAGAGCCCGTCGGCAGCAAATAGCGAGACGTCAGGCGTGTCGCGAACGCCGTCGTTGGGATTGCCGAGGACACTTTGCCACGAAGGTTTCGGCCATCCCTGGCAAGTGCCGCTTACGACGTCACTTGTAGAGGGCGTCCCGGTTGCGCAACCGCTGGGACCGCCGCCGCCAGCCGCGGTGGTCGCGAAAAAGGAACCGTAGAGCGGGTCGTTGCAAAGACTCGTCGAACCGTACGTTGGGCTGTAACCTACGTAAGCCGAGAGGAGTGCGCCGGCGCAGGAGTCATTCCAAGGGATTTCAGGAACGTACGAAATGGCGGAACCGAAGGCGGGAGTGTTGCTGGAATTCCAATAAGTGCCGTTTGTGCCGGAGTAAGTGTCGCTGAAATCGGTGCCACCGACAGCTACGTTGTAAGGCGTGGAAGCGAAAGCGTTGGCGGCGATGCCGTGAGTCGCTTCCTGGACGCTATTGTCGCAACCGGCCGCGCCACTGTCGCCAGCGGCGACGAAAACGGAAACACCCTCGGCCACGGCTTGCTGATACGTGGAATTGTAAGCGGCATTGGCGGCTGCTCCGTTCACGGTTTCGCACTGGCCGTAACTGATACTGATGATGGAGGGAGGGGGAGTGCTGTCGTTGATGAGGTTCTGCATCGCGATCAGGCCGCCGAACGTGGTATTGGTGTCGGCACAAGCAGCCATTTCGATGGCAGCGCTGGGAGCGGAGGCGCTGGCCCATTCGGCGTCGAGAATGGCTTCGGCATCATTGGGAGCAAAAGCGCCCGGAGCGCCGCAGTTATTGGGCCCGGAGGGAGGGGCGGGGTGAACCTGAGCAAAAGTGGCTGAAGTGTAGCCGGAAAGACCAAACGTCGAACGGAAAGTGCTCCAGTCCGAAGCGCTGAAAACGTCCGTGTCTTCAATAAGCACAATGGTCTGGCCCTGGCCTGAAATGCCCGCGCTGAAGAGGGGATTCAAATTGTAGATTGTGGCCAGGTCCGCGGGGACAACTGCATAGTTGGGGTTTCCAAAGGCATCTGTAAATGTGAATTCCGTGTTGGGCTTATGCAGATGGTGCATCGTATGCGGACGGAAGTCGTGCAATGAGACGATCCCGGCGACGACGGGAGCGAGAGCGGCGGGAATTCGCGGATCGCTGATGTTGCCAACGTGCTTTTCGCCTTGGACATTGAGGTAATGAATTTCCGTTTGGAAAGCCTTGCGCACCTGGGCGGCGGTGCCGGAGAAATCGATGAGCATGCCGCTGGGATAAACCACGTTGACGCGCAGGCCGTGGGATTCCAACCAGGCTGTGACAGTGTCAACGTCGGTCTTCGCCAGTCCAAATCGTTCGCCGAATTCCTGCGCGGTCAGCCAGTGATGGAAGTTTGGAGAATCTTTGGTGTGGAGATCGTCAATGAACTGCTGGAGAGCCGCTTCCTGTTCGGGGGAGCGCTTCAGTTGGAGTAGCATGTGCTCCATCGTGAAATTGTTGGACACGGGGCCGCGATCATTTGCGAACCGCGCTTCGGGACGAGTGTTGCCCGGGAGCGCCACGCGGTCCATTTCATTGATGCCTTGCCTAATGCGCGGGCGCGCATGCCGTCCTGACTCAACTTGTGCGTTGACAACCGGTTCGGCAAATAAAACAGCGAGGACGATGAAAGAGAAGGACCCCAATTTGCGAACCATGGGTCCCCTTTCTTATACGAAGATTTGCCTCAAACAAACTGCAGAAAGAGGCGCGCCGGGTCAAAAAGAGCGGGATCGCACTTTAGTACGGAGACAGGTCGATGGCCGGGCTTCCATGCCTGAGAGCTCCTGACGGGACATGCTTCGTCCCCGCTAGGAAACGTAAAGAAAAGAAAGGACCTACCAATAGGTAAAGTTAATAGCGGAATTGGCGGCTAAAAGCAACGGCCAAAGGGACAGTTTTCGGCCAGCGGGCCGGGCGGCTTATTTCGTAAAGTTACGCATTTCCCAGGCTTTAGCCAATACCAGACCCTGCGGGAGCTCGGTTGGCCAAGCCACTCACCAGACAGGGGCGCCGGCATCGCGTTCTCGCAGGAGCTTTTCTTAGGTCGACCAGCCTTGGCGGTATTCTCGACGTAAAAAGTCGTTGGCTTGCAAAGCGTTGGTAATGCGCATATTGGCGCCGTCGTAGTAGATCTTCTTTCCGGCGCGCAAGGCCACGATGCCTAGGAGCATGACCTCCGTAAGACGGGCGGCGTAGTCAAACGGGCAGGAGGCTTCCACCTTTCCCTTGGCGGCGTCCACCCAGTTCATTTCATGGGCTTCGCCGACGATGCGCGGGAGTTTTTGCGCAGGCTTGCCGAAGGATTCGTGGAGCGACTTGGGCAAGAGCCTGGGCTTGAAGCCGTACGTGTCGTGAAGGAGCTTGCCTTTGCTGCCGATCAGCAGAGCACCGCCCTCTTGTTTCAACTCTTCGTCGCCGAGCTCTTCGGGCTTGTTGGGCTTGAGGCCCCCGTCGTACCACGTGAGCTTGACGGGCGGCATCGGACCGCGAGCGGGGAATTCATAAAAGGTTAGTGTCGCGGTCGGATAGGAAGCACCGTTGAATGGGGTCGAGATCGTTTCGACGCTGGTAGGTAAGCCAAGGTTGAGTGCCCACATGGTGTGATCGATCAAATGAGCCCCCATGTCACCGATCGCGCCGACGCCCCAATCGGTCCAGCCGCGCCAGTTGAATGGATGGTAGATGGGGTGGTAGTCCACGTTGTTCGAGGCGGCACCCAGAAAAAGATCCCAAGCGAGCCCATCCGGGATGGGATAGTCGCCGGCAAGGGCTGCGGCAATCCGCGCCGTGACGCCACGGCCATTCCAGCGAAGAGGATCGGGCTGCGGCTTTAGCGGTTCCGGGCGCGGCACGCCTTGAGGCCAGTAGCCAAGGGGCCTGTTCGTCCAGATATGCACCTCGCGCACGTCGCCGATCGCGCCGCTCCACACGTACTCGACGGCGGTCCTCCCGTCGTTCGACGAGTGACCCTGATTGCCCATCTGCGTGGCAACTTTGGTTTCGTTAGCGCGGCGAGAAAGCTTGCGAGCTTCTTCGACAGACCAAGAGAGCGGTTTCTGGACGTACACATGCTTGCCAAGCTCCATCGCCGCCAAGGCAACCGAGGCGTGCATATGGTCAGGCGTAGCGACCAAGACAGCGTCGATGTCCTTCTGGTGTTCGAGCATGTCGCGATAGTCGGTGTAGCGTTTGGCCTTCGGCAGATGTTCTGTCTTGAGTTTGATCATTCCCTCAAGCCGCGCCTGGGCTTTCATGGGATCGAACTCCGCAGGCGGCTCGCCCGGCGGTGGCGGGGCAGGCAGTTCTATTCGCTTCTTCACCCTCTCGATGTCGAGGTCGAGCCGGTCAAATCCTTTGTCGGCATAGCGCCAGTCCACGTCGCAGAGCGCCACGATGTTCTGGCTTGCGAGGTTGATCAAATTATTGCGGCCCATGCCGCCGACTCCGACGCCGGCGACGTTCAGCGTATCGCTCGGCGGAGTGAATCCTCGGCCGAGGACGTGCCTGGGAACAATGGCGCACGCGGCGCCGCCGGCGGCCACCTTTGTCAGGAACGTGCGGCGCGAAATTTCTTTCTTTTTGCTCATGGCATCTCTCCTAGGCTGGATTATCGAGTGTCGGCGAGGGCGACGTAGGCGCCGAGAGTAATCATGCCGAGACCGGAAGCGACACGCTGGCCGCGGCGGAAACGCACGCTGGTCTTGAGTTTACGCTCCAGAGGAGCCGCAAGGAAAACGACAAGAAGATCGGCAGCGGTATTGAGGAGCACCGAGAGAGCGCCGAGAATTACGAATTGCAGGAAAACATGGCCGCGCTCGGGCACGATGAATTGCGGAATGAAGGAAAGGAAAAACAGAGCTGTCTTAGGATTTAGAACTTCAGTAAGAATCCCTTGACGAAAAGCGCCCATCGCAGCAGGCTGCGATGCGCTGACAACCATCTCCGCATTTCGCGAGCGGATCATCCGAATTCCCAGCCAAACGAGATACGCGGCTCCCGCGTATTTGACGGTGTGAAAGGCGACAGCGGAAGCGGCGAGAATCGCGGAGATACCGAGCGCAGCGGCCAGGACATGGAAGAGTCCGCCAACAAAGGTACCCAAAGAAGAAAGGATGCCCTCGCGCCGGCCGCCGGCGAAACTTCGGGCCAAAACGTAGAATATTCCTGGTCCTGGAGTAATTGCCAGAAGCAGCGCAGCGGCAAGAAAAAGCAAGAAATGGTGTGCGTCAAACATTCGAAAATTGTAAAGTCCCGCCTCGCAACGTGCAAGATGGCCTAGGCAATATGAATGGCCGGCTGGAAGATGCTTATTTGCCGGTGACGGCGAAGCTGCCGGCGTCGAGGTGATCGAAGTTGAGCATGGCGTTGAAGACGAGGAAATAGCTGCCCGTGGTTTCGCCGCGCCACATTGGATTGTTGGCGAAGAGGACGACGTGGCCTTTGCCGTGGGGAACGTCCACGACGGCGGGCTTTTCCGCGATTTCATTGCCGCTGGTGATCATGCCGCTGAGGAGCAAATCTTTTTCGGCGGCGAAGCGCAGGACTACGCGGGGTTGCTGATCCTTCGGAGGAATCGCAAAGCGGGCAAAATCCGGCAAGTCCTCGGGAATGTAAAGCTCTTGCTCGTGCGGTGTGCGCTTCACGGGCTTTTCGGGAAGTTCGTAGGGCCTAGCCTGAATGATGTCGGGATCGGTGGCGGTGCCGCGTCCGCTGGAACGCGCTGAGCCAGCTGCGCCCTCGTCAGGTCCACCCCCACCGCCTGGACCGCCGAAATTGCCGCCGACCGTGATGACCGGACCCTGCCGAAAATAGACGTAGAGCTTGTCGTCGTAGCCGTAGGTGATGGGGCTTTTCTTGTCGTCAATAGTGGAGAGAACTACGCTGCCGGGGGCTTGCATGGTGCGAGCGTCAGAAACGTTCACCATTTCGGTCATCCCTCCGGCAACGGGGAGCGAAGCACTGGCTTGCACCGCGATGAGCAACCCGCCTTCGCGGACGAACCGCTCGAGATTGGCGATTCCCTGGTAGCCGAGACCGCCGCGGATGTCGTCAGTGGAGTCTAGACCGGGTGCGACGAAGTTTGGAGTTTCGGTGGAGTTTTTCCAAGGACGTGGATCACCGCGCATCGGCAGGCCGCGTAGCACAGCGCTCAGTCCCGCGGGACCGCCGCCACCCATGGGAGGAAGGATGACGACGTCGAACTTCTCGCGGAGATTCTGGGTTTCACGCAGCCAGGTGTCGGCAACGTAGGTGTAGGGGACTTTCAGCTCCTCCATGGGAATGCGGAACCAGCCGTCGTTCTGGGTGTTCTGCCAATTGTGGACGAGCGCGATGCGGGGAACAGCGAGCGGATGCGTCTTGACGCTCAGGGCAGCGTTCGTGGAATGGACTTTGATTCCCAGATCTTTCGCGGCTTTTTCGAGTTGGGTGCGATCGGCATTGCGAATGATGAAGGAGCCAGCTTTGAACTTGATGCCATCGGCTCCGAAGCTATCTTCAGCGGCTTCCATAGAAACGTTGGCGAGGCGGAAGCGCAGTGAGGCAAGCGTGCTGTCCGTGTTGTGCTGGATGACAAAAGTTTTGCCCTGTCCGTCGATTCCGCCTGGGGGATTGATCCTGCTCATTTTTTGCGTGGCAGCACTAAGGATGGAGAGATCAGTGACTCGCGTGGTTTTGACATTGCGGAGCGCGCCGAGGGTCCAGCCGGTGTCGTCATAGGAACGAGGATCGCGCGGGCTGTAATACTGGGTGTCGAGGGCCATATCGGCGAGCCGGCTGTAAGGCTGATCCATGCGCACGACGTAGCTGCCTGCGGGAATCACGGTTTCCGCCGGCTTCTTCTCTTCTTTGGTCCTGGCCGCGGCATCGGATTTTTCGGCTGATTTTTCCTGATCTTTTTCCTTGTCACCGATGGATTCCTGCGCACCCTTTGCAGCCGGGATGCGCAATTCCTTCTCGAGGCGGTGAACTTCGACGCCCTGAAGCTGCAAAAGATTCAGGAGGCTGGCCTGCTCGGCAGGGCGCTGGTCGTCCGAAGGAAAGACCCAGGCAGCTGGGCCTTCGGTGCGGGCTTTCGCGACTGCACGCTTGCTCTTCAAATAAAAATTGTTGAGAAACTTCTGACCATTGGAGGCCACGTTGTTCATGCCGAAGAGGATGGCGCTCTCCTGCATGTTGATATTGTCGCGGGCGGACCATTTCACTTTGGGGAGCGGAGGATTGGGGCGATACCACTCGCGGCTCGTATCGGGCGGGCGAAGAGTACGGACGCGAGTGTCGGCGCCGCCATTGCCAAACGTTTCGTAGAAGCGGCCAATGGAGTTGTGATTGTTAGCGATGGAAAGCAGATAGTTTGGCGCCCAGCCGTCGTAAAAACCGTGCGTCCACACGCCGATGACGCCGCGCTTAGTCATTTCCTCAATTTCGTGATAGGCCATCTCCTGCCACTCGCTGATGACGATGGGATCAAGCCAGGCGTTGTAAGGACCGGTGCCGGTCATGATGTACAGATAAGGGACGGACTCGTGGAGATCGTGCATCACGGTGGGATGCCAATCGAGGTAGGTCTTAAGCATGTTGCGGGAGAGTGCGAGGCTGACGCCCAGATTGTCGCGGTTGTTGTCATGCGATACGTAGTGTCCCCACCAGATGAGGGGATAGGGAGGCTGGTCGGGGTGCTTTTTGTGCTGCATGTAAATGTCAACCATGCGATCGTGGCCGTCGGTTTCGACAATGGGAGTGATCAGCACGATGGCATCGCGGCGGATTTTTTGAATGAAGGGCGTATCTTCCACGGCGAGACGGTAAGCAAGCTCCATCAGCATTTCCGGAGAGCCGGTTTCGGGGGAATGGATGCTGCCGTCGGCCCAGTAGATGGGCTTGCCTTCGGCGATGAGCTTTTGCGCTTCGGCATCACTAAGGCCGCGCGGATCCGCGAGGCGAGCGGTGATTTCCTTGTAGCGGTCGAGTTTCGCGAGATTGGCTTCGTCGGAGACGGCAGCCACGAGCATCTCACGGCCTTCTTCGGACGTGCCAATGCTCCAGACTTTGACCCTGGGGCTCTTGCTGGCAAGCAAACGGAAATAAGCGTTGATGTCCTTCGTGTAATCGAGAATATCCGGCGCTCCCACGATGTGATGAAGGAAGGCATCCGGCGCGGGAACGCAAGAGCTGAGAGGCAGATGGTCGACGAGTTCAGTACTGAAGAAGGATTCCGTCGTGAACTCTTTGATTTTCTTGTTGTATTCCGTGTGATCGCTGAGCGAACAAGGGCTGGACTGAGCGAAGCTCGTAGCCACACAGAAACACAGGGCGAGCAAAACGCCGAGCAAGCTGCGGATCATAAGACACCTCAGGGCAACGCAATCGCGGGTGATTTTATAGACTGTTTTTCGAGGGGGTGCAACCCAATCCCTTGAATGTCGACGATGCGGGGCCATTTGGCCTATGATTGGCCGCCTGCGTTAGTGGAAATTGAGGAGAGGGACGGATGGAAGAACAACTGAGCCTGGATTTCTTGCGCGTCGTGGAAAACGCCGCGATTGCCGCAGCGCGCACCATGGGATTCGGGGACCGGCACCATGCCGATGAAGTAGCCGTCGAAGCGATGCGCAAGACCATGGACTCCGTGGAGATTGACGGGACCATCGTGATTGGCGAAGGCGAGCGCGATGAGGCGCCGATGCTGTACATCGGCGAAAAGGTCGGCCTAGGGACGCACGCGCCGAAAGCATTGTTTCCACAAGTGGACATCGCCGTCGATCCCCTGGAAGGCACGAATCTCTGCGCGACGGGGGCGGCGAATGCGATCGCGGTGCTGGCGGCAAGCGAACGCGGCGGCTTGCTGCACGCGCCGGACCTGTACATGGAGAAATTAGTTGTAGGGCCGTCGTGCAAGGGCGCCGTGGACCTGGATGCGCCGGTGGCCGATAACTTGAAATCGATTGCCAAGCGGCTGGACCGCGACGTTGAGGATCTCGTCGTGATCGTGTTGGACCGCGACCTTTCGGCCGGAATTTCCGCTGCTGTAGTCGGAACCGGAGTGCACGCGGTGATGGGCACAGGCGGCGCGCCGGAAGGCGTGCTGACGGCGGCGGCGCTGCGCTGCTTGAACGGGCAGATTCTCGCGAGGCTGGTCGTCAGCAAACCGGAGCACGCGGAACGCCTTGCAAAAATGGGCGTGAAGGATCTGAAGCGCATTTACGACACGGAAGATCTGGCTCCGGGAAAGAAAATGATTTTCGCGTGCACGGGCGTGACGGACGGAAACTTGCTGAAGGGTGTGCGGTTTTTCGGGGAAGGCGTGCGCACCAGTTCCATGATTCTGACGCTGGATGAGCGGCAGGTGCGGTTCATCGATTCGGTGCATCTGGAGAAGCGACCGGATATTAAAGTGCGGTTCAACTGAAAATAATTTTTGAGGCTGAGCCAGCTCAGCGCTGCTGGTTCGCGATGGCCAGAAAAACGCGATCGTCCACGGCAACCGAGCGCGTGAAAAGTGTGGTGGCGTTTGCACCCACGATGCCGACGTGCCCGGCATTTCCGCTCAAAGCAGGTCCCGCAGGCTTTGCGCCCGATCCCGTCCCGTCGCCCGGCTGAAGCGAAATCCGGGTCGTCTTCGGCGTGCAGTTGGTCGCGCCGAGACACGTATCACGAATGAACACCTGACGGTACCCGCTATTGGTGCCGCCTGCGAATGCCTTCGATTGAGCAGAAGCCTGACTTGCGGAATGGCTCGGAGTGATGGCCAGAAACGCGACATACCGTCCCGAAGCGCTGACCGAAGGCAGAATGCTTTCCGCTCCCACCAACGACCCGTTCGAATCCGTGGAGAGCAAATGTGTCGAGGGCTTGCAAGAATCTCCCGCTCCTGCGCAAGTGTCGAGCAAATAGACCTGTCGGCCAGGCGGCGCGTTTTCCACTAGGTTTGTCGCGGCTGAGCTGAAGGCCACATAGCGTCCGTCGGCGCTCATCGAAGGCGCGCGGCTTTCTTCGTTTGCCGGAGTGCCATCGGCCGCCGCCGAGAGAAGAGTCGTACGTGGCTGGCAACCAGATGCAGCGCCCTCGCAGGTATCCCGCAAAAAAATCTGGGAGCGATCGTCTTGTACAGCGGTGTAAGCAACGTAGCGGCCATCAAGGCTAAGCGCTGGCATTTCTTCCGCGACAAGCGCTGCAGCTGAAGCGCTCATAGGGGTCCCCGGAGGACACCCACTCGACGGACAAACCGTGAAGGTTACGGGCGCGCTCGAGCCGCCACCGCCACCGCCAGTGCACGGTGTGACGCAGCCTGCCTGGGGAGGAGACGGCGGATTGAAAACCGTCACATTCGCGGTCAAGTTCGTCGTGCCGGAGTTCACTAGTACGAGGCTCGCTTTGACGGATGCTTGCATTTGGCAAGAAGAGCTACTGGAACAGGTGACGCTGCCGACGGCCAATTTTGTTTGTGTCCCACCGATGCTCCAATTTACCTGGGATCCACCGGAGGGATCCGTTGTGGGAAGAAAACCCGAACCATTGAGCGTCAAAGTGAATGTCGCGTTGCATGCCAACCCAGTGCATACCGGCGCACTCAGGGGACTGATGCCGGTGAGACCTGGCAATGGATTCGGCGGCGGATTGATGTAAAAGGCGAATGGGTTCGACAGGCCGTTTTGCCCCGCGCCAGAGGCGGGATTGATTGTGCTGATGCTGGCAGTGCCGGGCTTGGCGACGAGCGCCGCTGGGACGGTCGCGGTGACGACGTTTCCGAGAGCGGCTCCCGTGCTGTCCACGGGGACCGTCGTGGCCAGAGGCTTGCCATTCCATTGCACCACGGTTTTTAGGACGAACCCGCTGCCATTCACTGTCAGCGGAAAATCTGCATTTCCTGCGCTGACCTGGGCAGGTGAAAGAGAAGCCACGAAGGCGCCCGTGTTGTTCTGAAACGTGTTGCCGTAGTCGTTGCAACCCGCTGCCGCGAAAATCGCCATCAGGGCGACAGCTAACGCCGTCCAAGACCGCTTCATTGAGACTCCTTCATCTATTCTGACGACCCCGGCAGTGCCAGGGCCTACCTGCCTGCGCGAACGGGAAATGCCCGTGGCGCCAGCGCACTTTTGGTGGTGTGATGCAAATTCCGCGCTGCGCGTTGACCGCGAAGAAGCCGGGAACCGGGGAACACCACCCAGCTTTTGTCCACCCCTGCGTGAGACCGAACTATGCCACGAATCTCGGGACTCGGGCAACCTTACATCATTACCATCTTGAACGGGATGAGGTCAATGCGCATTCGTGGACCACTCGGTGCGCGGGAGAGAAATCCAATCTAGTTATTGCGGGCCGAGTGCTGCAATGGATGCGCGCACCAGCTCCCGTAAATGGGATTGACACTCCACATTCTGCACCGCGGCCGCGCCTGCGGCGCGATAGCAGGCCAAAGCTTGTTGCTTTCGGCCAAGTTTGGCGCACAGGTCGCCGCGCGCCAGTTGAAAGAGCGGATTTGTCGGGTACTTTTCAACGAGCGGAACGAGGACGCCGAGCGCTTTCTCATACTGCTGATCGTAACGATGTAAATTCAGCGCGAGATAGAACCTCGCAATGTTTGAAGTGAGAACACCCTGAGCAGCGGCCTGTTCAAGCAAGCGTATTCCTTCCTGCTTTGAACCTCCAGGGATGCCCATGAAAAAGCGCAGAATCCTGGCGAGCGAACTCAGCGTGTCCACGTAATAATTGTAAAGACCCAGGCCGAGGTCGACGTCAGCGAGACCAGGATCGAGTGCCTTGGCCCGCAGAAAGTGCTCGCGGGCGCGCACGCCGGAGCGCGCCGTGTTCCGATTCTCGGCGCGAAGTCCGTAGAGTCGCGCCGCGGATGCCTCCGCCATGCCCGCATAGAATTGCATTTCCGCGGAGTCGTTTTGCTTGATCTGCGCTTCCGCCAGCGACAAAGCCTTGGCAGACAGCTCGAAATAGTGCTGATCCGCGGCGAGTTTGGGGCGCCGGCGAGCGTCGCTCATTCCATACTTGAAATCGGCCGAAGTACACCAGATGCGCCACCACAATGCTTCCGCTTCCAGGAGATAGCCGAGCGGATGATCGGGCCGTTCCTGTTCAAGGCGCTTCGCGTCCTCCACTGCTCCTTGGAGGTCGAAGGAATAGATTTTGTCGAGGATGGCGGGCGTCTCCGGCGGCAAAGTGATTTTGGAGTCGCGCGCGGGTGTGGCAAGAGGCGCGAGGAAGACCAGGCAAGCCAGGCCAGCGCGGCGAACTATCGGCGATGTCATCGTCGTCCCCGTCCGAGAAAGAGATTGTGCACGATCAGGCCCTGCGCCGGATGAGTTTAAGCTGTTCAAGAAGAGTGCGAAATGGTTTTTGCAGGATGAATCTGCGTTAGGAGGCGCGAGGGGCATTTGATATTCTCGGCGAACCCGTGAAGACGAACAGCCACGACGCGAGCCCGGCACTCGAGCGCGGCCTTGGCCTGAAAGAGGCTGTGGCGCTGAACATGATCGAGATCGTGGGCATTGGCCCGTTCGTGGTCAGTTCCCTGGTGATTCGGGCGATGGGCGGGCCGCAGGCGCTCATTGCGTGGCTGGCGGGAGCCTTGCTGGCGACGCTGGATGCCTTTGTGTGGTCCGAGCTAGGCGCGGCGATGCCGAAAGCCGGCGGCACGTACGTTTTTCTCCGCGAGGCCTACGGTCCGGAGCGCTGGGGCCGGCTGATGTCCTTTTTATTCGTGTGGCAAACGCTCGTGCAGGCGCCGCTTTCCGTAGCTTCGGCCTCCATAGGTTTCGCAAAATACGCAGGATATCTCCACCCCTTCACGCCGCTGCAGGCAAAAGCGATTTCGGGTGGGCTGGTCATCTTCATCGTGATTCTGCTTTATCGTCGAATCACGACTATCGGAAAGATCTCCGTTTTGCTGTGGGTCGGCGTCGTGGGAACCATGCTGTGGCTGATTTGGGGAGGGGCCACGCATTTCAGCGCCAAGCTCGCGTTTGATTTCCCGCCGGGGGCTTTCCATCTTTCGTGGGTGTGGTTCGCAGGGCTTGGCTCTGCGATGGTAAGCACAATCTACAGCTACTGGGGCTACTACAACATCTGTCACCTCGGGAGCGAAATCAAAGATCCCGAAAAGAATATTCCTCGCGGCATTTTTCTTTCCGTGCTGGGAATCGCCATCCTGTATCTGGCGATGCAGACGAGCCTCCTGGGCGTGGTCCCGTGGCGCGAGGCGCAGAATTCGGATTTCATCGCCAGCTTGTTTGTCGAACGATTGTATGGACAAGCGGCGGCGCGCTTCGTTACTGGAATGATTTTGTGGATTGCGGTCGCTTCCGCGTTTTCCGTTTTGCTCGGTGCATCGCGTGTTCCGTATTCTGCAGCTCGGGACGGGAATTTCTTCCCCGTGTTTGGCCGGGTGCATCCCACGAAACACTTTCCGCATATCTCCCTGCTGGTTCTCGCGGGGCTCGCATTCCTATTCAGTATTTCGCTCAAGTTGAAGCAGGCCATTGCGGGGATTCTGGCGATGCGCCTGCTAGTTCAGTTCATCGGGCAGGCCGTCGGCGTGATGCTGCTGCGGCGAAGGCACGGCACGCAAGGGCTGCCGTTCAAGATGTGGCTGTATCCGCTACCCGCGGTGCTGACGATGATCGGCTGGGCCTGGCTCTTTTGGCAGACTGGCCCGACGCGAAAATGGGGATTGGCGGAAATCGCCCTGGGGGCTTTGGCGTTTCTGATTCGCGCGCGGGAAGTGAGACAATGGCCTTTTGGAAGTTCGCAGTCCACAGTTCCCGGTTCACAGTAAGAATTCTGAGCTGCCTTTCGGTGGGAGGTTGCGTGAATTTCCATTTTCGACGTTTGGCTATCCTTGTCTTGATAGCGTGTGGGGCAATTGCATTCACATCGATTCCCACGTTCGCTCAATTTCCTCCAACGCCGGGGACTGGACCCGGCTTGCCGGAAACCGTTGAAGCGATCGAGCGCGCCAGAATTACAACCCGAATCCTCTACGTGACGGCTCATCCGGATGATGAAAGTGCCGCGACCCTTACCTATCTTGCTCGCGGGCTCCATGCGGATGTCGCGCTGCTCTCCCTTACTCGTGGTGAAGGTGGCCAGAACGATCTGGGCCCCGAACAAGCCCCGCAATTAGGATTGATTCGGACGCAGGAATTGCTGGCGGCGACGCACGGCTACGGCGTGAGGCTCTACTTTACGCGTGCGAAAGATTTCGGCTACTCGAAAACGCCGGAAGAAACGGAACGGATCTGGGGCGATCAGGTCCTCGAGGACATGGTCCGAGTAATCCGCGGGTTTCGCCCCAACATTGTGATTAACGGCTGGGGCGGCGTGCACGGCGGCCACGGACATCATCAAGCCTCGGGATTGCTCACGCCGAAGGCCGTGCAGCTCGCGGCGGATTCTTCTTTCAAGCTCCAAGCCTCTTCCCCCGACGACCAGGATTTGGCGCCGTGGGGCGACCGAAAGGCCGTGCTCGTGTTGGACCTCGACCGAAGCGACACGCCCAAGGGCTATATGCTTCCCTTGGACGAGATTTCGCCGCTGTACGGTAAATCCTGGCGTGAAATCGGACTCGACGCATTTGCAAATCATCGCACGCAGGGAATCACTGGATTTCTGAACTCGCCGTTTCTGCGGCGCGCCGTCGCGCTTCAACGTGAGGACGGCGGGCAGCTTGATCCTGCCTTACTCGCGCAACCGCTAGGCCCACTGGACGAAGACTATGAAATGGGAAATATGGGTGTGGACCCGCTTATGCGGGCCGTAGATGCTGCCCTGGTCTCGGCGCGCGATGCGGCATTGCGGCTCGATTGGAGAGCTGCCTCCAGCTCCCTGGTTGCCGCCGCCAGAAAAATTGGTGAAGTCCCCGTGTCTTCGGTTTCCTCCCAAGTTCCTGCGCCGGTCGTGTCCCTCGCGCGAAGCCTGAAGCGGAAACGGGAAAAAATAGATGCGGCTCTGGCTCTCGCCGCAGGGTTGCGATTGGACGCGCTAGCCGATCGCGCCGAACTGGTTTCGGGCGAAACATTCACGGTCCGTGTGGACTCTCATCATCGCAGCGAAATCACCGGGGATTTCAAGAAGCCCGCACTGGTGCTTCCCACCGATTGGAACATTAGCAAAGAGGAACCGGAGACCGGTGGAGGAGTTCGCTTCACGATTTCTGCCGGGCCGAATCCGCAGCACACACCGAACCCCGCTACTGCGATCCTGCCGGAACATCCGCCAATCGTTAAGGTCAGCCAGGAAGCGGTAATCGACGGATATTCATTCACAGTCGCGGCGGCGGTGACGCAACTTCGCGCGACTTCCACGCGCGCGGATCGCATGCCTCTGCGCGTTGTTCCGGCCTACACATTGGCAGTCGAGCCAAAGCAAGCCATCGAGATTACCGGCAAGCCGCGCAAGCCGTTCGATGTATTGCTCCGCGTGCATTCCTACGCAACGCAGCCGGGAGAAGTTCGCGCAGGTCTGACCGTGCCGCGTGGATGGAAAACAGGTGCGCCGGTGCCCTTGAAATTCGAAGGAGCGGGTGACCGCTATGCGCGGCTGACCGTGACCCCGCCTCTGAAGCTCGGTAGAGGGAATTTTAAGATTTCGGCATACGTGGAGCGCGCGGCCAACCGTGCCCGAGGCGACAAAGCGGAGAAGTTCACCACCTCGCTCGAGCCCTTGCCGACGCTGCCAACGCAGCTTTGGAGCGAGCCGGCCCAGTGCGCGGTACATGTGTTTGATGTGCTTGTGCCGGCGAATCTCCGCGTTGGCTACATCACGGCGGAAAGCGAACCGGTCCCGGAAGCGTTGCAGCGCTTGGGCATTCGCGTGGAGATGCTGGACGCTGTGGCCCTGGCCTTCCGCGATTTATCCCCATTCAACGCCATCGTCGTTGGAGTGCGCGCATACGAGCTTCGGCCGGAATTGTCTGGAGCGAATCAGCGGCTACTGGATTACGTCTCCAAGGGCGGAACGCTCGTCGTGCAATACCAGCGCGAGTTTGCCTGGGACAAATTTCACTATGCGCCGTATCCCGCTTTGATTTCCCCACCTCCCCCGCCAGCGAAAGAAGGCTCGCCGCCGGTCGTTCGGCCCCTGCCCCGCATCACCGACGAGAATTCCCCTGTGATATTCCTGAAACCCAATGATCCCCTCCTTAATCATCCGAACAAGATCACGCAGGACGACTTCAAGGGCTGGATGCAGGAGCGTGGCCTTTACTTCTGGACCGAATTCGATCCCAAGTACACAGCGCTTCTGGGAATGCATGATCCCGGCGAGCCGGAGCTCGACGGCGGCCTGGTCTATACCCATTCCGGTAAGGGCACCTACATTTACACGGGCCTCGCCTTCTTCCGCCAGTTGCCCGAAGGCGTTCCCGGAGCCTATCGGCTTTTCGTCAATTTGCTCAGCGCGTCGCGACCTCGCTAAACGGTCTCCGGTGCGAAAACCAGGCCGAAAAGCTTTGCGCGAATCAGCTGAGCAGGTAAACCAACTGGGCACAACGCTGCCGCACAGAAATCACCGTGCTATTCTCTTCAACCGAGGAGTGAAACGCGCATGAGGAATCACCATGGAACTTGCCTTGCCGGGAGAATGGCTCGTAAAATCTTTCTGTTGTCGCTGGCATCCGCGATCTCTTTGACTTGCGTTTCCCCCGCCGCAGCGCAGAAGGAAAAGAAAAAAAAGCCGGACACTTCTCAGCCCGCTGACAGCTCCAAGATGCTGGTTCCTATGACCGACGAGCAGCAGATTGATTACACGCTCTCGGAAATGCTGGGAGCCTGGCAGCTCGGTGATGTCGAAAAGCTGCACAAGAATTACGCCGATGATGTTGTCGTCGTGAACGGCTCGTGGGCGCCCCCAGTTTTCGGGTGGAACAATTATCTGGCCGTTTATCAACGGCAGTACGCGCGCATGGAGCGGGTGCGCATGGATCGGTCAAATACCTACATCAAGGTGAGCGGTACGGTGGGATGGGCGTGCTACCAGTGGGACTTCGAAGCCATTGTGGACGGCCAGCCCATGCAATCTCAAGGGCAGACTTCGCTGGTCATGGAGAAGCGCAATAATCACTGGGTCATCGCGCTCAATCACACTTCGCTTGCCCCGAAGCCCCCCCAAGCTCCAGCTAGCGCGCCTTCAGGACAACAACAACCTGCAAAGCCGGCGCCGCGATGAAGCTTGCCGGCAAACTGCCGCACTTGAGAGAGCCTCTACAGGAGGCCCTTTAGTCCTTCCCTAAGCCACATTCCGGCAATCAGCAGTAGCAGAACGCCTGCCAGGATGCCGGTTCCCATGATGGGCCGGGACAGCGCGTTGATTTTCGCTACAAGCTCGCGCTGCTCCCGCGCCATATGTTCCTCAGCCGCATCCAGAAAGATTTGGTCGTCTTCGTGGCTCGAAAGGAGACTCCGCCGAAATAACAGAGCGAGGAATACGGCGGTAACGACTCCCCAGGCAATCAGTAGGTAGAGCAACGGCCCCGTGAGTATTTGTGAGTCCATACAGACCTCCCCATGGAACGCACCCGCGCTGCCGGCTGGGCCAGCAAGGGTCTCGAGGGATTTATAAGGCGGAGTATAGCACTCTGGATTAAAAATTCTAGTGCTGCGTATCACAAAGACGGATACCTCACGCGAGCATAATTGGCCGGGAACCCTGTCCCGAGGGCTGCTCGTTCCGCATGCAAATTCCACAAACTAAAGAACCTTCCTAGCCGGAGGCGCGTTCGGTGCCAAGACCAATGGCCCGCTTGTGGCAGGAAGGAGAGATGTGCCACCGCCCGCATGAGCGTCGCCGTTTTCGCCGCGTTGACAAAGGGGAACGTGCCGGGCAGAATGTGAAAGCCTCATTGCAAGTGGCTCCGCGAACGATGGAGCTCACTTCCTCACACTCGTGCCCGAGTGGCGGAACTGGCAGACGCGCTGCGTTCAGGTCGCAGTGATCGCAAGGTCGTGGAGGTTCGAGTCCTCTCTCGGGCACCAATTTCCCTGAACCATGCGCACAACGAGATTGACGGTGTACTCCGCAATCCGTTACGGTGTTCTCTCACAACAATTCTCTGCTGTTGCGAGGTGTCGACGTGTTTCTGAATGTTTTCCTGTTCTCCTTTCCCGAATGGCTGCCGCACTTCGCCTTCCTCGACACGCCGCACGCCAACGAAATGATGGCCATGCGTTGGTTGCACTTCATCTTCGGCATCATCTGGATCGGCCTGCTCTATTTCTTCAATCTCGTTCTGACGCCTGCCATAAAGAAAGACCCCGCCCTGCGAACCAAAATCTATCCTGAGCTGATGTCGGGAGCGATGGGCTGGTTCCGTTCCTCCGCGCTGGTGACCGTGATCGTGGGACTGCGCTACTTCTCGATCCATCTGGCCGCGGATGCAAAGCTCGCGGGCGATCGTTCCCTAATTGGCAAATGGTTCGGGTTGTGGTTCCTCGTCTGGCTGGTAGCGTATGTTTTCATTTACGCGTTGCAACTCCCAGCGAAAGGAATTCTCAATAGTCCCTGGGTGCGCGTGATTGGAATTTCCGTGGTGGTGATCGGCGCGTCTTGGCTGGTTCTCGCGCTAAACGGGGGCCCGAATGTCTCCAACGCTCACCTCGCCATCAGCGTGGGCGGCGGGCTCGGCTTAGTCATGTTGCTGAATACCTGGGGCGTAGTCTGGCGCATCCAAAAACGCCTTATCTCCTGGTCCCGCGCCAGCGCGAAACAAGGCGTGCCGATGCCGCCGGAAGCCGAACGCTTGATGCGCTGGAATTATCTCACCGCGCGCACCTCGTTCTGGCTGTCCTTTCCCATGTTGTTTTTCATGGCCGCCGCCAGCCACTATCCATTTCTGAGCACTGTTGCGCGCTGAACACCCGAATCATTTGGCAGGAGGCCACGACGTCCGACGTAGGAAAATGAAAAGGGAGGCGGGCCAGGTCGTCCCGCCTCCCTTCTTTCCCCTCTCGGGGAAATCCGGCCAGTCTGACGGAGGGCGACCAGCCGGTCGTGTGTTGGCCTGCCTATATAATCCCGGAATCCAGAAAAAAGTTCCTGCGAAACCCAAAAAACTGGCTAAAATCTGTAGTGCCAATCGCCGCCCGCCATCCGGCGCAAAACCCCATGCCACGCCCCTCACAGCTGAGCCCTGATAACATATTGCGTTTTCTGCAAGTTAGAAGCGTACCCGCGTCCACCACCGACATCGCCCAAGGCCTCCACTTAAAAAAATCCGACAATCGCCCGCTCTTCAAGATGCTTTCCAAACTGAAAAAGCGCCGCGCCATCGAGGAATTGCCCGGCGGCCGATACCGACTCCCGAACCGCAAATCCGAACGGGACGCCCCCAGCCAAAAACCTTCCGGCGAAGCCCCGCGCCACTCCCAACCCTCGCCGCTCGCGAGCCGCGATGAAGTAAAAGGCCGCCTCGTTCTTCACCACGACGGCTACGGCTTCGTCGTCCCCGATTCCCCCATACCTCAACTTGACGGCGACGTCTTCATCCCTCGCGACGCCATCCAGGACGCCATGCACGGCGATCACGTTCTCGCAAAAATCCAGCGTTTGGGCGGCGTCACCGGCGCGCAGCGCGCCGAAGGCCGCATCATTCGAGTCCTCGACCGCGCGCATCCCACGGTCGTCGGTCTTTTTCGCTACGGCGCTCAACACAATGTCGTCCTGCCTTATGACACTCGCATCCAGCACGAAATTGAAATCCCTCGCGGAAACGAGCTCACTCCGGGTCTCTGGAAAAAGCTCGGCTTCAGCCGCGCCGATGAAACCAGCATTCGCCTAAGGCGCATCCCACGCCTCGATGAACTCGATGGCGCCGTCGTGAACGTCGAGTTGCTCCGCTATCCGCACGGCGGTGCATCGCCCATCGGCCGGGTCATCGAAATTCTCGGCCGCCCCGGCGATCTTGGCGTCGACACCGAAATCATTATCCGCAAACATCATCTCCCGCACGTTTTCTCCGCCGAAGTCCTGGACGAGGCCGAGCGCGGCGCGAAGCCCGTCAGCGAAGCCGAGCGCGCTGGCCGCGAAGATTTCCGCCACTTGCCCATCGTCACCATTGACGGCGAGACCGCGCGCGATTTCGACGACGCCGTCTACGTCGAGCATCGCGCCGACGGCGGCTGGCACCTGCAAGTGCACATCGCCGACGTCGCGCATTACGTTCGAACATCCACTCCTCTCGATGGCGAAGCGCGTCTCCGCGGTACCTCCGTCTATTTCCCCGATCGCGCCGTCCCCATGCTTCCCGAAGCCCTTTCGAATGGCATGTGTTCGCTCAAGCCTCACGAAGATCGCCTGGTCATGAGCGCGCTCATGGAGTTCGACGCCGCCGGCTACATGAAATCCTCCCGCATGACTTCCGGCGTCATTCGCTCCGCCGAGCGCATGACCTACACCAACGTCAACAAAGTCATCGAAGGCGACCCGGAAATGTCCAAGCGTTACGCCTCGCTCTCTCCCCGCTTCCGCGACATGAAGGAACTCGCTCTGCTCCTCAATGCCCGCCGCAATGAACACGGCTCCATTGATTTTGATCTACCAGAACCGGTCATCGAATTCGACGAAAAGCAGCGCATGACCAATATCACGCGCAGCGAGCGCAACATCGCTCATCGCCTCATTGAAGAATTCATGCTCGCCGCCAATCGCGCGGTCGCCGCATATTTTATTCGCCGCGGCATCGAATCGCTCCATCGCGTTCACGAAAAGCCCGACGCGCGCAAAGTTCTCGAGTTCGAAGAGCTGGCCCGCGCTTTCGGTTACTCTCTCGGCGTCGAAGATTTACATCAGCGTGAAGTCGCCGTTCGCCATGGCCGCGTTCCCGCCCCCGCGAAAGCCGGACGCCCCGATTCGTACGGTCACGGCCGCGAACGTGGCATGAAAGTGGCGCTCCCGGGCGGCGACCTGCGCATCACGCCGCAGCACTATCAGCGCCTGATTAAAAAGGTCGTCGGCAAGCCCGAAGAACGCATCATCTCCTATCTCATGCTGCGTTCCCTCAAGCAGGCCCGCTACGCCGCCGAGCCTCTCGGCCATTTCGCTCTCGGCTTCGACGAGTACACCCATTTCACTTCGCCCATTCGCCGCTATCCCGACCTAATCGTTCATCGCATTCTAAAGTGGGCGCTCGAGCATCCCAACGATGTTGCCCCAACCGCCACGGCGCACATTGCCGCTCCGCCATCCTCGCAAAGCCGTGTCGCCGCGCTCCCACGGGAGGGCACTGCTTTAGCCGTGCCGAACAGCGCTGCGAAACTTGGGGCTTTAGCCCCTGAGGGGCCCGCTCGAGAAGCCACGCTCTACTCCCACCGGCAGCTCGAGGAAATCGCCGCAGAAACCTCCGAAGCCGAGCGCCGCGCCAATGGCGCCGAGCGCGAACTCATGGACTGGAAAACCGCTCAATTCATGGAACAGCATCTCGGCGAGGAATACGACGGCCTCATCATTTCCGTCCAAAAATTCGGCTGCTTCGTCGAACTTTTCGAAGTCTTCGTCGAAGGCCTTCTTCCCATTAACGCTCTGGAAGAATTCGCCGGCGCCCGCTGCGTCCTTCGAGAGGGCGATCACGCCATAGTAGCCCTACAGAGTGGCGGCAGCCGTGGGGCTGGCACTGGCCGCGGAGCCCGCACCTCTCGGCGCGGTTCCTCTGCTTCTTCGTCTGTAGGGGCGGGGCTTGCCCCGCCCCTACGCACCGGCGCCACATCGGGTTCTCACCTCGTTAGCGGCCGCAGCGCAAAACCCCGCCAACTCGAATGGCACCTCGGCGACAAAGTCCGCGTCCGCGCCGAACGCATCGACCCCATGCGCAAACGCGTCGAATTCGCCATCATCTCGTAGGGTCCTTCTGCCGTTTGCATCGTCCGCAACAAACTGATAGAAATAGACTTAGCTAAGTATAAAGCAGTATATACTTGTACTTATACGGCACAATTGACTTGTAGCCACGCAGCATCATATACTTGTATTTACGTGTCACAATAAACTTGTAATGACCTATGAAGGATGGGAGGTTTCATGCCCTCGCCAAACGAAAAACTGGCTGAATCCCTCGACGTGCTTGAGGCACTCCAGCAAGGCAACCGACGTGTGTTCCGTTCCGACGACCTGAGCCGGGTTCACCGCGAACGCCTGGTGGAGAACGGCTTCCTGCAAGAAGTCATGAAGGGTTGGCTGATCTCTTCAAGCCCCGACACAGAGGCCGGCGAGAGCACCCCGTGGCACGCGTCGTTCTGGGAATTCTGCGCACGCTACTGCGACGAGCGCTTTGGCGAACAATGGCACCTGTCGCCGGAGCAGTCCCTTCTTTTGCACGGCGAGAGAACGGTGATCCCGGATCAACTGGTTGTGCACAGTCCGAAAGCGATGAATAACGATATCAAGCTTCTGTTCGGAACAACGCTTTACGACCTGAAAGTCGCGGAGATGCCCGCGACCGCAACTCTCACGGTGAGGGACGGGTTGCGTCTGTTTTCGCCGGCGGCGGCGTTGGTAGGCGTGCCGGAATCATTTTTTCAGCTGTTTCCCGTCGAGGCGCAAGTGGTGATGGCGAGCCTTGCTGACGCCTCGGACCTGCTTCGGCTTCTCCTGAACGGCGGCCATTCCGCGAAAGCCGGTTATCTCGCGAAAGCCTTCCGCCAAACCGGGCGTGGCGACTTCGCGGACGAGATTGTCCGCGCGATGAAAGGCGCTGGATATGATGTGCGAGAGAGCAGTCCATTTGAAGCCGGACACATATTCGGCAAGGCCCGCCGTCCCGCCGCCCCGATCGTGGGTCGCATTGAGATGCTTTGGGAATCGATGCGTGGCAAGGTCATCGCGGTGTTCCCCAAACCGCCGGGACTTCCGGCAAACAATGAAGAGTATCTTCGCTACGTCAACGAAATCTATCGGACCGATGCCTACCACTCCTTGTCCATTGAAGGCTACTCCGTCACGCCTGCCCTGGTTGAGAAAGTGCGGCAGGGCGGCTGGGACCCCGAGCATGACGCCGGTGATCGCAGAAATCGCGACGCTCTCGCGGCGCGAGGATACTGGCAAGCGTTCCAGCTCGTAAGAAAAGAAGTAGAGAAGGTGATCGCCGGTGAGAACCCCTCCGCGCTCGCGCGCGCTGTACACAACGACTGGTATCGCGAATTGTTCCAGCCCTCCGTCACAGCCGGCCTCATCGAAGCGGGGACATTGGCCGGATACAGGAACATACCCGTGTATCTGCGCGGGTCGCGCTACGTTCCGCCGAGGTGGGAGGCGGTGCGCGACGCCATGCCGGCGTTCTTCGACCTTCTGGAAAAAGAACCCGAGCCTTCGGTGCGCGCGGT
>WNFP01000844.1_pt1 | contig 25033 bp, 27 predicted proteins | sample 5400201 | NCBI WGS metagenome assembly WNFP01 (sample SAMN13153355, study PRJNA577476) | soil metagenome | isolation source: 115 cm saprolite under Madrone tree | place: USA:California | collected 2016-06-14
CGAATAGTCCTACGCGCCAGCTCCGCAAGTTCGCAAGGATGCGTTGTACCCGGGAGTTCATTTCACGGCAGCGCTACGCACAAGCGGCCCCTGCCTCCCTTCGCACGGCTCATAATGACCCATAATGAATTGTCTTGCAGAACAAAGAGAGCGCGGCCTCCGCCTTGCACAAAACGGCAGTGAACGCCAGTATCCGCACCTGCCTGGACCATTTCTGAAAAATGACGCGTAGAGTGCAACTCGGTATCTTGCTGGCCGTGGCTTCGTTCGTGTACGCAAATTCACTCTTCAATCAATAGCTTCACGATGAACGACGAGCTGCACATCTTCAGAAATCCCCAAGCCACGCAGCCTTCCCTTACACAGCTTTTCCAACCAAACAAAGTTAGCGCCGTTTTTCGCCCTGTAACCTTCGCAACTTTCGCGGTGAACTACAAATTGAATGGCGACCGGCCATTCGGCTATCACCTTTTGAATTTGTTGCTGCATGCAGGCGTAACCATGCTCCTGTTTCTGGTCCTACGCGAAATCCTGGCGAACGAGCCACGCGGAGACATAATCGCCTTCGTCGCGGCGCTGCTCTTTGCCGTGCATCCGTTACACACGGAAGCCGTGGCTTCGATCGTCGGGCGTTCAGAATTGCTGGCCGCTGGATTTCTCCTGGCGGCGTGGCTTTTTCACCTTCGTGGACGGACCATACCGACCTTCGTGTGCTTTGCATTTGCGGTACTCTCGAAGGAATCGGCTATCGTTCTCCTGCCCCTTGCAGTTGCTGGGGATTATGCACGCGGGAAGCTTCTCCATTGGGCGCGCTATGCGCCCATCGCGGCCGCTACGTTTCTCTATGCCTTCGTCCTTTGGAAGGTTCATGGGAACAGGTTCGGGCTTCAAGAAGTCTCCCTGCTCGACAATCCCCTCTCGCATCTTCCCGTAAGTTGGAGAATTGCAAACGCCATACGAATCGCCTGGAAATATGTTGCCTTGCAGCTTTTTCCTGCGAAGCTCTCCTGCGATTACTCCTTCAGCGCGATCCAGTTGTACGCAAATCTCCGGCACACTCTTCCTGCCATCGTGGCAGCTGCCGGCGTTCTGGCCGCTTGCGGATGGACAATCTGGAAGAAGAAGCCGGGGTTCATGATTGCTGGAACGATTTATTTTACCGGCTTTGCCATCACCGCGAATATTCTGGTAACCACCGGCACAATTATGGCAGAGCGTCTCGCGTACTTGCCGTCGGCCGGATTTTGCCTGCTGATCGCGCTGCTCTGGAAACGATTAGAAGTTCGCCGACGCTCCGCGGCAATTGTTTTTCTGGTATTGCTGGTGGCTGTTTTTGCGGTCCGGACGCTGGCGCGAAATCGCGATTGGAGAGACAACCTGACCTTGTATCAATCCGCGGTCCGCACCGTTCCTGGCAGCGCCAAAATGCATTCCAATGTCGGACGCGAATATCTGAAACGCGGACAGTTGGATCAGGCTCGCGCGGAATTGCAAAACGCATTGGCCATCTATCCAGAATATCCCGACGCCCTGCAATATCTGGCGCTGGTCGAATCCTGGACCGGTCACGGTCTCGAAGCCATCCGGTTGTTGGAAAGCGCTGTTCGAATGAGCGATCGCAAAAATCTCAGTTATGACTTTATGGTAGTAAACTTGGCGGCCATGTTGATGCAAGCCGGGCGTAGCAGCGATGCGCTGGATATTTTGAACCGTGAAATCGCCGAGGCTCCGCAATATTCCCGCGCATGGTCGAACCGTGCTGTGATTTATTTTCAGAGAGGGGACACGGCGGCGGCCCGCAATGACGCGGAATCCTCGTTGCGCATGGACCCCACCAATTCACAGGCGCGCAGCGTGTTGAACAAAATAAGTCCAGCGCTGCAATCGATCCCTTCGCCGCGAAACTAATCCGCTGTCGACTCCAGTTGCATCCGTCCTACTCTGGTTTGTACGCCTTACATCTGCAACCGGGAAAGTTGCAGGATGTACCGAGCTTTTTATTCGCATACATCCGCGAGTGGATACTCTTGGCGTGCTGGCACTCGCAGCGCAGCATCGCATTTGACTTCTTATGCGAGCCTTTCTTGCCGCCTCGAACTGCTAAACTGCTCGGCTGTTCAGCGGAATCCCGAATGCGCGCGAATATCGCGGCGCCGCCTTTCAAGGAAGAGTGTGGCCGCTGCAAAGGTCGGTTGGGATGGAATCGGCTCTCGATGGGAATCTTCACGTTTGACCTCCGAGAGCAACGGACAAGGCCAGCAAGGCGAATCGTCCTTGCAAAACAAAGCGGACAACGATAACTGGCTGGTTATATCACACTGTGTTATTCAATGGAACACCATCGAACGCGGAAGAAAAATTGCTGGGAGGCTAAGACTTGTCGCGGCGCTCCTGCGTAGGGTACTCATAGACCCCGCGGCCGGCCTTTCGGCCAAGTCGGCCTTCAGTAACCAGCTTCTTGAGCAACGCGTTCGGCCGGTATTTCTCGCCGAGCGTCTCGTGCAGGTATTCCAGGATGCGCAGGCGAACATCCAGGCCCACCAGATCCACCATTTCGAACGGGCCCATCGGATGATTCAAGCCCAGCTTCACTGCTTTGTCGATGTCTTCGGCCGAAGCCAATCCCGCTTCGAGCATGGCGAAGGCTTCGTTGCCGATCAGCGCATTCACCCGGCTGGTGATAAAACCGGGCGACTCCCTTACTACCACCACTTCCTTGCCCATCCGGTTGCCTACTTCGCGGCAAGCCGCAATGGTCTGGTCGGAAGTTTTTGCCGCGCGCACAATTTCGATCAAGCGCATCTTCGGCACGGGATTGAAGAAATGCATTCCGACACACAGTTCGGGCCGGAAAGTCATTTCCGCCATTTCGGTAATGGAAAGTGAGGAGGTGTTGCTGGCCAGCACTGCGTTCGGTTTTGCGAACTTGTCGAAAAGGGTGTACAACTCGAGCTTCAGCTCCATCTCTTCGGGCACGGCTTCAATCAAAAAATCACTCTCGCGGCACGCGTCCTCAACCGAAGAAGCTGTCGCAATGCGCTTCACCGCCGCGGCTGCTTCTTCCCGTGTCACCTTGCCTCGCTTCGCCCCTTCATCGAAGGCCCGCGCAATCCATCCGGTGGCGTGCGCCAACGTCTCCGGCATCACGTCTTCCAGGATTGCTCGGTAGCCGCCAAGCGCCGCGGCATACGCTATCCCGCGACCCATCGTTCCGGCGCCGATCACGCCGATCGTTTTCACTTCCATTTGGGAATTCTCCGGCGGACGGTTCCGTATTCCGTCCCTGTTAGCTGGCGTCGTTATTTTACCAATTTCATGTAGGCGGTTACGTCGAATCCCACCACCATCTCTTCGCCGCGTACGGCGATCGGCCGCTTAATCAAATTGGGATTCTTGGACATCAAGCGGATGGCTTCTTCGCGCGAGGGAGTTTTCTCGGCCATGTTTCGCTCGCGGTAAAGCTCGTTGCGCGAATTCAGAAATGGCGCGTAGTCTCGCGTTCCAATCAGATTATGCAACTCTTTTTCGGATAACGGCTGCGCGTCCAGGTCGCGCGTATCCAGTTCCGCTCCCAGCTCTAGCAAGAGACCTCTTGCTTTGCGGCAGGTGGTTCAAGAAGACTTCTGATAAAACTCTATTCTTGCTCTTGCCATTCTCTCTCCTGTGCTTGACTAATGTGAAGTAATACGAGGATTCAGTAGCGCGGAATGCTGGGATCGATTTCGATGGACCAGCGATCGATGCCGCCCGCAAGTGACTGCGCGCTTTCCACGCCTTGCGCCCGCAACCATGCCGCCACGTCCAAGCTGCGCTGGCCATGATGACAATAGCAGATCACGTCTTCGTCGCCGTCCAGCGCCTGCAGATTCGCGGGAATCGTACGCATTGGGATCAGTTTTGCGCCTCCAATGCGGCACACGTCGTATTCCCATTGCTCGCGCACATCCACCAGCAGGAATTTTTCGCCCGCTTTGCGACGCCGTTGAAGTTCTGCCACGCTGATTTCGATTTCACTCATTGATGGCTTCCGCCATTTACATTTTACTTCATCCGTCATTCCGCACGGAGTCTGCAGAGTGAGGAATCTCTCTTCAAGCCGGAAGAAAGAGAGATTCCTCGCTGCGCTCGGAATGACGGACTTTTTCCGAAGCATCTGTGTCTCCGCTTTAGCGGCCCTGAAATTTTGGCGGGCGCTTTTCAAAAAACGCGCGAATTCCTTCCCGGCAATCGTCCGATGCGAAGCACCTCATCTGATGCTGCACTTCGGCCTCCAGTGCCTTGCTAAGCGCATCCTTCTCACTTCCAAATAGTGTCTGCTTGACGGCGCGCATGGCAATCGGCGGGCCAGCGGCAAGCTGCGCTGCAAACTTTTTCACTTCCGACTCCAGTTGCGCACCCGGTACCACGCGGTTGACGAGTCGCAGCTTGAGTGCCGTTTGCGCGTCAATCATATCGCCAGTGTAAAACATTTCAGCGGCCTTCGAAGGACCAACCAGTTGCGGCAAAAAGTAAGTTCCACCGTAATCGGGAAACAATCCGACTCTTGCAAAATTCTGTCCGAACACAGCTTCTTCGGCCGCGATCCGGATATCCGCGGCCAGCGCCACATTCATTCCCGCCCCTGCGGCGGCGCCATTGACGGCGGCAATCACCGGTTGCTGAATCATTCGCATGCGCAGCATCGCGCCCATTCCCATGCGTAGAATCGGTTCCAGTTGTTTGGTATCTCGCGCTTCTTTTCCTTTGCCGATCGCTGCAAGATCGCCGCCAGCACAGAAAGCTCGTCCTGCGCCGGTCAGCACCACCACGCGAACCGCGTCATTCTTGCCGATTTTCTCAAATGTTTGATTCAGCGCGGTCGCCAATTCATTGTTCAGCGAGTTCAGCTTGTCTGGCCGGTTCATCACCAGCAGTGCAACGCCATTTTCGATGGTCTCGAGCAGCACTGGGCCTGCTGTAGGTGCCGCAGTAGGCGGATTGCTCATCTGATCCTCCGCGATGATTTAGAGAGGTTTGGCATCCCGGGAAGTTTCCACTTTTCGAACCAGTGCGGCAAGCTTGCGGAAATGCACAATTCGGTCCTGCGGTTTCAGCGCGTGCTGCGAATCGGTAGCCGGCAGCACGTAGACTTTCGCGCCGTACAGCAGATCTTTCTGCAATCCTAATTTCGCGCGCCGCTGCGCGAACTGCTCGTAAACATTTTTTCCATTGAACGCGATCACATGCGGCACATATTCGCCCAGTTTCTGCGAAAGCACGATGCGCCCTTCGGCATAATCCTCGCGCGTCAATTCCTCAATCGTTCGCGTGGGGCGCTTCACCAAATCCGTAAGCCCGATGGCAAACTCGATGATTCGTTTGTCATCGCGGTATTCGAGTGGCTCGGGAATCACGCCGGTTTCAAAGAGCACCGGCCAGAAAGGATTTCCTCGCCCCGAATAGTAGTGACCAGTGCGCACCGACGATTCCGTCGGATTGCATCCGACAATGACCAGTTTCATTCCTTTGCGGAGATGGTCGGGAAGTGTTTTCATGTCGAGCTTCGTCAGAAATAGGATAGCGCGACTGCTCCCAGTTCGGCGGAAGTGTTCTAGCCGGACTGCCAAAGAGGCAACTGCCTTCCGAGCTTTTTCTCCTGCGCCAATCGGTAGACGCAAACCGCTGCAGCCAGATCCCATGCGGCGATTCCGTTCGATTTGAACAACGTGATCTGCGTTTCCTCGGTGCGTCCGGGGCAAATTCGCGCCACCAGCGACGACAATTCCCGCACCGTGTCCCAACGTTGTTCGTTGCCGGAAAACCCCAGAACCAGGTCGCCGGCCTCCTGCCGCGACTGCTCGATTGAATCAACATAGATTCTGCTGCACTTGGCCACCGTGGCAGCGTCCAATTCGCGTTTTTTCATGTGATTCGCGCCGATGGCGTTGATGTGTGTACCGGGAGATACGTGGTCACCGATCACCACCGGCTGGCTCGCGGTAGTCGCTGTGCAGAGTATGTCCACATCATGAGTTGCGTCCGTAGCGGCGTTCACGCCTTCCACCGTAATTCCAAGCTGCGACGACATCTCGCTGGCAAACTTCTCGCGTCGCTCTGCGTCCCGCCCATACACTTTCACTGAGTTCAGTTTCCGCACCGCGGCAATCGCTTGCAGTTGTGTGCGTGCCTGCCCGCCGGTGCCGACGATTCCTGCCGTCGTCGCATCCGTTCGCGCTAAATATTTCGTAGCCACACCCGAAGCCGCACCTGTCCTCATTTGCCCCAGTTTATCCGCTTCGATCAGCGCCAGCAGGTCGCCGGTTCCGCTGGACCACAAGCAAACCAGAAATTTTAATTTTCCGCCGACGTACGTGTACTGCTTCGTCGCGACAAATTTCCCTGCGACATCCGCTGCCGCCATATTGTGAAAAAATACACTCTCCGGCAATTCGAAGCGTTTACGCGGATGCACCAAAACTTCGCCCGCCGCCTGTCGCTTCGAAATCTTTTCCACCGCTTCAATCGCCAGCGGCATGGTAAAAACTCTTTGCACTTCCGATTCATTAATATGTAGTGTCACCGGATCTATCCTATTCGCATCGGCAGAATTTTAGCCCGAATTCCTGTGCGCGCGCCGCATGCTGCGCCCCAGCTTGTCCGCGCGTACGACTCAAGTGTTTTTCCCCTTCCTCATCATCGGCTCGATATCAGGCTTACTTTCGTTTCACCGTCCGCGCAGGGCCAACCGATTTCGCGCGCGGCGGCATAACTTCGCCGTCGCGGATGCGCCGCACCACGGTTTGTATCAGCCGGTACACGCGCTCGTGTTGCGGATCATCCGCATTGAAAAACCGGAACTCCGGCTGGCCACTCGCGGTCTTGTCGGTTTGAATGGGCAGCTTCCCGCACAAGTTGTTTTCGATGAACGCCGTTTCGTAGCGCGTTTTTTTGCGATTCCACGTATACACGCGCAGTACTGTAAAATCGCAGGCCTGCCCTTCCGATCCACGCGCAGCCGCCAACAGATATTGCGCTTTGTTCCCCGAAGGATCTTCCACGTGATTCAGTTCGAACCACGCAATCGGCCGCAAATTTGCCGAGTTCGCGCCTTCGCGCACCGCGTCCGGCACATCCAGCTCCAGAAATCTGGCGATTACCCATCCCGCAATGGGTACACTCTGGTCCCCAGGCCGTGTGGTATTTGACGGCACCGATGTGCGCGCGGTGGTTTCGCTCGGCGGACGTGAAGCGACTCCGCGTACCAAAAACCAATCCTCTTTTTTCGTGTCTTGCGGAACCCCGGCTTCCTTCTCGTCCGAGCTCTGGACTACATCGGCCATTGCGCGCCCCAAAATTTCCACCGGAACGCCTCTCCCAAATTGATAAAGCCGTGGCGCGGTCCGTCCCGGCTCCACGCGGAGATTGGTCGCAACCTTTGTCCGTCCGCTGCCCTGCACTGGCAACGACTGCGCCCGCTTCAACAGCTCTTCCGAGCGTCTCCACAACGCCGGATCCATCAGCAGCCGCCCATCCACCCACCCCACCGTGCCCGCGGCCGTCCGCACCTTCACAAAATCATTGCGCTTCGCTAAAGTGTCCACGCGTTCGCCATAATGCAGACTGTCCAGCTGCTCGCGCACCTGCGCCACGCTGCTCCACAGCGTCACGCTCTTTTCGCTGACATACGCCTCGCCAAGCGATTCGTGCTTCGGACGGAAAAACCACGCGGTAAGCGCCACCAACGCCAACAGCGGCACGGCAATCAAAAGTTTTTTCTTCATTCTCTCTTCCGAGAAATCTTGTTCCCCTGTGGCGTCATCTTTGACTACCGTGTTGCGCCGAACGTCTCGCTTTACTTCGCCTGCAGGCAAACCAGCACGGACCTAAATTCTACCCGATTCGCATGAAGTCACGGGCACGCCCCTGCGATAATTTCTCATCCGCTGGAATTTGCGCTGCGTTTTTGAAAAAATCGTTCCTGCCGTTATCGAGGACTTCGTGAAATTTCTGAACGCATTTCAACCGCTCGGCTTACTGATTCTCCGCGCAGCCCTCGGCGTAATCTTCTTCACGCACGGCTATCCCAAGCTGGCCCACGCCAATCCAGCAATGCAGGCAATGTTTGTACAGCATGGATTGCCGGCTCAGTTCGTGTATCTCGCGGGGGTTTTGGAAACGTTTGGCAGTCTGCTGTTGCTTCTCGGACTTTTCGCGCGAGCCGCGGCGCTCCTGCTGGCGATTGAGATGTGCGTCGCGATTGTTACGGTACACAGCGCCCACGGAATCATGGCCCTGCACGAATACGAATTCCCGCTCGCGCTGGCGGCAGCGTGCTTTGCCCTCGCCACGCTCGGCGCCGGAGCCGCTTCAGTCGATCATTTATTAGTTGGCGAAGATGGTTCAAAGCGCGGGCGCGCCACGAAGCCAACGAAAAAATAGCAGAGTTTCAGTTCCCCGCTTGCGTAACGATGGGCGCCTGGGGAGACGCTTGCGGTGGTATCGCCACCTGCGGAGGCGCAAGTGGCAGCACGATCCACAGAATGACGTACAGCAAAATTCCCGTGCCGCCGCACAACACAATCAGCAGCCACAACACGCGCACCAGTGTGGTGTCCATATCAAAATATTCCGCCAAACCCGCGCACACGCCGCCCAGCTTCTTGTCGGTGCTGGACCGCATTAGCTTTTTCGGACCGCCAGTAACCGACGCCACGTCCGGCGCTCCCGTCACCATCTGCCGTGCTCCGCAGTTGTAGCAAAATCTCGATCCATCCGCGATATTTCGCTGGCAGCTATTGCAAATCATGATCGGCCTCCCGCAAGCAGGCTAACGCCGCTGCTCTAGAGAATATACGCCCAAATGCCCAAAAAAGTTCCCTGGTTCGTTTCTGGTACAGGCGCAGCATGCCGCGCCCTAAGCGCTCAGGCGCGCGATTCAGAACCCTAGGCCAGGCCTAGTAATCCATCAACTTTTTCACCGCCGCAATCACCGTATCTGACTGCGGCAAAATCGCATCTTCCAAATGCGGATGGTATCCGCAGAACGTATCCATCGCCGCAATCCGCCGTACCGGCGCATCCAGTTCGTCAAACAGTTCATCCGCAATACGCGCCGCCAGCTCCGCGCCATAGCCCCAGCTCAACATATCTTCGTACGCCACAATCACGCGATGCGTTTTCCGCACCGAAGCGCAAATGCCGTCCCAATCGTATGGCGACAATGAACGCAAGTCCACGATCTCCGCAGAAATTCCTTCCCGCTGCAATTGCGCCGCCGCCACTTCCGCGCGATGCACGAACGCACCGTACGTGATGATGCTTACGTCCGTGCCTTCCTTCACCACCCGCGCCTTGCCAAACGGAATCGTAAAGTCCGGCCCGGGATCTTCCGACCGGTTGTACGGCTGCCGGTACAAATGTTTGTGCTCCAGGAACATCACCGGATCATCGCAACGAATTGCGGTGCGCAACAGTCCCGCCACATCCAGCGCTGTCGACGGCATCACCACGCGCAATCCCGGACAATGGGTGAAAATCGATTCGCCGCTCTGGCTGTGATACACCGCGCCGCCCGTCAGATACCCGCCAATCGCAACACGCACCACCATCGGGCACTTGAACGCGCCATTCGACCGCCACCGCATCACGCACAACTCATCGCGAATCTGCATCATCGCCGGCCAGATATAATCGAAAAACTGAATTTCCGGTACTGGCTTCAGCCCACGCGTGGCCATGCCAATCGCGCGACCAATAATCGATGCCTCGGCCAACGGCGTATTGAAAACGCGCGACGATCCGTACTTCCTTTGCAATCCGGCGGTCGCTTTGAAAACGCCACCTTTGCCTTTTACTTCTTTCAAATTCTCTTCCCGGCTGGCATCCGCAACATCTTCGCCAAACACGGTAATCCGCTCATCGTGCGACATTTCGTCATTCAATGTCACCGCCACCATCTCCACCATCGTCTTCGGCGCGCCGTGCAGCTTCGCTTCCGCTTCGAACGCCGCCGACGTCGGATCTACGTCCGGCGAATACACGTTCGTTATAATCGATTGCACTGCAGGCGCTTCCGCTGCCAGCGCCGCATCGCCTGCCTGGCGTACCTCGTGATCCACTTGCGCTTCCAACGACTCAATTTGTTTCTGGTCCAGCAGGCCTTCGCGCACCAGAAACAGCGCAAATTTCGACAGTGGATCGCGATGTGCTTCTCGTTCGCGTTCTTCCGTTACTTTGTAAAGTTTTTCATCGTCCGAAAGCGAATGCGAATACGGCCGTGTAACATGCGCGTGAATCAGCGCCGGCCCGCGTCGTTCGCGGCAATAATTCACAGCTTCCTGGCAAACCGTGTAACTCGCAATCGGGTCTGTGCCGTCAACCTCCGTTACCTGCAGCCCCGGAAATCCCTGCACCAGTTTCGAAATGCTTCCGCCCGCCGTCTGCACTTCCACCGGAACCGAAATCGCGTATCCGTTGTCCTCTACCAGGTAAAGCAGCGGCAACTTTTTCGCGCACGCTGCGTTCAACGATTCCCAGAATTCGCCTTCACTCGTCGCGCCATCGCCAGACGAAACGTAAACAATTTCATCGGCCGAATGTTTTGCCAGATCGCCCAGCGGAGCTTTCTTCGCCTGCGCCAACGCTTTCGGATGGGCTTCGTAATAAAGCGTACCTTCCGCCGCGCCAACCGCTTGCACGAATTGCGTTCCGGTACACGACGACTTGCTCACGATGTTGTATTTCGGATGCCCCCAGTGCGAAGGCATCTGCCGTCCGCCCGAACTCGGATCGGCCGCCGCGCCCACCGCCTGCAGCAGCATATCCAGCGGAGTCACTCCCAGCATCAAGCACAGCGCGCGATCGCGATAGTACGGATAAATCCAGTCCGCGCCGGGACGCAAAAGCAACCCCATTGCCGCGGTCACCGCCTCATGACCAGCACTTGATATTTGGAAGTAAATTTTATTCTGGCGCTTCAGCTGGATTTCGCGGTCATCCAGTTTCCGCGAAAGATACATCGTGCGATATAAACGAATCAGGGTGTCGCGAGTGAGTCCGGCGTGTTTTTCAATTTTGGGGGAGTCATTTCTGGCGGATTTCACGCGGGTTTGCACGGCCATTCGGTCTGACCTCGGTCGTTGACGGTTTGCGGCGCTTGCAATTCAAATTATACCGAAATATTTTCGGCCGTTCCCAAAGCGCTGATCAACGCCGCGGCAAAATCAGACCAATTTGGACTGCCATTTGCCAGGCGCTAATCCAACGAATCGAATTTCGCTTCCAGTTCCCCGAACTCCGCGTCTGCGTCCTTCACCGCTTTGGGCGACAAATCGCTGAACGGCTCCTCGGACGGAATCTTTTTCAACAATCGCCCTTCGGTCATCTTTTCGTGACCGGAAAACGCCAACCGCAAATATAGTTTTACATTGCCGGTCGGAGCGTCGCCACCGCCTTCCGCATCTTCTTTTTTCATGCCGTGGGACTTGGACTTGCCGGCCTTCGAAGACTTGCCCTTCTTCGCCGCCTTCTCAGTTTCTTCACTCTTTTCGGCGCCGTCCTCGGAGGATGTTTCCGCATCCGACTCCCGCTCAAACTTGTAAAGCATTTTTTTGTCCAGCCGGAACGCCTGCTTCCACATTTCCAGTTTGTGCCGCGCCTGCTGAGCTTTCTCTTCATCCGTTCCAAAATCAAAAGTAAAGTATATATGCGCCATATTTTTAGTCTGCGACCTCAGTTATCTTTAGTCAAGAAATCACAATTCTTCGATTGCCGCTCGCAGCAATCATTCCATTTGGAGTGCGGCGGCCCAGCTGCCGCGTTGCAATTTAAACCACAGCGGCAAATTGGGCAGGTCAGCGGAGAAATTCGCTATCGGTTCCATTTCTAGCTGCGGTCTCCACTCTTGGAAATTCCCATTTGCCACACTAAGGCCGTCTTCGTTTATGCTGGTTCGCGGAAACTGGCGGCGAGGTGAATGCTTGAAAATATTCCTGATTGCACTGTTCGGAGCCATCGGCACCCTGGCGCGCTACGGACTGCAGGGCGTGGTGCAAATACGTTTGGGCGGCGCGTTTCCGTACGGGACGCTGCTGATTAATTTGTCGGGATGTTTTCTGCTGGGCCTGATCGGACAACTGACATTGAACCGCATGCTTGTTTCCGCGGAAATGCGCATGGCTATTGCGGTTGGATTTTTCGGCGGCTACACCACCTTTTCCAGCTTCGGATGGGAAACCGCGAAAATGTTGGAAGATGGCGAGTGGCTGCGGGCAAGCACCTACGTCGGAGCCAGCGTGATTGCGGGATTGTTATTGTCGTTGGCCGGAATTCGCCTGGCCAATAGATTCTAGGAATTTGTCCATAGCCAGGACGGCGTTGGAGAGATTTTATGACCCATGAAAGATTCGAGGGCGAGCGCACACTGATGCGCATTCACATCGGCGAATCCGACAAATGGCATGGCAAGCCGCTGCATGAAGCCATTGTGGAAATGCTGCGTAAAGAAAAATTTTCCGGCGCTACCGTTTTGCGTGGAGTAGGTGGATTCGGCTCCTCCAGCGTTTACCACACCGACAAAATTCTGCGCCTGTCGCAGGACTTGCCGATTGTGGTGGAAGTGATCGAATCCACGGAACGCATCGAGCAGATTCTTCCGCTCCTAGATGAGATGGTGGAAGGCGGATTGATTACGCTGGAAAAAGTGCGCGTAATTCTGTATCGCGCCGCGAAAAAGTGACAAGGACGACGGGATAAACGCGCCGCTACAAAATTCAACACCTGGTCGCGCCGAAAATTCATGGATGCCAATAATTCGCAAAAACAATCTGGATGGTTGAACCGCACCGTACTCGGTGTTGGCCTCACTTCGCTTTTTTCCGATTGGAGCCACGAAACTGCCACCGCGGTGCTGCCCGCATTTTTGGCGGTGATTGGTGCGGGACCCGCATGGCTTGGAGCGATTGAAGGCGTTGCGGACGGGCTCTCCAGTTTTGCAAAACTCGCTGCGGGCCACTACACCGACCGGTTGAAGCGCCGCAAACCGCTGGCGGTTTTCGGCTATGCGTTCACGGCCATTGCCACAGCGTCCTTTGGAATTGCTACGCACGCGATTCACGTTCTGCTGGGGCGTTCCGCGGCGTGGCTGGGGCGCGGCGTGCGGTCGCCGGCGAAAAAAGCTTTGCTGGCCGCGGATGTGCCAGCTGGGGCGTATGGCCGCGCATTTGGCCTGGAGCGTTTGATGGACACGCTCGGCGCGATCCTTGGGCCGTTGACGGCGCTGTGGATTCTGCAGGCGACCAGCCATTCTTACCGGAAAGTTTTTCTCTGGACGTTGCTGCCTGGAATGATTGCGGTTCTGTGTTTCTGGGTGCTGGTGCGCGAACGGAGAGTCGAGAGAAAAGAAAAGAAGTCATTTTTGCTGGGATTGCGCGCGCTGCCTGCGGAATTCCGGCGATTTTTGCTGGCCGTGGGAGTTTTCGGAGCGGGAGATTTTTCGCATACGCTGTTGATATTGTATGCAACCAAAATGCTGGGCGCGGAATATGGAGGGCCCAAGGCTGCGAGTCTGGCGGTGATCTTGTACACCCTGCACAATGTTTTCTACGCGGCGTCGGCCTACATAAGCGGGTGGCTGAGCGATCATGTGCCGAACCGGCGGCTGGTGTTGTCCGGCGGATACGGGTTGGCGGTGGTGACGGCGCTGCTGCTTTGCACCGGAACACATTCGTTGTGGCTGTTGGGCGGAATTTTTGTGTTGGCCGGTTTGTACATAGGGACCGAGGAGGCGCTGGAGGATTCGGTGGCCGCCGAGATGACGCCGCGAGAGCAGCACGGTATGGCGTTTGGAACCATGGCTGCCGTGAACGCGGTGGGAGATTTTCTTTCGAGTCTGCTGGTCGGCGCATTGTGGAGCGCATTTGGAGTAGGCGCGGCATTCGCCGCATCGGCGGTGTTGTTTGCGGCCGGAGCGATTCTGATTTTGCGGTTGAAGTAGAATACGTGCGGAGGAAATTTCTGATGAGAGTTCGCGCAATGTATCATCTCACGATATTTATGCTGACAGCGGCGGTGGGCATACTTTTCGACGCGAGTGACACGCGCGCGTGGGACAACGGCGTGGCGTTGACGCCACCGATGGGATGGAATAGCTGGAACAAGTTTGCCTGCAACGTGAGCGACGATTTGATCAAGTCCATGGCGGATGGAATGGTGGCCAGCGGAATGAAGGACGCGGGCTATCAATACGTGGTGATTGACGATTGCTGGCAGGTAAGCCGCGACGCGGAGGGAAATATCGTGGCGGATCCCAAACGCTTCCCTTCCGGAATAAAAGCGCTGGCCGATTACGTTCATTCCAAAGGATTGAAATTTGGAATTTATTCCGATGCGGGAGAAAAAACCTGTGCGGGGCGGCCCGGCAGTATGGGACACGAATATCAAGATGCGCTGATGTATGCGAAGTGGGGCGTGGATTATTTGAAATACGATTGGTGCAACACGGGAAAACGAAATGCCGAGGAGGCGTATTCGACGATGCGCGATGCGTTGAAGGCAACGGGGCGGCCGATTGTTTTCAGCATGTGCGAATGGGGCACGGCGAAGCCGTGGCAGTGGGCGAAGGATGTTGGCAACCTGTGGCGAACCACCGGAGACATTTCGGATAAATGGTCGGGCGCGAAAAAATGGCCGGACGGAACTTGCTGCGAACTTGGAATGCTGAACATTGTGGATCTGCAAGTGGGCCTGGAAAGTTTTGCGGGGCCGGGACACTGGAACGATCCGGACATGCTGGAAGTGGGCAACGGCGGAATGACGACGCCAGAGTATCGGGCGCATTTGAGTTTGTGGTGCATCCTGGCGGCGCCGTTGATTGCGGGAAACGATTTGCGGAGCATGACGCCGGAAATCAAAGAGATTTTGACCAACAAGGAAGTGATCGCGGTGAATCAGGACCCGCTGGGCCGGGAAGGAAGCCGGGTCTGGAAAGATGGAGATCGGGAAGTCTGGTCGAAACAATTGCAAGATGGTAGCAGGGCGGTGCTGTTGCTGAATCGTAGCCTGAGCGAAACAGAGATTACTGTGCCGTGGGAAGCGACCGGGTACCCGGGTGATGTTTCCGCAAGCGTGCGCGATCTGTGGGCGCACAAGGACTTGGGAAAGTTTACGGGAAAATTTGGCGCGAAGGTGGAGTCACATGGGGTGGTGGTGGTGAGAATCAAGCCTTGAAGAGCAGTTTTCAGTAAATACTTATCAGTTCACCCTCCGGAAGGCGCCATAATGCTGTGTTTTGTTTTTTTCTTACGTATAAGAGGTGACCACTCTTCTCCCTAAAGGAAGAGGCTTCTCGCGACTGCCACCAGCGAGTATTGCGGGGCGCTCCGCACTCGGGCAGGACACTTTACGCGAAGGCTCGATCCGAGCCCTACGCCAAGAAAAGAGTAACAGAGAAGACAGCCTTATAATCCACTCCCTGAACGGAGTGGTTTTACGGCCAAGAGGGATAAAAAGATAGGAGGAGAATCTAAGTTCTCCTCCTATGTGTCGTGTGCTTCGTGGTGCGGGCGGCACCGCGCACGGCCAAGAGTGGCTATGCTGTGCCGTACCGACTACTTGGCCATGACGAAGTGGCCGCGGCGATTTTGCTGCCAGCAGGATTCGTTGCTCTCCATGCAAAAGGGCTTTTCTTTGCCGTAGCTGACGGTGCTGATGCGATCAGCGCCGATGCCCAGCGAGACCATGTATTGTTTGACGGCGGCGGCACGGCGATCGCCGAGTGCTAGGTTATATTCCGTCGAACCGCGTTCGTCGCAGTGGCCTTCGACCACGACCTTGATCTGCGGATACTTGCGGAGGAAATCAGCGCTCTTGCTTAAAGCAGCCCGAGCATCGGAACGAATGTCGGCTTTGTCTAGGTCGAAATAGGCGTCCTGTATTTCGCGGAGGAACATTTTTTCCATCGTATCCATATCTGTGGAGGGTGGGGGTTCAGTGGGAGGCTGCGCGACCGTGATGCGGACCGTGGAATCGGCTGATCCACCCGGACCGCTGGCGGTAATGGTGTAGGTTGCCGAATCTGACGGGGAGACCTTGGTCGAGCCTTCGGGAGCCACAGCGCCGACTTCCGGCGCAATGGTCAATTGCGTGGCGTTGGTGGAGGACCAGTGCAGCGTCGAGGACTCGCCTTTATTGATGGAGGTGGGGTCGGCGGTCAGCGTGACGGTGGGAGTCGATGGCGCGGCCGTGGGGGGCGGCGGCGTTCCGCTGATAACCGGCTTCTTGCTGCAGCCCGAGGTAAGAAAAGCTGCGGCGAAGGCAATCATGACACAAGTGCGGTAGAACGGTCGGGCAACCTCAGTCATGCTAAATTCCTCCTCAACAAAATGAATTCCCGTGGATTGTTCTTCGAGCCTGATTATATTACCACTAACTGAACCATGGATGAAATGTCGTATCACGATATATTCTATCGTGTATGTTTGGAGCAACCGAAACTGGCACTTAGCGCTGCGACCAGTTCGGTGATTCATTGTGGCCGGCGGTGGTAAGTTGCCGCGCCTGAGTTCCGTCAGCCAGCATGGTCCAAATCTGCCGGGTGCCAGAGCGCGTGGATTCAAAAACGATGTGCCGGCCATCGGGCGCCCAACTGGGACGCTCGTTGCGTCCCGCGTCGTGGGTCAACTCGACAATTTGGCGGCTGGCGACTTCCATGATGTAGATGTCGTAATTATTACTGGGCCTGCGCCAACTGAAGGTGAGAAGCTGGCCGTTGGGAGCCCAGGAAGGGTCGATCAGGTAACCCTTGTCGGGGAGATCGAGATTTTGCGCGTTGGTGCCGTCAGAATTCATGAGATAGAGCTTGGGGACGCCGCTGCGGTCGCTGACAAAAGCGATCGACTGGCCGGTTTTGGGATTCCACACCGGCGAAGTGCTGGCGCCGCTCGCGAAGGTAAGGCGTTTGAGGCCGCTGCCGCTGCCGTTGACTGCGTAGAGCTCGGGAGTTCCGCCCATAGAGGAGGAGAAGACCAGCTGTGAACCGTCCGGCGACCAGGCTGGCGCGCTGTTGGTTCCCTTGAAGTGCGGGAAGCTGATGACTTTGCCTGCATCCACCGAATACATACAGATTTGTGGACTGGCCGGCCCGGTATTGCCTTTGGCATAGCAAGTGAAGGCGATGCGCGAAGAGTCGGGCGCCCAGCGAGGCGTGAGTGAGATGGAGCGAAGGGAAGTGAGCGGATGCTGATTGGCGCCATCGTAATCCATGGTCCAGATCTCTTTTGTGCCCGTGCGCGAGCTGACGAACGCGATCTGAGTAGAGGAAATGCCGGGCAAGCCACCGGAAAGGCGCATGATGATTTCGTCGGCGAATTGATGGGCGAACTTGCGGACTTGCGCGTCGGTCGGCGCACCGCGATAAATTTTTGCAATGACCGCCTGGGACGTTGGATTGCTCACATCGTAAAACCAGGCCTGGATGGCCACATCGCTGGTGGTTTCAGTGAGATTGCCAAACGCGACGAAGTGCGCGTTCACTGGAGAATCAGACCAAGCGACGAAGCGAAGTTCGGATGGAACGCTGGGCTGCGATTGGGGATAGAAGCTGGGGCTGACCACATCGAGAATGCCGCTGAACCCGAGATCATCGCGAACGACTTGGGAAAAGAGCGTGGAGTGAGGTTTCGCGGTGTCGGCGCGAGGCGCGAAATCAGCGACGGCAACGCGCGGTTTTTCTACGCCGAGGCCGGTGCCGGTGCGAAACCAATCCTGCTGTTGCGCCTGCGAGGTACTTGCAGCCGCGAAGAGGCAAACGAATAGAAGTGCAGGCAAACTACTGCATCGCAGGTGCAGAAACACTATTTCCTCCGTGGAGCTCAAGCTTGGACAGCTGGGCGGGCGTTGCGTGTGTCATCTTGTCATACTCAGGTCAAAATCGAAAATCACTCTGACGTTCGAACCGGAATAATCCGGTGGCAGCGCCGGCATAGGGTTCGACGACATAATCGCGCGAAGACCGGAATTGTCCATGGAGAGATTTCCGCTAGCTTGCGAGATCCGAACGTCTTTCACAGTGCCATCTTTGAAAATCGTGAACTCAACCACAGCGTGCGCGGTGTGCGCAGCGCGCACGCCGGGGTCGATCGTATTCTGCAACCAGTTGGCCTGAATACGGCGCTTCACAGACTCGATGTACCAACCGTAGCGGGAAGCGAAGTCGCCGCCACCTTCGGACTTGATGGCCAGGCCCGGAGTTGAGGACGAGCCCGGATTGGTACCGGCGCCCGTAGTGATGTTAGGCGCGCCCAGATTCTTGCCGGGAACGGCGTTCTCCGGATTGGGGATCTTCGGTTCAAAGGCTTTGTTTTGGCGCGGCGGAGGTGGAGGTTTCTTGTTGGGCTTTTCAAGTGTCTTGAAATCAGGCACATTCTTCAGGTCTGGAGGAACGATTTCTTCCTTTTTGGGCTGTGGCGGCTCGGGCTTGACGTCGTTTTTCCAAAGGCTCTTGGAAGGATCCACGACATTACTCTCATTCACCGACGGAATTTTCGGCATCGGCAGACCGGAATTTCCGGCGACGAGCGTCACTTTAGTGCTTTCGTTTCCGCCTCCCGGGCCAGCCCAGCGATTGCCCTGCCAGTGGAAGTAGGCGGAGAGAGCCAGCAATAGGATCAATGCGGCGTGAAGAATCCCCGAAACCGTAAGATACGGTTTAAAACTGAGTTGTTCCGAATTGGCGACAGCCGTGTACATGCTCTACCGCTATCGACTCCGATCCGTCAGCGGCTGAGTGACGATGCTAATGTTGTTGATGCCCGACTGACGGAGCGCATCTATTACGGAAGCGAAAATGCCGAAAGGAACCGTCTCGTCGCAGCGAAGATAAACCGCGTCCTGCGGCTTCTTCAGCTGTGACTGAACCTTGTTGCCCAGTTCGTGAATGTTGATGGGGTCGTTGCCGAGGTACACCCTCTGAGCCTTGTCGACGGTGACCACCAAACGCTGCTCGGTGATTTCGTGCACCGTTTTTGTCTTGGGTACGTCGACTTCGATGCCGGACTGCAGAATCGGCGCGGTGATCATGAAAATGATGAGCAGAACGAGTACGACGTCAATGAACGGGATCATATTGATCTCGGAAAGCGTCGATTGCGTTGGTTTTGAGAGTTGCGGCATATATTTTCTAAGCGGCGCGCTTACCTGGCCGCGGACCTAACTGAAAGTCTTTTCGATCTGCGCGGTAACTTCGAGCGCAAAGGTGTCTAGGCGTTGCCCGAGCTCACGGATGTCGCCCACAAAACTATTATAAAAAATTACCGCGGGGATAGCGGTAAAAAGTCCCGCAGCGGTGGTGACCAGTGCTTCTGAAATGCCCGGTGCTACCGCGCGCAGGCTGGCGGAGCCCGCAGCTCCGAGGCCGGAAAAAGCGTCAATGATGCCCCAAACCGTGCCGAAGAGACCGATGAATGGAGTGACCGAGCCGGTGGTGGCCAGCCAGGTCATGCCTTTTTCCACGCGGCGAATCTCTTCCGCGGAGGCAAGCTGCATATTGACGGTAACGGCGCTTACACTTTTAAGCGCAGGAGGATGCGGATTGCCGGGAGCGGAGCCCACCTGGCTTTGCAGCTCGCGATATCCGGCGGCATAAACGCTGGCGAACGGCGAACCTGCGGTGGCCAGCGCTTGCGGATTGGCAACGCCTCGCGTGGCTCGGAAAATTCTCAGGAACTGATCGCTTTGCCTGCGGATGCGGCCGAACAGGCTGAGCTTTTGCAGAATCATTCCCCAAGAGACAACCGAAAACAACAGCAGCAATCCTAAAACGCCGCGGGCCACCCAGCCGGTCTGTTCGAGTATGTTGCCGAGATCAGCGGCAAAGGCCGCAATCAGGAGAAAAGAAATGTTGGCTCCTCAGTTTGAGTTAATTTGCTGGACTTTAGCAACCTAGCATACGAAGAAAGCGGAAGCAACGAATGGTGCAGGTCGAGTAGTACAAGAAGATAGCGGTGGTTTGCGAGTATGGTGTGATTCAGGCGAGTGCTCGCGACCAGTTATTGCACGGAATGTAGCTAATCGAATCCGCGCCTCAGCGGGTAGTCGACTATGATGGCTCGGCCATCAGTGCGAGCTTGGACCGAATGACGAACATCACCCGACACGATTGCGACTAGGCCCGGCCGGACAATCTGCGACAACCCGTCTATCGTCACTTCGAGTTCACCTTCGATCACCTCATAGACTTCTTCCTGTGGGTGCGAGTGCTCATGGATGGAAGCGCCAGACACGAACTCATAGTGCGCGAATGTCATGCTTTGCGAGTGGAAATAGCGTCCGTGCCATACCGGCAGGCGTTCTATGACGTTGAGTTTAGTGGTGTCGACAAACGACATAATGCCCCCTTAGCCCCCAACTTAGCGCAAAAGCGTTATCGCGGGGAAGTCCTCTCGCTGACTCTACGCTTCTGGTAGATATGATAAAGTCCTGAAGATGAGTCGAATCATCGACATTCGGGTGGAAGCGCTCGCGAATCCCGCTGCGAGCGTGGCGGAAGTGCCTGTTGCGGCTCTACGCCCGTCTCTAAGCGCGCACGGAACATTTTTTTTGGAAACCTTTGGCTGCCAGATGAACGAGCATGACTCGGAGAAGGTGGCCGGGCTGTTGCTGGCGCGGGGATATAAGCAAGTGGAGACGCCGGAAGCGGCGGGCCTAATTTTGTACAACACCTGCAGTATCCGGGAGAAAGCCGCGCAAAAGGTTTTTTCGCGGCTGGGTGAATATCGCGGATTGAAGGGTGAAGGGAAGAAGATCGGATTGCTGGGCTGTGTGGCTCAACAAGAAGGCGAAGATATTTTTTCGCGTGCCCCGTGGGTGAGCCTGGTATGCGGCTCGGCGAGCTACCGCAGGCTGCCGGAATTGCTGACCAAGGTTGAAGCAGGCGAGTTACGCGTCACCGGGCTCGATAACGACACCGACGAGACGTTCGAAACGGAAATGACGCGCCGCGACAATCCCTGGCGCGCTTATCTGACCATCATCGAGGGCTGCGACAAGGCATGCGCCTACTGCGTGGTGCCGTCCACGCGCGGGCCGGAGCGCAGCCGAAACAGCGCGCGGATCTTGGCGGAACTACAGCAGCTTGCGGAGTTTGGCTATACGGAAGTGCAGTTCCTTGGACAGACCGTGAACTCTTACGCGGACCCATCGCCGCGCAAAATGCGTTTTAGCGAATTGCTGATCGAAGCGGCCCGGGTGCCGGGGATTCGCCGCGTGCGATTTACGACTTCGCATCCGCGCGATTTTACGCCAGATATTATCGCCGCGATGGATGCGGAACCTGCGATTTGCAACCATGTGCACTTGCCGGTGCAGTCCGGATCGGCGCGGGTGCTGCGCGCGATGCGGCGGACTTATAGCCGCGATGAGTACCTGGAAAGAATTGCACTGATTCGAAGCGCCAAGCGGCCGACAGCGATTACCACCGACGTGATTGTCGGATTTCCGGGTGAGACGGATAGCGATTTCGACGAAACGCTGTCTCTGCTGGATGAGGTGAAATTCGACGGAGTGTTTTCGTTTAAGTATTCGCCACGGCCGAATACGTCGGCTTCGACCATGCTGGACGCGATTCCGGAAGAGGAAAAGAGCCGCCGTCTGGGATTGTTACAGGAAAAGCAGCGAGTGATTCAATCTGGAACACTGCAATCGCTGGTCGGTGAAGTTTACGAAGTACACGTAGACGGCAAATCGAAGAAAGAAAACTCCTGGTACGGGCATTCTTCATGCAACCGGGTGGTCAGCCTGACCTCTCTGGCGCCGGATTTGTTGGGGTGCTACGTGAGAGCACGGGTGACCGGATGCACGGCCAACAGCTTGCTCGGAGAACATATCGGTTAAAGTAAAAAATGCGTATTGTGTCCGCGTTGACCGGATGATAGAAGTTCAGCATGGAGGGCGCGATGGAGATGGAAATGAAGATTCGTGGCCTGATGATGGACCCCGTTACCAACATGCCGATCGTGGTCCTGAAGGACGTGCAGGGGAATGCGATTCTGCCGATCTGGGTTGGGGTGTACGAAGCCAATGCCATTGCGCTGGAAATCGAGAAGGTGCAAACGCCGCGTCCCATGACCCATGACCTCCTGAAAAATGTCTTTTTGGGCTTGGATGTTCGCGTGGACAAGATCGTGGTCAACGAACTGAAAGACGATACTTTTTACGCGCTGATCTGGGTAGAACGTGAAGGGCAGATGATGACCATTGACTCCCGCCCAAGCGATGCACTCGCGCTTGCGTTACGCATGGATTGCCCAATTTTTGTGGATGAACAGGTCTTAAAGAATTCGAAAGTGTCGACCGCGCTCACCGAACGCACCACCAACGAGCAGTTGCGCAACTGGCTGGAAGGTTTGTCGGATGAAGACCTCGGCCGCTACAAGATGTGACGCTCGTGGCAAGCCAGCAGGCTCCTAAAGCGGTTCGCGATCCTGCGAATCTCTAGAACCAACAAAATCACGCCTTCCCCGACACAAGTCCTCCGCTAATTGTGACTGCTGCATTTGGGCCGAATACGGTGTGCTGTATTCGGCTACAGCATGGCCGCGCAGTTCGACTATGATCAATTTCGAAAGTACCGATTGACGGTCCTCTCTGGCAATTCGAATGAGGATAAAGAAACGGATTTGGGTGAACCGCAGTGCCTTGGGAGTGCTGCTCGGATACGCGGGGCCGAATGTCCACGCGAGAGTGGCAGAACACCTATAACGTGGGAACACAGTTCGCGAGTCTTGCGCCTGCAAATCCACCGCAGGTGCGGGAAACGCGATCTGCGGTGAAGTGGACGTATTCCTTCGCCCCGTGAAGGAGCGCGGTGACGCAACGAAGCGGATTATTCCTGACAGAGTTGCCGCACTTTCTTGCGCCAGACGTACAGTAGGACGATACCAATTAAGATTAGCGCGAGGCTTAGGCCGACCCAGAGGCCTAGCGCGCCCCAACCGCGGCGGAAGCAGAGCCATGCGCCAAGCGGCAATCCAATGATCCAATACGCCGTGAAGTGACAAAGCATGGGCGTACGCGTATCACCGGCGCCGCGCAAAGCCCCAGTGGCTACAGACTGGATTCCATCGAACAGCTGAAAAGCAGCCCCTGCGGCAAGCAGGGTGGTTGTGTTTCGAATAACCATTTCGTCCGTGGTGTAGATCCGCGCAATCCATCGCGGCACCACAAGCAGCACAACACTGGCCAGCGTCATAAACGCGCCGCCGATAAAAATTGCCGTGCCTCCTGCGGCTCCTGCTCCGCGAGGATCACCTCTGCCCAGGGCGTGACCGACGCGCACTGCGGCAGCGGACGAAATGCCAAGAGGCACCATGTAGGTAAACGCAACGGTGTTGAGCGCGATTTGATGCGTCGCCAGCGGCACCGCACCGAGCCGCGCAATGAGCGATGTGACCGCGGCGAATACTCCACTCTCCAGAGTGAACTGCAGCGCGGCCGGCATGCCGAGAGCGATGAGTTGTTTGATGCGGCCAAGATCGACATCTACCGGCGTCTTAAGCAGGTCAGTGCGATGCTTGCGGTCGTAGCAAAATAAATAGCCGATCAAAACAGCGGCCATGTACACCCGAGCGATCGCCGTCGACCAACCTGAGCCGACTGTGCCCATCGGGCGGAAACCCCATTTGCCGTAAATCAGAACCCAATTGCCAAGCGCGTTGATAATATTTGCCGTCACCAGGGCGAACGCCACCGGGCGAACCATGTTCATGGCCTGCAGACAACGGCGCACCGCGAAGTAAAGCAAAAGGGGAAACAGGCCCACGGTCAGCGCGTTGGTGTAGGGAATTGTTTCGCACGCCACATCAGCCAGACTGGTGCGGCGAGCAGCGGCGTCAGCGCGACACTCAAGTACACGCCGTTAATAAGCGAACGGTGGCAGTCTTCGCGCTTGCCGGCGCCAAACGCTTGCGCCACCAGCGTGTCCAGACCCAGTAGTAGCCCTTCGCCGAAAAGTGCCAGCACCATGAACACTGCGGAACCCAGGCTGACCGCCCCCATGGCCACGGCACTGTTTGGCAGCCGTCCGACCATCATAGTGTCCACGACCGCCATGCTCATCCAGCCGAGTTCAGCCAGCACTAGCGGGATCGCCAGACGCAGTGTCGGTCCTACTTCAGCGCGGAATATTTGTGTGCGTGAGGTCACAATTTGCTGCCCAGCAGTCTATGGGTTGCCGTCTGCAGGAGCAAACTGTGACCCTTCAACGGGCGGTCATGCTATATGTAAACCTCCGTTAAACTGGTGTAGGAAAATTGCTCGACACCTCTCCACTCAAGCGCGGCCCGCCTAAATGCCACGCTTTGCCTTTCTTCAGGCTTCCCTATGCTACCGGGCGGAGCGAAGCAGTTCCCGGGCGGGGCTTGCACCCGCGGTGGTCCACCTTTCCACGGCGCAGTTAGAATGAATACGTACAACAAGAGGGTAGCGGTGGCTATCGGGCTCTTTTAGTGGCGGGAATTAGTCTCGAACTCGCTAGCGAAGTAAGCTGGCGAAGAAGTTCGAGGCAATCAAGTCGGAGACCGTATTGATATCGGAGGCGAGCGCGCGGTCCTCAGTAACCTTCGCCGATTTTGTCCGCACCGCGTCGTAGGCTTGTCGAGCGAGGGTTCCTGTCTGCAACGGCGCGAGCAGGTCAATCCCCTGGCAGGCGCAGAGCAGTTCGATGCTCAGGATGTGCTGTAAATTGCGCAGCAGCCGTTCCAGGCGGCGGGCGCCGCTCATTCCCATCGACACGTAGTCTTCCTGATTGCCGCTGGTAGAAATCGAATCGACGGAGTGCGGCGTGGCCAGTGCTTTATTTTCGCTAACCAAAGCTGCGGCAGTGACTTGCGCAATCATGAAGCCCGAATTTAACCCGGGCTCTGGAGTCAGAAATGCCGGCAACAGGCTGGTCAGCGGATTGGTCATTTGCTCGATGCGCCGTTCGGAAATTCCCCCCAGCGTGGCGACGGCAATGGCAATCTGGTCGGCGGCCATCGCCAATGGCTGGCCGTGAAAATTTCCG
>WNFP01000751.1_pt1 | contig 25019 bp, 6 predicted proteins | sample 5400201 | NCBI WGS metagenome assembly WNFP01 (sample SAMN13153355, study PRJNA577476) | soil metagenome | isolation source: 115 cm saprolite under Madrone tree | place: USA:California | collected 2016-06-14
CGTCCAGGTGCCCGCCCGGACCGGATATCTGCATCAGAGCGGGGGGTTGACTTCGCCTGACGGACATTGCCGCGCCTTTGACGCCAAAGCCGAAGGCACATTATTCGGAAGCGGGGCCGGCGTAGTGGTTTTGAAGAGGATCAGCGATGCATTGGCAGATCGCGACACCATTTATGCGGTTATCAAGGGCAGCGCCGTCAACAATGACGGAAACCTTAAAGTGGGCTACACCGCCCCCGGTATTGCAGGCCAGACATCGGTGATCAGAAGCGCCCATGCCATGGCTGACGTCCGTTCCGAGAGCATCGGTTATGTCGAATGTCATGGCACCGGAACTGCATTGGGCGATCCTGTCGAGATCCAGGCCCTGACCGACGCGTTCGCAGGCCGCACGCGGGCTGAAAACATCTGCGCGGTAGGGTCGGTCAAAACGAATATTGGCCATCTTGATGCGGCGGCGGGCGTCGCAGGCCTCTTAAAGGCAGTGTTGGCTTTGAAGCACAAGGCAATTCCGCCCAGCCTGCATTTCGAGTCACCCAACCCGAGGATCGATTTCGATAAGAGTTCCTTCAGGGTCAACTCGAAACTGTCGCCATGGGAGACGAATGGCGCACCAAGAAGAGCGGCAGTCAGTTCCTTCGGAATTGGCGGAACCAATGCCCACATTGTCCTGCAGGAAGCCCCCATGTCCGTCGCGGCTGCGCCCTCCCGCGAGTATAAGCTGCTTGTACTGTCCGCAAAGACCAAAACCGCGCTTGAGCAGCAGTCAATGGATCTGGCACAGCATCTGCGATGCAGAAGCGATCTCGATCTGGCAGACGTGGCCTTCACAACCCAGACGGGGAGAAGCATATTTGAGTACCGTCGGGCCTTAACATGCCGGGACCGGGAAGACGCGATCCAGGCCCTGGAGAGTCCAGACCCACAGAGGGTCTTTTCGCATTTTCAAAAAGCAGGCAGTCGAAGCGTGATCTTCATGTTTCCCGGAGGCGGCTCACAGTACGCGAACATGGCAGCTGACCTCTACAAGGCAGAACCTTATTTCCGCGATGTACTGGACCACTGCGCGGCTTTGCTGAATCCGGAAATGGGAGCGGACCTGCGTTCCTATCTCTACCCGGAAACAGATTCCGACCAGGCCTCCTTTTATATGCGGCAAACCTCCATTGGCCTGCCCGCCCTCTTTGTAGTTGAGTATGCAACAGCGCGGCTTTTGATGAATTGGGGCATCCAGCCCGAAGCATTGATCGGCCATAGCCTCGGAGAATATGTCGCAGCCTGTCTTGCCGGTGTGTTTTCTCTTGAAGACGCTCTCTCGCTGGTCCTGCTCCGGTCAAGGCTGCTTCAAAAAGTCCCCCAAGGCGCGATGTTGAGTGTGCCGCTCGGGAAGGAAGAACTGGAGCCGCTGCTGAACGACAGGTTATGGCTGGCAGCGGTGAATGGCCGCTCGCAATCGGTAGTTTCGGGGACTTTCGAAGCGATTGAAGAAATGGCCCGGCATCTGGCGACATCTGAGATCGAGTTCCGAAAGATACCGATCGATGTCTCGAGCCACTCAGGCATCGTTGAGCCCATTCTGCCCCGGCTGCTGGATTTCCTTCAGACAATCGAATTGCACCCACCGCAGCTTCCCTTCATCTCTAATGTAAGCGGCACATGGATACGCCACGAAGAAGCAACCGACCCGCAATACTGGGTGCGCCATCTTCGCAGCACCGTTCTCTTCGACGATGGCCTTGCGGAGCTGTGCAAAATCAAAAGCCGGGTATTACTGGAGGTCGGCCCCGGACACACTTTGTCGACCCTGGCGAGGACGCAGGCGCCTTCCGGCGACGGACCGGTTGCGATCACTTCTCTCAGACATCCATACGAAAAGAAATCCGATGTCGATTTCATGATGGGCACGCTGGGCAAGCTGTGGGCGGTGGGAGTCACCCCTGGCTGGAAGGCCTTCTACGCGCGTGAAACCAGGACGCGTGTGCCTCTTCCTTCGTATCCGTTCGAACGCAAACGATACTGGATTGACGCACAAAACACCTCAGAACGAGATCGTGGCGCCATGTCTGGGAAAGGATTTGATATCGGCCAGTGGTTTTACCTCCCGGCATGGAAAGGCGCCCCACTGCCGCTCACAGACGCCCGCGACGGGAATTTCCTGATATTTGCCGAGGACAACGGGATAGGAACCGCCTTAGCCGGACATCTGCGGAACAGGGGCAAAAGCGTTACGACGGTGAAGCCCGGAAGAGAGTTCCGACGAATCGGTGAAACGCGCTATGAGATCGATATGGCCGATTCGGAACACTATCGCCTGCTGTTTAGCGCGATGAGTGACGACGGAAACCTTCCTCAAACCGTAATACATACCTGGAGCGTAGATGGGGATTCGGTCACAACGCCGCAAAGCGGTCAATATACCGGTCGCGAGAAGGGGTTCTACAGCGTCTTGTTTGTCGTGCAGGCCATGGTTGAAACTGAGGGCATTGCGTCAGCGCGGCTTTGCGTAATCACAAACAATTCGCAGGCCGTTGAGAGCGCCGATACGGTGACCCCGGAAAAAGCGCTGCTGGCCGGTATCTGTAAAGTTGTGCCGCAGGAATATGAGCACATTCGGTGCACTCTTCTCGATGTGCCTGCCACCCGGCTGTCTGACCCCGGCGCGCTGCACGAAAACCTGATGCGCGAGATCATGTCGAAGAATCCGGAGCCCCTTGTTGCTTTTCGGGGAACACGCCGCTGGCTCCAGCAGTACGAGCGGAGTGTTCTGCAGACGGAGACCCCGGAAAAGGACGCCTTGCGTGAAGAGGGGGTCTACCTTATTACCGGCGGATTGGGCAATATCGGCCTGGTTTTGGCGGAGCATTTGTTCAGGACAAAGAGAGCACGGCTCGTTCTTACAACCCGAAACGAGATTCCTCCGCGGACCGAATGGGAAAAATGGCTGCACGAATCCGGCGAATCCGCTGTAGCCGGGAGAATACGTAAACTGCGTGAACTTGAAGCGGACGGTGCGCAAATCCTGGTTCAGCGTGCTGACGTTTCCGATCCGATGCAGCTCCATGGCGTAAGGCTGGAAGCGCAGCGGAGGTTTGGGTCGGTCCACGGGATTTTCCATCTGGCGGGAAAGGCCGGTAAAGATGCGGTGCAACTCATTTCAGGTATTACGCCGGCGGATTGCGAGGAGCACTTCAGCGCCAAGCTGGATGGAACGAGTGCGATCCGTGAGGTGTTCGGTCATGACAATCCCGATTTCGTGCTGCTCTTTTCATCCAATGCGTCCATCCTCGGTGGTATGGGATTGGCCGGTTATGCTGCCGCGAATTCGGCGCTGGACGCATTTGGCCAAGCCATGCAGGCCCAGGAGAAAACACGCTGGATCAGTGTGAATTGGGACCGTTGGGGCGCGGAAAGCGATTCAGGCCGGCATCTGAGTGAGCTTGACGTCTATGCCATGACCATGCGCGAAGCACTGGAAAGCATGGAAAGAATCATCTCGTCCGGCCCCGCCGGCCAGGTCGTTGTCTCGACCGGCGATCTCAACGCCAGGTTAAGGGCGTGGATATGGCGAGAGCACGGCGGAAAGCTCACTGCTTCCGGAGAAACGGCGGTCCACGCGCGTCCGGCCCTGGACACCGACTTTGTTCCCCCATGCAATGAAGTCGAAAACAAGATCGCCGGCATATGGCAGGAGTTGCTGGGGCTCGATCGCATTGGGCGCCACGATAATTTCTTCGAGCTTGGTGGAAATTCCCTGATAGCGCTTAAGGTGGCGTCCCGGCTCAACAAAGAACTGGGAACAAAACTGCCTGTTGTCGTGCTCTTTGAGGGACCAACGGTAATCGCGCTGGCGAAGCTCATCTCCGGAACTCAGGATGAGCAGACCACAATCAACGAAAGCGAAGGCAGAGGATTGAGACGAAGGCAAATGCAAGCCGGCGCTCTGGCCGAACCCTGACCGGCATCCTGAGTAAGTTTTTATTCGTCTCTTCCTATCTCACAATTCTCACACCCACAAACAGAGGCATTTGAGCATGAGCGTTTCTCGCACGGAGATCGCAATCATCGGAATGGCCGGACGATTCCCGGGCGCTCCTGATGTCGATGTATTCTGGAAAAACCTTTGTAACGGAGTGGAGTCGGTTCGGTACTACACGGCGGACCAATTGGAGTCTTTAGGTGTGGATCCCGCCCGCTTGCAGGCCCCCGGGTTCGTAAAGGCGTCGTCCTTTCTCGATGATGTTGAATGGTTCGATGCTCCTTTCTTCAATATCTCGCCGCGAGAAGCTGAACTCATGGACCCGCAGCATCGCCTCTTCCTCGAGTGCGCATGGGAGGCGCTCGAACGGGCCGGCTACGCCAGCGAATCCTCCGCAGGCAGTGTCGGTGTATTCGGCGGGGCCACGATCAACACATACCTTCTTTGCAATCTGATGCAGGCCCCGGAGATGGATTCAGTCGATCTGGTCCAGTTGAATGTGGGAAATAGCCATGATTTTCTGACCACCCGCGTATCCTACAAGTTGAATCTACGGGGACCCAGTATGGCGATCCAGAGCGCTTGTTCAACCTCTTTGGTGGCCGTGCACCACGCATGTCAAAGCATTCTCCATGGCGAATGCGATATGGCGCTGGCGGGCGGAGTCTCTGCAAACCTCAAACTCAGATATGGATATAACTATGTGGAAAGAGGAATGGCTTCCCCTGACGGCCACTGCCGGGCCTTCGACAACAAGGCGCAGGGCACAATTTTCGGCAGCGGGGTTGGAATCGTCGTCCTGAAGTCGTATGAAGCCGCCCTTCGGGATGGCGATCATATTTACGCGATCATCAAAGGCTCGGCAGTCAACAATGACGGCTCTTTGAAAGTGGGATTTGCGGCGCCCGGTGTCAACGGTCAGGCGGCTGTCATTATGGAAGCGATGGCCAATGCCAATGCAGAGCCACACACGATTGGATATATCGAAGCTCACGGAACGGGGACCGCATTGGGTGACCCGATCGAAATTCAGGCCCTCGCCAAGGCCTTCCGGACCGCCGGCGGGAAAAACACCTGTGGAATCGGCTCGGTGAAGACCAATATCGGCCATCTGGACGCCGCCGCTGGCATCACAGGACTGATCAAGACTGCGCTGGCGCTGAAAAACAAACGCATCCCTGCGACATTGCACTTTGAGTCTCCTAATCCGCAAATCGACTTCGAAAACACGCCTTTTTATGTTGTTACAAAGCTGACGGACTGGAAGAGTCTGCACGGTGTCCGGCGCGCGGGGGTAAGCGCCTTCGGTGTTGGAGGCACGAATGCGCACGTTGTTCTGGAGGAAGCACCGGAGATTCATCGCGAAGCCAGTGGCCGTCCGTGGCAACTGTTGATGCTCTCTGCCCGCAGCGAAGCTGCCCTTCAGAAATCCACCGACAACCTGATTCATTATCTCCGGCAAACACCTACGACGCCCGTCGAAGACGTCGCCTACACCCTGCAGACAGGACGCCGCCGTTTTCCCCACCGCAGATTTACGCTGTGTTCCGGTGTCGAGCCTGCGTGGCTTTCGTTGCAGAAGCTCGATCCCGATTGCGCGCACACGGCGCACGTGGAACAGCAGGACCGTTCGGTTGCATTCCTATTTCCGGGACAGGGCAGCCAGTATGTGGAGATGGGAAAAGGATTGTATCGACAGGAGCCTGCATTTCGTGCAACCGTCGATCATTGTTCAGCATTGTTGAAGCCCGATCTGGGGCTTGACTTGAAGGGTGTGCTGTATCCGGACATCCTCTCTCCGGAGGATGAAAAGCGGCAGAAAAGCGCGCAGCTGTTGAACCAGACCTGGTTAACCCAGCCGGCGCTGTTTGTTATTGAATATGCTCTTGCCCGGCTGTTGATGTCATGGGGTGTGCATCCCGGCGCAATGATCGGACACAGCATAGGAGAGTATGTAGCGGCCTGCCTGGCAGAGGTCATATCTCCTGAAGAAGCGCTCAAACTCGTCGCGACCCGCGGCCGGCTGATGGAGGGCCTGCCGCCGGGAGCAATGATCGCAGTTGGAATCGCCGAAAGCGAAGCGGAAGTTCTGTGTGGCGGCCGGATTTCTTTAGCGGCTGTCAACGGGCCCATGCAGTGTGTGCTTTCCGGTGAAGAGGAAGCAATTGCGAAATTGGAACAGCAGATGCAGATGGATGGAGTAACCTGCCGGCGACTGCAGACCTCTCACGCCTTCCACTCACACATGGTTGAGCCGATTCTGCAGGCCTTTTCTAAAGAGGTCAGCCGCATCCGGCTGCAACCGCCGCGCCTCCGTTATCTTTCGAACGTGACGGGGCAGTGGATCAAAGCGGAGGAAGCAACCTCTCCGGACTACTGGGTCCGGCATTTGCGGCAGACGGTGAGGTTTTCGCAATCAGCGGCAAAAATGTTTGAAGATGCGAACTGGCTGGTAGTAGAAGCCGGCCCCGGCAAAGCCCTCACTCAAATGGCCCAGCGACATAAGCGCCTGGGCTCCGTGAACAATCTCTTCACGACTCTTTCACAACCTGAGCCGGACCACCTGGGCCTGTTACTGGGCCAGTTGTGGCTGGAAGGCGCGCCGATTCAATGGCCCGCCTTTTATGCACAGGAGCGAAGACAACGCATTGTGTTGCCAACGTATCCTTTTGAACGCCAGAAATACTGGGTCGAACCCAGGAAGCGCACGGTTAAAAACGGTTCTGCCGTTGCGTCCGCGAAAATACAACCCGAGGAGCGTGGCCAGGAGCACACACCGGACGCCGGCCATTCCGGGCATAGTTCAGATTTGCCGGGTCCCTCGCTATTACATCCCCGGCCCACGCTCAAAACCCCATATGTTCCGCCCACGACAGAGCTGGAAAAGAGCATCGCGGCCATTTGCCGGAAGGTCCTCGGCATCACCGAAATAGGAATCGATGACATTTTCTTCGAGCTTGGCGGAGATTCGTTGTTGGCTTTGCAGGTAGTGACCGGGCTCAAGAAGGAATTAAGCATCGAAGTCCCGGTGGCCACCTTGTATGAGCAGCTTACCATCAGGTCTCTCGCTTCTACGTTGCCTAACGGCAACGGTGGCGGCGGGGAGTCAAATCAGACAGTCCGATCGGACGACAGCCGTCAACAGAGAGCGGAGCTCCGGAAGCACTATCAGCAAAGACAGCTCAGCAGGAAGAGCGAAAGATGACGATCCTGGCAGCTCTCAGGATTTTCGGGTGAGATAACTTTGTGCGCGCAGTACTGACAAATCTCGGTTCTTTGGGAAACATACAGCCATTTGCCTCACTGGCTCATGAGCTGCGTAGGTTTGGTCATACGCCTGTACTGGCTCTGGCACCCACCTATGCTGCCTATGCAAAGCAGCTTGGCATTGAATTCGTTCCGATCGGATTGGATCTGGATTACCCCAAATTGCAGCGCAAAGACACCGAAGATGCGTTGCGAGGAGTGGATCCGATCCATACTCTCAATGATTCCCTCACGATGCTTCAGAAGATACTGCCGCAGATGTTCCTGGAATTGCGAGATGTTTGCCGGAAGGCGGATGTTCTCATCAGCGGCCATCTGCAGCCGTCATCGCGCATGCTTCACGAACTGACGGGAATCCCTTTCGTCTCGGTTCACACGAACCACTTCGGAGGGATGCAACCGGCGGTATACCGTCACGCTGCCGGCGCAGTCATCAATCCATTTCGCGCGCAATACGGCCTGACGCCTCTTGAGGATCCTATTCATACGGATGCCAATTCTCCTCAACTCGCTCTCTATGCCATCAGCCGCTATCTCCGGAACCCCGACCCCAATTGGCCGCCTCACTATCATGTAACCGGATTTTTCTTCCTGGAGGAAAATGACTGGCAGCCTCCTGCGGAGTTGGTGCAATTCCTGGAAAACGGCGCTCCGCCAGTCGTGATTTGTTTCAGCAGCATTGCGCATTCTGATCCCGAGGCAATGACGGACCTTCTTTTAGATGCTATGCGCCTTGCGGGATGCCGGGCCATTATCCAACACGGCTGGAGCGGGCTCGCCCGGGGCAGAAAGCTGCCCCCCGACATTCTGGGCATAGGTTTCGTGCAGCATACCTGGCTGTTTCCGCATGCAGCCTGCGTGGTCCATGCGGGCGGCTCAGGAACGCCTGCGACTACGCTCAGGTCGGGTATTCCGGCCATTGTGGTTCCTCACGTCGGCGATCAGCCGATGTGGGCGGAGTTGGTGCGTGGGCTGGGGTGTGCCGGAGACGTGATTCCATATAAGGAACTCACCGCGAAACGTCTGGCTGCGGCGATCGAAGCGACCCTGGGCAATTCCGGACTGCGCAGACATGCGGCTGAATTCGCTTTAAAGATCCGGGCAGAACAGGGACTAAGCAGGGCCCGGCTCCTGATCGAACAATTGTTGTCCGGACTGACGGGAACGTTTGTTCATGATGAAAATGCTGTAAATATGCGGAAAACAGTCCGGCAGCAAATGAGGGTCCGAAAAGCCCAGCAGGTATAACTTAAGTGCATGCAGATGCCATTGCGGTCTCCTGGACACTCATTTTCAATATTCAATCTCCTTCAACTTTTCCTGAGCTTTTGTAATCGGCTGCTGACGGAGTCTCTGTCTGTGGCTTTTCTAAGACCATTTTGGAGCTAAATCATGGCACGTTCGGAAGTGCGATCCTTTGACGGGTCGGAAATTGCGGTGGTGGGTATGGCTTGCCAGTTTCCCAAAGCCGGCGACACTGAGACATTCTGGGAAAATCTGCGCAATGGAACGGAATGCATTTCTTTCCTCGACGACAAAGAACTGGAGCCATCCGGCGTCGATCCGGCGTCTCTGAATGATCCCAACTATGTTAAAGCCGCTTCGATTTTAGACGGGGTCGATCTTTTCGATGCCTCATTCTTCGGCATACCGGCAAATGAAGCTCGCGTCATGGATCCTCAGCATCGCCTCCTGCTGCAGTGTGCCTGGCGGGCCCTGGAGGACTCCGGGTACAATCCGCACACCTACAAAGGAGCGATCGGAGTCTATGCCGGCGCAAGATCGAGCAGTTACCTGTTCAATCTGTATTCCAACCCCGAAATTACAAGCTCGATAGGCGCCTTTGAAATCGGTCTGGGAAACGATCTCGCTTGTCTTACCTCGCGAATATCCTACAAACTCAACCTGCGGGGGCCCAGTTATTCCGTACACACAGCCTGCGCAACATCGCTGGTCGCGGTGCATCTTGCATGCCAAAGCCTACTGGTCGGTGAGTGCCAGATGGCATTGGCAGGCGGCGTTGCAGTCAACGTGCCGCAGAAAACAGGATACCTCTACCGGCGAGGCGGCATTCTGTCACCTGATGGGCATTGCCGCGCCTTCGATGAAAACGCCCAGGGAACGATATTCGGCAGCGGCGCAGGCATGCTGGTTATAAAGCGCCTGGAGGATGCGCTTCGCGATAACGACCATATATATGCCCTGATCCGCGGCTCCGCCACCAATAACGACGGCTGGACGAAGGCCAGCTTTACCGCTCCGAGTGTGCAGGGACAAACCAGTGTCATTCTTGACGCACTGGCGACGGCCGGCGTGGATGCCGAAAGCATCAGCTACATTGAGGCGCACGGCACAGGAACCCACATTGGCGATCCGATTGAGATCAAAGCGCTGACCAATGCATTTCGAGCGCGGACCGCCAGAAAGGGGTTCTGTGGTGTCGGATCGGTCAAAAGCAATCTGGGGCACCTGGACGCAGCCGCGGGAATAGCCAGCATTATTAAGTTGATTCTTTGCCTTAAGCACAGCACGCTGGTCCCCACTCTGCACTTTTCCACTCCGAATCCGCAAATGGACCTCGCCAATAGCCCTTTCTATATTGTGGAAAAAGTCAGTGAATGGAAATCCGACCAGTCGCCCAGAAGAGCGGGGGTCAGCTCGTTTGGAGTGGGTGGAACGAATGCCCATGTGATTCTTGAAGAAGCGCCCCCAGTGGAAGTTGCGGGCGCTTCGCGTGGCTGGCAGTTGCTTACGCTCTCGGCCAAAAGCGACGCCGCGCTGGATGCCGCAACCACAAACCTGTCCCAATACATTGGCCGCCATCGGGAAATCTCTCTCGCGGACAGCGCCTGGACCCTGGCCCTGGGCCGCGTCGCATTTAAGCATCGCCGATTTATTGTGTGCCAGGACAACGCAGACAGCGCCGTTCAGGAACTCGAAAAGTGCCTGACTCTGCCGCCGGGACCGCGGCTTGAGGATGATATTGAAAAACCCGTCATCTTCATGTTTCCGGGTCAGGGGGCCCAGTATGTGAACATGGGTAAAGAGTTGTATGAATCCGAACCGGTGTTCAGGGAGCAGTTCGACCGCTGTGCAGTCATTCTGAGGGAATCGCCGGATGGACTCGATGTGCTGAAGATTCTCTATCCTGCCGAAAGTGACGTCAGGAAATCGGAAGAGGACCTGAAGCAGACGCGAGTGACGCAGTGCGCGCTGTTTGCGATCGAATATGCACTGGCTGAATTATGGCGTTCCTGGGGAATCCAGCCGAAGGCGATGATCGGGCACAGTCTGGGGGAATATGTCGCGGCCTGTCTGGCGGGTGTGTTAACGCTTGAAGGAGCGCTCAGGTTGGTGGCGGTTCGCGGGCGAATCATGCAGGACGCGCCTCCCGGCGCAATGCTCGCAGTCGAATTGAATGAGAAGGACGCCTTATCGCTGACGGGCAGCGGCTTGTCGCTCGCCACGGTGAACGGACCATCGCAATGTGTATTGTCGGGTGACACAGAAGCGATAGAAGAGGTACAAAAACGACTGGAACAGGAACGCGTGGCCTGCCATCGGCTGGCCATTTCCTGCGCGTTCCATTCCCGTCTCATGGAGACCGCCGCTGCCAGGTTCCGCGAATACGTTAGCCAAGTCCGGTTCAAACCGCCGGAGATCCAATATGTCTCCAATGTAACCGGTACGTGGATTCGCGACGACGAAGCGACCAACCCCGAATACTGGGTGCAACACCTGCGGCAGACGGTGCGGTTCTCAGACGGGCTGATGAACATTATGTCTCAGTATCAACCTGTCCTGTTGGAGGTGGGCCCGGGCCAGACCCTGACCAAGCTGGCGCAGTCGCTGTTCCGAGAGAGCCCACAAGTGGCCCTTAGCTCTCTGCATGCAAAGGAACCGGAACAGCCGTTCCTGCTTCGGAGTCTGGGACGCCTCTGGCTGCAGGGCGCGGCGGTTGACTGGCATGGTTATTACCGCAATGAAAAAAGACGTCGCATGTCTCTTCCAGCCTATCCCTTTGAAGGCCAGCGCTACTGGATCGATGCTCAACCGGCCGCCGACAATGGGGCCTTCGGGGGCGGGCTCGGCCGCAGCGAGACATCAAAGAAGCAGCCCAACATCGAGAATTGGTTCTACGTACCATCCTGGAAGCCCGACCTTCCATTGGAAGCTGCGGCTTCAGTCGAACCGGAGGAATGGATCGTATTTGCGGATGCTCCGGGGTTCGGTACGACCATTGCCGATTGTCTGGAATCCATGGGCCATAGCGTGGTTCTGGTCAGGATGGGCCCCATTGTCACAAGGGAAAATGAGAAATCTTATGTGATTGGCTCCGGCGACAAACAATCCTTTGAATTCCTCTTTGAATCTCTGAGGTCCGACGGAAAATCTCCGCAAAAAATTGTGCATTGTTTCGGCCTGACCGCGAGCAGGGGCGCATCCGATGTCAGCACGTTTAAAAACTTCCAGGATCTCGGATATTACAGTCTCCTCTATCTTGCGCAGGCCCTGACAAAAACGTATACGGACTGTAAGTGCGACATTACAGTAGTCTCGAACCATCTGGCCCAAATTCCCGGAGAAAAAGATGCGGCGCCGGAAAAAGCCGCGACTATGGCCCCCTGCATTCTCATTCCTCAGGAAAATCCGCAGTTGAGCGTTCGGTGTCTTGATATAGGGCCGGCGGAATCCTGGGTTGCAGGGCGCCGCCCGTTGGCAGAGCAGGTGATCTCAGAAGCAATCCTGTCGTCTTCAGAGAAACTCATAGCCTTCCGAGGCACGAAGCGATGGAGCCATGCTTATGTCCGAATGAAAGTTGCCCGGCAAAACAAGCCGGTCCGCAAACTGGTCCCGGGCGGCATCTATCTGATCAACGGCGGTCTCGGCAGCGTCGGACTTCTCATAGCCGGGCATCTGGCCCGAACACTTAAGCCACGGCTGGTTCTGACCGCGCGGCAGGTCCCGCCGCCGCGCGAAGAATGGGAGGCATATCTGAAAGAACACGGTCCGCAAGACCCGGTCGCCGTAAGAATCCAGTCAGTCCTCAAGCTTGAGGAACTGGGGGCTGAAGTAGTCCTCGCCCGTTGCGATGCGGGCGACGCAGCAGATGTAAAAGCGTTGATCGACAGCGTCTATGACCGCTTTGGCGGGCTGAGTGGCATCATTCATGCAGCCGGAATCACCAGCGGCCAGTCACTCTATCGCAGCTATGCGGAAATTGACAGAGCCGAATCCGAGGAACAGTTTGGCCCCAAGGTCTATGGGACCTATGCGCTCCATCAGGCGTTGCGAGGCCGTGCATTCGACTTCTGTGTGCTCTTCTCCTCCAACGCCGCCGTTCTCGGCGGGCTTGGATATCTGACCTACACGGCAGCTAATTCATTTATGGACTCTTTCGCCATGACACTGGCGGAGGAAGACGAGAGATGGATCAGCGCGAGTTGGGACCCCTGGCCCCGTGAGACCAAAAAAATCGAATATCAAACCAGCATTGACCAATATGCAATGACGGCGGAGGAAAGCATTGAAGCATTTGAGCGGATAGTGACCAGGGGCCCCTCGGGCCACGTGATTGTCGCAACCGGGGATTTACTCGCCCGGCTGGATTTGTGGACGACAAACCGTCCGCAGCAGCCGGCCAATGCCCGGAACCCTCAATCCAGACTTGCGAGTACATATGTCGCTCCCACCACTGGAACTGAAAAAAGGATTGCGTCTGTCTGGGAGCGCATTCTCGGGACCGGCAATATAGGGATCCATGACAGTTTCTTTGATTTAGGCGGACACTCGCTGCTGGCAATTCGCCTCATGAACCAGATTTGCGAAGAGTTCCAGCTGAGCCTGCCGATTACCAAACTGTTTGAAAACCCGACCATTGCCGGTCTCGCCGCCCTGATCTCCGAAAGTGCGCACGAAGCAAAGGACGACGTCCTGAAACTGCTGGCTGAGTTGCCGGACTAGGGCCATACCGGGCCTCGGCGCTGCACAGCGAAGAACAGCAAAGGGAAATTATGCGGGACCAGCCTCTGAATATTTTGATTCTTTCGATGGAGTACTCGCCCGAAATCAGCGGTGGAGTAGGCACCCACGTCCAGGAGCTCTCAGCCGGGCTGAGCCGCAACGGCGATCATGTCGCTGTGCTGGCATGTACAGTCGGTAGAGCACAAAAGCTTGTCGAAAATAACAGAGTTGTCTATCTGATTCCACCGGCTGAGCAAAGCGGCGGCGTGACAGCTTCTCGGTCGATGACTCAGGGCATACTCGAATTCAATAAGGAACTCGTCGCCTGTGCCCGAAAGAGCGTTTTCACTGAATGGGCCACTCCGGATCTCGTCCACTGCAACAACTGGCTGACGTTTCCGGCAGCCAGCGAACTCGGACGCCGCCTCCATGTGCCTGTAATCTGCACGATCCAGTTTGTTTCAGAACCGTGCGAACGCTGGTGGGGCCAGACGCCCGATCCTGAGATCGCAGAGCAGGAAAAAAGGGTCTGCCGGGAGGCGGACCAATTAATCACCGTGAGCCATTCTCTGCGATCCATTGTGCAGCATACACATGAACTTCCGGACGACAAGATCCACGTGGTCCACAATGGAATGGACGTTGAAGCGTTTTCAAAGAACGATATTTCGACGCTGTATCTGAACAAGTTGAGGACCGCTGTGGCCGTCAACGGCGAAAAAATCGTCCTTTTTGCTGGAAGACTGAATCCGCAAAAAGGAGTTTCGGCCATTTTTGCCTCCATACCCAAGGTGCTTGAGCGCTACCCTGACGTCAGGTATGTCTTTGTCGGAGAGCCCGATTCGCAGCAATTTGCGGGAGAGATCCGACAGATGCTCGATGACAGCCCTGTCTTGAAAGCCAAAGTCATGCTTCTCGGGAAATTGCCGCGCCACAAGCTCGCTGCGCTCTATAGAATCGCCGACGTTGCGCTTGTGCCTTCGGTATACGAACCGTTCGGTTATGCGGCCATCGAGGCAATGGCTGCCGGTGTGCCGCTGGTTGCCACGGCAGCCGGGGGGCTGGCCGAAATCGTCGACCATGAAAAGACTGGGCTTTCTGTTCCCGTGCATATCGATAAAAGCGGGCTCCGCATGGTGGATGTTGCCAGTCTGGCTTCAGCGACCGCACGAATGTTGCAGGATGAGGAATTCGCCCGACAAATGGCCCTGGCCGCCGAAGATAAGGTCCGTCGAATTTTTGGTATAGAGACCATGGTTCAGGCGACGCGAAGAATTTATAAAGCAGTTGTCTGTTGAATTCCCGCCGCAAGGGGTGACCTTTCCCAAGCGGCCCCGACATGGTTTGGAAATGAAGTAGAATCGCTGATCGCTGTTGTGGAGCCGGATTCACTGCAAGGAAAAAGAGATAGATGTCAGCAGTCTGTTCACCTGGTGTTGCGCATTCCCCGACAAGAATTCCAGCAAAATCGTGCCTGGTCCGTCGGACCATTTCGAATCGAGGTAAACTGTGATGTCAATGACTTTGAAAGATGTTCGCTATGCCGCCCGGAAGCTCCAAAGCAACAAAGGGTTCACCACAATTGCAGTACTCACGTTAGCGCTCGGCATTGGCACGAATACTGCCATGTTCAGCATCCTCAATGCTGTGATGCTCAGTCCCCTTCCTTTTAAAAATCCCGATCGCCTTGTCCGGATTTACTCGACGAAAGCGCAGGTGGTCATCGGCCCTTCGGCGCTGGATGCCCGGGACTTTGGAAACCTGAGCAGCACATTCGAGCAGGTCGTGGCCTACGATATCTGGCGGAAAAACGTAAGCGGCATGGCGGGGGAAATCCAGGCGGAGCAACTGGCGGTGGGGTTGGTTCCTGCGGAATATTTTCGCATCCTGGGAGTCAATCCGGTCATGGGAAGGTTCTTTACCGCCGAAGAGAACGAATTGGGGAAACACCATGTCGCCGCGCTCAATTACAGCTTCTGGCAATCCCATTTCAACGGCGATCGCGAGGTGCTGGGCAAGACGATCAGAATCAACAATGAGCCCTATGCGATTGTCGCTGTCATGCCCGATGTGATTCCGGAGTGGATGGAGATACCTCATAAAGTTCCGCAGGTATGGACTCCGTTTGTGCCGTATCCCGGAATCTGGGAGGCCGACCATCGCGGTGACCGGAATTTTTCAGTCCTTGGCCGTCTCAAGCCCAATGTTACGCTGCAGGAAGCGAAGACCGACCTGTCAAGAATTGCCGCCAATCTTTCCCAGGAGTATCCGCTGGATCGAGGCTGGGGCGCGGACCTGGAAAAGCTTTCTGATACGAGAGTCGGGAGTCTCAGGCCTGTTCTTTTCCTGCTCACCGGGGCTGTAGGCCTGCTTCTCCTGATTGCCTGCGCCAACCTGACAAATTTACTCCTCGCCCGCAATTCGTTCCGTTACCGCGAGATAGCGATGCAGACTGCGCTCGGCGCCAGTAAATGGGTATTGATGCGTCAGCTGTTGACCGAAACTATGCTCATGGCATTGATCGGCGGAATCCTGGGCACAGGGCTGGCCTGGGCAGGATGCAGGATGTTGGAGCGTATGCATCCGTCGAAGCTGCCCCAGCTCAGTTCCATCAACATGGATGTCACGGTCCTGATATTTGCCCTGGGACTTTCTCTGCTCACCAGTTTGATTTTTGGAATTCTGCCCTCCCTGTCGGCCACAAAAGTCAATCTGACCAATGCCCTGAAGGACAGCGGGCGTTCCTCCACTTCAGGTTCGAGTCGTCAGTATGGGCGGCGCCTGCTCGCGACCGCCGAGATGGCGTTCGCCGTCATGCTGCTGATTGCAGCCGGTCTGGTCATCCAAAGTCTTCTCAAGTTCCAGCTTCAGCAGCCCGGTTTTCAGGTAGATCATCTGCTCACGGCCCATCTGTTTCTGCCATCCACTCGCTACCCTCAACCCGAAAAGATCACCCAGTTTGCCAACGACTTGCAGCGGCGAGTGCAGGCCCTGCCGGGTGTTCAGGAAGTCTCGATTGCGTCCGAGCCCGGGCTTCCCGATCCCGGCTATACAGCCAACGGATGGACCCAGAAATTTACCCTGCCGGGGCACATGCCGGATCGCATCGAAGACATTCCATCGGCCCGTTTCGGAGTGTCCGATTCTCACTATTTGCGCGTTACCCATATTCCCTTGTTGCAGGGGCGCGACTTCTCAGACTCCGATACCGAGACTACAGCCAGAGTGGTCCTCGTAAATCAGGAATTCGTGGACCGTTATTTCCCGAACGAAAATCCGCTGGGCAGGCAAATCGATATAGGGGTCCCTCAAAGACTGCTCGGGGCTTCGGCGCGGGCTGACGCTCCAATACCGATCACGGTTGTCGGCGTGATCGGGAATGTAAAAAATACGGGACTCGCCAAGCCTTCCGCGCCGGAAATTCTGGGCCTCTTTCGTCAGATTCCCGAATTCAATTTTGGATTTAAGTTCATTCTGCTGCGCACCAAAGTAGAACCAACTTCCCTGATTCCCGCCGTGCGTAATCAGTTACACCTGATCGACCCGGACCTGCCGCTCGCCGCTCCTACTACGATCGAAGAAATGATGAGTCTGCAGGCCGGCGACAGCCGCTTTAACGCAATTCTGTTGGGTCTGTTTGCCGCAATTGGCTCCATTCTCGCCGTCATCGGTGTCTATGGCGTCACCTCCTATCTGGTAGCGCAACGATCGCAGGAAATCGCAGTGCGCATCGCTCTCGGGGCCCAGCGCGGAAGTATTTCGTGGCTTATCATTAAACAGGGAGTGGCCATTGGAACTGTGGGAGCTGTCCTCGGAATGATAGGGGCCTTTATCCTGCGGCAGGGCGTGGCCCAGATGGTCTACGGCATCTCACCCGCCGACCCCTCCACCTTTATAGGCGCTGCGGTGCTGCTGTTCGCCTCCGGCGTGGTCCCCGGCGTTTTGCTGGTAAAGCGGGCCCTGCAAGTATCGCCGGTGACAATCCTCCACGAGGGGTAACAATCGGCCCATCGGAAGAAACGCCGCCTGAAGACAAACTGAAGGCCCGGCACGGCCCAAGCTTTAAGCACGATGACATCCATAAAGTCTCTTGCTGGCCGGGCTTTGTTATTCGCCCATCGCCCGGACCGGCAACTCGTGACCGGGGCGGACGAATCATGATTGCAGCCCTGAACAATCAACTGCCGGGCGCAGCCAACCTGCCAACTCTCAGCGCTTTTCAGTATCCACAGAGATCATTCGGCGACAAAATCCCCAAGCTGCCCATTCCAGATGAAAGCTCGGCGGCACACATGGGGGAAAACGAACAACCAGAATTTCAGGAATAATGTCAGGAGTTCTTATGGCATCCGCTCAGGCCCCACAATCTCCAATAGCAGCCGGGGAATTTCATACAGAGAGCCATGTAGCAGCAGCCTGGCGACGAGCCCTGGCAGGGCTGGAGGGGCCAACTCGACTTGCTCTGGCGTTGCCTGTGTCGTCAGACGACGCGGACATCACCTCCGTTGAATACGTTGTGGAGGCCAAAGAGGATCTCTCTCCGCTGACCGTTCAACATGGCATCGGATCAGACGTGCTGGTGTATGCCGCCTGGGCCATTTTGCTCGGCCGCTTCACCGGCTCGAATGACGTGGCCTTCGGTGTGGCGGGAAGGTCATACCCAGAAGCGGTGGCTGCGGCAACAAACACCGTACCGTTCAGGGTAAGGCTTGATCCCTCGGAGACGGTGTTGGCTCTATGTGCCAGACTTGAAGCTCAGTATTCCGAGTTATCGTCGCTTACGCCGCCGCCGTCAAGCTATATCGAGCAACTCGCCGGCCTCGCCGAAATATTCGATACGAAAGTTGAGTGTGACTCCAGCGCTGCTGGACGTCCCGCCGATCCGATATCACGCTACGCGCTGACTCTCGTGGTCCAGACGAGCGATCGGCTGCGCCTGCGTTTTCTCTACTCTTCAAATTCCTTCTCTCGCACCGCAGTGGAAGCCATCGGATCGGGGCTTATCCGGTTGCTGAGTGAAATGCTGCTCAATCCTGCTCAGCGAATCTGGCAGACAGACATTCTCACTCCTGATGAACGAAGGAGGGTCCTTGAGAAGTGGCGCAATAACGAGCACCCGATGGCCCCAGGCACATTGCCTTCGCTGATTGAGGCACAGGCATCCGGAACTCCCGGCTCGATTGCGTTGATTTTTCAGCGCGAAGAACTGACCTATGCGGAATTGAACGAGCGTGCAAACCGGCTCGCGCACTTCCTTATTCAACTGGGAGCGGGCCCGGAATCGCGGATCGGAGTGGCCCTGGAACGTTCGTCACAGCTCGTCGTCGTTCTGCTGGCCATATTGAAGGCAGGCGCAGCTTATGTTCCTTTAGATCCAAAATACCCATCCGGCCGCCTGTCTGGGATGCTCGCTGATGCCGCGCCCCTGATTCTCCTCACCAGCAAGGCAATCTTCTCCGCTCTGCCGCGGGATCTTAATGCGAAGATACTCGCCATAGATACTGCCGAGATGCAGCATGAGTTGAATTTTCAGCCATCCTGCAACCCAACTGATGTTGAGCGTATTTCCTGCCTGCTGGCCGGGCATGCAGCCCTGGTTATCTTTACCTCTGGCTCCACAGGAAAGCCCAAGGGCGTAATCATCCAGCATCAGAGCATAGTAGCGCTGGCCTCCTGGGCCAGCAGTGTATTTACGCCGGCGGAATGGAGCGGAGTTCTTGCCTCCACTTCAATCTCCTTTGATCTCTCCGTCTTCGAGATCTTTGTCACGCTGATCCACGGAGGAACTATAATCCTGGCAGACTCAGCCATTGATCTGCCCACGCTTCCCGCCAAAGACAGGCTGCGGCTCATTAACACCGTCCCTTCAGCCGCGAGATCGCTGCTTGAGATAGGCGGCTTGCCTCCAGGCGTAATTACCGTCAATCTCGCAGGTGAGATCCTGAGGAACTCACTGTTGCAGGATGTATATCGGACCGGGCAGGTGCAGCGTGTTTACAATCTTTACGGCCCATCGGAAGATACAACGTATTCCACATTCAGCTTCTGCCCGAGTGGAGACGATCGCAAGGTCACGATTGGCGTCCCGATCTGGAACACGAGAGGCTATGTTCTCGATTCCATGCTGCAGCGTCTGCCGGTCGGCATTGCAGGCGAGCTGTATCTGGCGGGCGCGGGTCTGGCGCGTGGCTATGAGGCGCAACCAGGGCTGACCGCAGCGAGATTTTTAGCTGATCCCTACGGTGAACCAGGCTCCCGCATGTACCGGACCGGCGACCGGGTGCGGTGGCTCGATGACGGAGCGCTGGAATACCTGGGACGAGTCGATGACCAGGTAAAGATTCGCGGTTTCCGCATCGAGTTGGGTGAGGTTGAATCGGTCCTCGCACAGCATCCAGCGGTTGCCCAGGCCGTGGTGATTGTGCGAGAAGACCGTCCGGGCCAAAAGCACCTCGCGGCCTATGTGGTCGCGGCTGAAGGTGCTGCATTCACGGCTTCCGATTTGCGTGGGTATCTGGGCCGGCTCCTGCCTGAATACATGGTTCCGGCTGCAATCGTGGAATTGGCAGGCTTTCCTGTTACCCTCAATGGCAAGATCGATAAACGCGCCTTGCCTGCCCCGGCGTATTTGACAGGCGAAGGCAGGCTTCCGCGCAATTCTCAGGAAGAAATACTAGCAGGCATCTTCTCTGAAGTGCTGCAGTTACCGCGAACGGGAATTGACGACAACTTCTTTGACGTGGGCGGGGATTCCCTTCTGGCAACACGGCTCATCAGCCGGATTCGCACGGCCTTCGACGTTGAATTGACAATCGCGACCGTGTTTGCCGCTCCCACAGTTGCTCAACTGGCCGAACGCCTGGGGCAGGCAGCGGGCGCGAAACCGCTCTTAAATACCGCGAATACCGCGCGTCGCCAGGAAAATGCGCCGCTTTCCTATGCGCAGAGACGGTTGTGGTTTCTATATGAGTTCGAACCGGATAGGGCCCTGTACAACATACCGATGGCCTTGCGCCTGCAAGGCCATCTCGATGTAAGGGCACTGGAGCTGGCACTCAGCGAGATCCTCGGTCGCCACGAGGCGTTGCGCACCACCGTTGGTGAGGCGCAAGGCGCCCCGGTGCAGATAATACATGAAGCAACGGTATTAGAGTTGGCGGTTATGGATCTGGCGGAGACAGCGCAGGAAGAGCGCGAGCAGGAGTTGTGGCGGCGGGTGAAGCAGGAAGCGGGAGTGGCCTTCGACCTGAGACGCGGGCCTCTGCTGCGGACCCTGCTGCTTCGGATGAGCGTCGAGGACCATGTTCTGTTGCTGACCATGCACCACATCGCTGGCGATGGGTGGTCGCTGGAGGTGCTGGCCCGTGAGCTGGGGATTTTATACGAGGCCTATAGCCAGGGCAAAGAGTCGACGCTGACCGCTCTGCCGATCCAATACGCCGACTATGCAGTGTGGCAGCGGGAGTGGCTGCAGGGCGATGTGGAAGAAAAGCAGCTGGCGTATTGGCAAAGGCAGCTTGCTGATTTTCCTCCGGTACTGCAACTGCCCGGAGCCACGGCGAATCAAGGGGCTTCAGGCAGCGAAGGAGTTGAATACGGATTTGGGCTGGCGCCCGATTTATTGAAAGGCCTGCGCGGCCTGAGTGGCGGGAAGGGCGTAACGCTGTACATGACGCTGCTGGCTGCCTTCCAACTCCTGCTGCACAGATACAGCGGAGAACCTGACATCGTCGTCGCTAGTCCCATTGCCGGGCGCACCCGATCGGAAACCGAAGGCATGATCGGTTTCTTTGTCAACACACTTTTGCTGCGGACCCGCGTACGGGGGGATCTCCGGTTCACGGACCTGCTGGAGGAGGTGCGGGCAACAGCATTGGCTGCCTATGAGAACCAGGATCTGCCCTTTGAACGCGTGGTGGAAAAATTGCAGCCAGGCCGCGGCACGAGCGGCACGCCGCTGGTGCAGGTGATGTTCGATTTGCGCAAGGATGCGTGGCGCGAGTGGTCGATGGGCGGGGTTCATGTAACTGCAAGCGAGATCGATTGTGGCAAGGCGAAGTTCGATCTCAACGTGTACTTCATGGAAACGGAAGAAACACTCAATTGCGTCATTCAATATCGCAGGAGCGCGATCGGTTCAGACGCGGTTGAACGGATGGCAGGCCACATGGCCCAGCTGTTGCGGCAGATTGTCTCCAGACCTGAAACGCACATCGGAAATCTGCAATTGCTGACCCCGTCAGAAAGCCGGCGTCTGTTGGCAGAGTGCAACCAGACTCGGGTCAGCTATGAACGCGGACAATGCGTGCATGAGCTGTTCGAGATGCAAGTCCTGCGCTCGCCGGATGCTCCGGCAGTGAGGTTTGGCGGACATCAGTTAACCTACCGGGAACTGAACAAAAAATCGAATCAACTGGCCTGTTATTTGAGGAAGCACGGCGTGGGTCCCGAGGCGCTGGTCGGCTTGTGTATGGAAAGATCTCTGGAAATGGTGATCGCGACTTTGGCGATCCTCAAGGCCGGCGGCGCCTATCTGCCGCTCGACCCTGAACAGCCCATGGAACGTCTGGCCTATATGTTGCAGGATTCGGGAGCGGCAATACTGCTTACACAGAAGCGACGTCTCAGCACTCTGGCTGAGCACCATGCATACGTGCTCAGCCTCGATGAAGAGTGGTTCAGCGCCACCGTGGAGAGCGGCGACAATCTCGAATCCGTCACGGTACCGGAAAACCTGGCGTACGTAATGTACACATCCGGCTCTACCGGACGCCCAAAAGGCAGCGCCATTATCCATCGCGCCATCGTAAGGCTCGTGCGTAATGCCAACTATTTGGACTTTGGAAGCCATCTGGTGACGCTGCACTTTGCCCCTGTTTCCTTCGATGCCTCAACTCTCGATATCTGGAGCTGCCTGCTCAACGGCGGACGCCTGGAAATCATGACCGTGGGAACTCCATCGTTTGAGGCATTGGCACAAGCCATTCAGGAACGCGGAGTGAACTCGATTTTTCTGACGGCAGGCTTGTTTCATCACATGGTCGAACATCAAAGAGAGGCCCTGAAAGGCGTGAAACAACTGATGGCCGGGGGAGATGTGCTGTCTCCGATCCACGTGAAAAAGCTCCTTGATGACTTTCCCGGAGGCTGCCTGATCAACGGATACGGCCCCACGGAAAACACAGTTTTCACCTGCTGTCATCCCATGCGAGGAGCATTCACTGGCGGCACTGTGCCGATCGGGAGGCCCGTTTCTAATACTCAGATCTACGTGCTCGACCGCGATGGGCAACCGGTGCCGGTGGGAGTGGTGGGAGAACTCTATACGGGTGGAGATGGGCTGGCGCGCGGATATGTGAATCGGCCTGACCTGACAGCGGAAAAATTTGTTCCCAATCCATTTAGCGAGACAGAAGGCGATCGCCTGTACCGAACCGGAGACCTCGTCAGATATCAAAAAGACGGGCTCCTTGAATTCGTGGGGCGGAACGATCAGCAGGTGAAGATTCGGGGCTTTCGGATCGAACCGGGAGAGATTGAAGCGGCACTGCACGAGCGCAGCGAAGTGCGTGAATCGATCGTCATAGCGCACCGGGACAAGGCCGGCGAAAAAATTCTGGTGGCCTATGTAGTCGCGGAAGGAATCAGCGGCAGTGAGCTGCGCACCTTCCTGCGACAGCGATTGCCGGAATACATGGTGCCCGGCCATTTTGTACAGGTTGCGCGACTGCCGCTGACTCCAAACGGAAAAGTTGACCGCAAAGCGCTGCCGCTGCCCGAAGAGATCGCCCAGGAAAGAGCGGGTGAATACATCCCGCCCCGAACGCCCGTGGAGGAGATGCTGGCAGGCATCTGGATCGAGTTATTGGGTGCAAAACGCGTGAGCGTTCATGAGATTTTTTTTGAAGTGGGTGGACATTCACTGCGGGCGATGCAGGTGATTTCACGCATCCGGCAGGTCTTTGCGGTGGAGCTTTCAGTGCGGCGATTGTTTGAATACCCAACCATCGCCGGCCTGGCTGAATGTATCGGCATGGAGTTGAGGGGCAGCAGCGAACTGAAAGGGGTTGCGCGGCCATTCATCCCCAGGCTCTCTGCAGAGCGAAGGGAACAAAAGCTTCCGCTTTCCTACGCGCAGAGGCGGCTGTGGTTTCTGTACGAGTTTGAGTCCGACAAGGCCCTGTACAACATCCCGACAGCTCTGTGTCTCACGGGCCGTCTGGAAGTGCGCGCTCTGGAGCAGGCCCTCAGCGAGGTCCTCCGTCGCCACGAAGTGCTGCGTACCGGCGTGACCGAGGTGGAAGGCGACCCGGTACAGATCATCCGGCAGGCCCGGGCACTGGAACTGACGGTCGTGGAACTGGAGAAAGTCACCGGGCAGGAACGCGATCAGGAGCTGTGGCGGCGGGTCAAAGCGGAGGTGGGAACGGCCTTTGACCTCCGATGCGGTCCGCTGCTGCGCGCGCTTCTGTTGCGGATGAGCGCCGAGGAGCACGTTCTGGTCCTCACCATGCATCATATTGCAAGCGACGGATGGTCACTGCAGGTGCTGGCCCGCGAGCTGGGAATTTTGTACGAAGCCTGCAGCCAGGACAAACCATCGCCTCTGGAAGAATTGCCGGTTCAATATGCCGACTATGCGGTGTGGCAGCAGGAGTGGCTGCAGGGTGCGGTGGAAGAAGAGCAGCTGGGCTATTGGCGGAAGCATCTGGCCGGTATGCCCGGCGTGCTGGATCTGCCCATGGCCCGGCTGCGCCCGGCGGTCCCCCGGCATCACGGAGCGCTGCACAGGTTTCGGTTGTCCCCGGAGTTGGTTGCCGGTCTGAAAGCGCTGGGCCGGAGAGAGGGAGTAACGCAGTTCATAACCCTGCTGGCCGCCTTGCAGGCACTGCTGGGTCGTTACAGTGGTGAGACCGACATCGCGGTCGGCACGCCCATCGCCGGACGGACGCGCGCGGAAACCGAAGCCATGATCGGTTTCTTCGTCAACACCCTGGTGATACGCACGGACCTCTCCGGAAATCCCTCATTTGCCGATTTGCTGAAACGTGTGCGGGAAACAGCCCTGGGCGCCTACACCCATCAGGATCTGCCCTTTGAAAAACTCGTCGAAGATCTCCATCTGCCCAGAGAACGCAGCCGCACGCCCTTGTTTCAGGTGATGCTGGTGCTGCTCAACGACATGCAGGCCCGGTGGAAGCTGGGCGAACTGAAGGTGCAGGAAGAAAAGGTCGAACTGGACCGAGAAAAGTTCGATCTGACCGTACAGTTTCTGGAATGTCAGGAACAGATCGAGGCCGAGATCAGCTATCGCACCGATCTGTTCGACCCGGCCATGGTCCACAGAATGGCCGGCCATCTGGAGTTGCTGCTGCAGGCGATGGCGGCCTCAACCGACAGCCCGATTGCGGAACAGGGCCTGCTGAGCCAGGCCGAGCGGCGGCAGATTCTGGTGGAGTGGAATGCGACCGCACAAAAGTATCCGGGGAAGTTGTGCATCCACGAGTTGTTCGAGCAGCAGGTGGAACGCTCGCCCCATGCCCCGGCAGTGGTGTTCGAAGATCAGCAGCTAAGCTACCGCGAACTCAATGGCAGGGCCAACCAACTGGCCCGCTATCTGCGGGAGCTGGGAACAGGCCCCGAGTCTCTGGTCGGCATCTGTGTGGAGCGGTCGGTCGAGATGGTCATTGGGCTGCTGGCCATCCTCAAGGCGGGTGGGGCCTATGTCCCCATGGATCCGAACTATCCCGCTGAGCGGCTGGCCTACATGCTGGAAGACTCCCAGGTGCGGGTGTTGCTCACGCAGTCAGCG
>WNFP01002643.1_pt1 | contig 24993 bp, 26 predicted proteins | sample 5400201 | NCBI WGS metagenome assembly WNFP01 (sample SAMN13153355, study PRJNA577476) | soil metagenome | isolation source: 115 cm saprolite under Madrone tree | place: USA:California | collected 2016-06-14
AGTTGCTATCCAGCACACGCATGGCCCCACAACGCTTGTCTTCACTCGACAAGCGATGCCCACGTTCGATCGCACAAAGTATGCTCCCGCGTCCGGTGTGGCCAAGGGGGCTTATGTCCTCGCCGACGCTTCAGGCGGAAAACCAGACGTCATCTTGCTCGCTAGCGGAAGCGAAGTCGGCCTCTGCGCTGCGGCTTATGAAAAGTTGACCGCCGACGGCATCAAAGGCCGCGTCGTCAGCATGCCGAGCTGGGAGCTGTTTGAAAAGCAGGACGCCGCCTACAAAGAAAGCGTTCTGCCGGCCAACGTAACCGCGCGCGTTTCCGTCGAAATGGAATCCGTCTTCGGTTGGGACCGCTATGTTGGCTCCAAAGGAAAAATAATCGGCATGCGTTCGTTCGGAGCGTCCGGCCCGCTGAAAGATTTGCTCAAAAAATTCGGCTTCGAAGTCGAGAGCGTTATCGCAGCAGCCAAAGAAGTCTTGGGAAAGTGAGCCCCGCATGAAAGTTGTGATCGGTTCCGACCACGCCGGCTTTCAATTAAAGAATGCCATGGGCGATTTGTTGCGGTCGATGGGCAGCGAAGTGCTTGACGTGGGCGCTTTCAATGAAAACCCCTCCGACTATCCCGATTTCGCGGAAGCTGTCGACCGCGCTGTGCTCGATGGCAAGGCTGAACGCGGGGTGCTCATCTGCGGCAGCGGCGTCGGCGCAAGCGTTGCCGCCAACAAGCTCCCTGGAATTCGCGCGGGGATGTGCCACGACACCTATTCGGCGCATCAAGGCGTCGAGCACGACAATATCAACGTGCTCGTGCTTGGTTCGCGCGTCGTTGGCGTGGCCCTGGCGCAGGATTTGGTGCGGGCGTTCATGGGCGCGAGATTCTCGAACGAAGAGCGGCATGTGCGGCGCCTGGGCAAGGTAAAAGCCCTGGAAACGAAGTACTGCACGGGCTCCTAAGGCCTCTCTGAACAAGCCGGCATTGGCCAATGCGCCGGTGGCGGGCACCGCTGCACCCTAAGGAGTACAATAGACGTTCAACCGGTTTGCAATGCTAGAGGAGAACTATCATGACAACGACTACCACAATCCCAAACGTGAGCACGGGGCAAGGCACTAATCCTCTCAAAGCGCTGCTCGCTTATGGGCAATCCCCCTGGATGGACTATATCCGCAGAGATTTGCTGACCAGCGGCAGCCTGAAAAAGTACATCGATGACGATGGCCTTCGCGGCATGACCTCTAATCCCGCGATTTTCGAAAAAGCCATCACTGGCAGCAACGTCTACTCGGACATCCTCAACTCGCCTGATGCTAAGAAACTCGACGCAAAAGGTCTCTTCGAGAAAATCGCCATCCGCGACGTTCAGGACGCCTGTGACATCTTCAAATCTGTATACACCGAGTCCAAACGCCGTGACGGTTACGTCAGCCTCGAAGTCTCCCCCTATCTCGCCAACGACACCAAGGCCAGCATCGAAGAAGCCCGCCGCCTCTGGAAGGCCGTCAATCGCCCGAATGTCATGATCAAGATTCCAGGCACGCCAGAAGGCATTCCCGCGATTCGCCAGACTCTCGAAGATGGTCTAAACATCAATATCACGCTGCTCTTCGCGCAATCCGCGTATGAGCAAGTCGCCGAAGCTTTCCTTGCCGCTCTCGAAGCTCGCGCCGCCAAGGGCCAGGAGGTTAGCCACATCGCTAGCGTCGCCAGCTTTTTCGTCAGCCGGATCGACACGTTGGTCGATAGCAAGCTCGACGAAAAGTTGAAAACCACGTCTGACCCGGCACAGAAGGCTTTGCTCGAAAGTTTGCACGGCAAAATTGCTATTGCCAACGCCAAGATCACCTACAAAAAGTATGAAGAACTTTTCAGTGGCGCTCGCTGGAACGCGTTGGCCGCCAAGGGTGCGCAAACCCAGCGGCTGCTTTGGGCCAGCACGAGCACCAAAAACCCAAAGTACCGCGACGTTCTCTACGTGGAAGAACTGATTGGCGCCGACACGGTGGACACAATTCCCCCGGCCACTTTCGATGCCTTCCGCGACCACGGCAAGCTGCGCCCGAGTTTGACCGAAGAGGTCGATGCGGCGCGCAAGACCATGGAGAATCTGGCCAAAGCTGGCATTTCCATGAAAGAAGTGACGGATAAACTCGTGGTCGACGCCGTCAAACTCTTTGCGGATGCGTTCAAGCAGCTTCTGGATGCCACGGGTAAGAGCGCAGGGGTGCATGCGTGAGCGTGAATGGCCAGTCCTACACCCTCACCGAAGAACTGGCAACCGACGTAAATGCCTCGCTTCAGGATTGGAAGAAGAACGGCAAGGTAAAGCGGCTCTGGAAAAAGGACGCTTCACTCTGGACCGGCACGGACGAGGACAAGTGGCTCGGCTGGCTGGATATTACCGAACAACAGCTCGAGGACGTCGACAAGCTAAAGCAACTCGCCGCCGACATTAAGAAATCGGCCGTCAAGAACGCCTTGCTGCTTGGCATGGGCGGCTCCAGCCTCTGTCCGGAAGTCCTGCGGATGACTTTCGGCAAGGCCGCAGGCTATCCCGATCTTCATGTCTTGGATTCCACCGATCCCGCGCAAATCAAAGCCACCGAAGAAAAAGTAGACCTTGCCTGCACTATCTGCATCGTTTCCAGCAAATCCGGCAGCACGCTCGAGCCCAATATTTACAAGCAGTACTTTTTTGATCGCGTGAAAGCGAAAGTAGGCGAAAAAGAAGTCGGCAATCGCTTCATCGCTATCACCGATCCCGGCTCAAAAATGCAGCGTGTCGCCGAAAAGGACAAGTTCCGCAAAATCTTCATGGGTTTGCCGAGCATCGGCGGACGCTACTCGGCTCTTTCCAATTTCGGTATGGTGCCTGCCGCCGTGATGGGCATGGATGTCCCTAAGTTTCTGAAGAACACCAAAAAAATGGTCGACGCCTGCGGCCAAGACAGCGACGCCACGACCAATCCCGGCGTCATCCTGGGAACCATCCTCGGCATCGCCGCAAATCAGGGCCGCGACAAGATGACCATCGTCACTTCCCCGGGAATTTTTGATCTTGGCGCTTGGCTCGAACAGTTGATTGCCGAATCCACCGGAAAATCCGGTAAAGGCATCATTCCCGTCGATCGCGAACGCTTGGCCAAACCGGACACTTACGGCAATGACCGCGTTTTCGCATATCTCCGGCTGGAATCGGATCCGGATAAGGAACAATCCGCGGCAATCGATGCCCTGGCCATGGCTGGTCACCCGGTTGTGCGCATCGTGTTACCCGACATCTACAATCTCGGCCAGGAGTTCTTCCGCTGGGAAATGGCAACGGCAGTGGCCGGCTCTCTGATCGGTATCAATGCCTTCAATCAGCCCGACGTGGAAGCCAGCAAGGTGGAAACCCGCAACCTAACCACTGAATATGAATCGAGCGGCAAGTTGCCTCTCGAATCGCCATTCTTTACCGGGAATGGCGCCAAGCTCTACGCCGATCGAACGAATGCCGCGGCTCTGAAAGGTGGCGCCACACTTGCGGACATTTTGAAGAAACACCTAGCCCGCATCGGCGCCGGCGATTATTTTGGGGTGCTCGGCTACATCACTATGAACGAGGCTCATGAAAAGACCTTGCAAACCATCCGCCACGCAGTACGGGACAACAAAAAAGTCGCCACCGTCCTCGGCTTTGGCCCGCGTTTCCTTCATTCCACCGGACAAGCTTACAAAGGCGGGCCCAACACCGGCGTTTTCTTGCAGATCACTTGCGACGACGCCGTGGACATCCTGGTGCCCGGGCAGAAGTACACCTTTGGCGTGGTGAAAGCCGCGCAGGCCCGCGGAGACTTTGCCGTGCTCGCGCAACGTGGCCGTCGCGCTTTGCGCGTCCATCTCGGAAAAGATGTCGCCGCGGGTCTGGCGACTCTAACAGATGCCGTAAATCAAGCGCTCGCATAACACTTAATCAGTTACGTCGTACAAAACGAAAGCACAGGAGCACTCGCGATGCAACTTGGCATGATTGGTCTTGGGAGAATGGGCGCCAACATGGTCCGGCGCCTGCAAAAAAACCGCCACACTTGCGTCGTCTACGACCGGAGCGCGGACTCCGTGAAACAGCTTGCGGGCGAAGGCGCGATGGGAGCGAGCTCGCTCGACGATTTCGTCAAAAAACTCCAAAAGCCCCGCGCCATTTGGCTGATGGTCCCCGCAGCGGTAGTCGATGCGACGCTCCACGATCTAACCAGCAAGCTTGAATCGGGCGACATCGTCATCGACGGCGGCAACTCCTACTACATCGATGACATCCGCCGCGCCAAAGAGCTTTCTGCGAAAGGGATTCACTATTGCGATGTTGGCACGAGCGGCGGCGTCTGGGGCCTTGAGCGCGGCTACTGCCAAATGATCGGCGGCGAAGCGGACATCGTGAAACACCTCGACCCCATCTTCAAGACGCTCGCCCCTGGGCGTGGAAATGCCGATCGTACTCCTGGCCGCGAAAAAGTCGGAGGAACCGCCGAAGAGGGATATCTCCATTGCGGCCCATCCGGCGCCGGACATTTCGTCAAAATGGTCCACAACGGCATCGAATACGGCTTGATGGCCGCCTACGCCGAAGGGCTCAACATCCTGAAGCACGCCAACGCAGGAAAGGCCCACCGCGAAGTAGATGCGGAGACCACCCCGCTTCGGAATCCCGAGCATTATCAATACGATTTCAATCTCGCCGACGTCACTGAAGTCTGGCGCCGCGGCAGCGTGGTCGCCTCTTGGTTGCTGGACCTGACCGCTATCTCCCTTTTGGAGCAGCCAACTCTCGAACGTTTCTCCGGCCGCGTCTCGGATTCTGGAGAAGGCCGCTGGACCATCCTCGCGGCCATCGAATCGACTGCACCCGCGCCTGTCCTCACTGCATCTCTATTTCAGCGATTCACTTCGCGCGGTGAAGATGACTTTGCGGCCAAAGTGCTTTCCGCTATGCGTTTTCAGTTCGGCGGCCACATCGAGAAAAAGGCTGGCCACTAATTACTTCAGCGGCGCGTTGAACAGCTGAGACAGGACTACCTGCATGAACTCGAATCACATTGATGCCGCTACCACCGGTTCTCCCTGCGTGATGGTGATCTTCGGCGCCAGCGGCGACCTCACTAAGCGCAAGCTCATCCCTGCCCTCATCAACCTTAAGCAGGAAGGTCTTCTTTCTGAACAATTCGCCATTGTCGGCTTCGCTTTCGACCAGATGAACACCGATTCTTTCCGTGCCCTGCTCAACGAGGAGATCGCAAAATTCGAAGAGCATGCCGTGGACCCGAAGTTGTGGCAGTGGTTTCTGGATCGCATCTACTACGTCCAGGGCGATTTTAAGGATCCCGCGGCGTATCAGCGCCTCAAAGATCAAATCGTGGAGGCGGACAAAAAGCACGGGACGCACGGAAACCTCTTTCACTACCTGGCCGTTTCTTTCGACTTTTTCTCGCTGATCGTACAAAAGCTCGGCGAAATCGGCCTCACCAAGGAAGAAAACGGTAAGTGGACCCGCGTCATCGTGGAAAAACCGTTCGGTCACGATCTCTCGTCCGCGCAACAATTGAACAAAGAGCTTAAGCAAATTCTGACGGAAAAACAGATTTTCCGTATTGACCATTACCTCGGCAAGGAAACCGTCCAGAACCTGATGGTTTTCCGCTTCGCCAACAGCATGATCGAGCCGCTTTGGAATCGCACTTACATCGATCACGTGCAAATTACCGCCGCCGAGTCCGTTGGCGTCGAACACCGCGGCGCTTTCTACGAAACCGCCGGCGCCCTCAAAGACATGGTGCCCAATCACCTCTTCCAACTCCTCACGCTCACGGCCATGGAACCTCCCATCTCTTTCGAAGCCGACGCTGTCCGCGACAAACAGGCCGAAATCCTGCATGCCTTGCAAGTTCTGACTCCCGAGGATGTTTTGCACAACACGGTTCGCGGCCAATATGGCGAGGGCACGGAAGGAGGCGCGAGAGTCCCGGCGTATCGCAACGAGCCCAACGTCGCGCCGGATTCGAATACCGAAACTTTCGTCGCCCTCAAACTCAAGATCGATAACTGGCGCTGGGCCGATGTTCCATTTTATCTCCGTACTGGAAAGCGTCTCGCCAAGCGCGTGACGGAAATCGCCATCCAATTTCGCAGAACGCCTTTCATGTTGTTTAGAAAAACCCCCATCAAGGACCCGCGCACCAACCGCCTGGTGATCCACATCCAGCCCGACGAAGGCATCTCGTGGCGCTTCGCGGCCAAAGTCCCCGGCTCTGTCATGAAGCTAGGCCTCGTCAATATGGACTTCGACTACGCCCGCGATTTTGGCACTTCTCACAGCACCGGCTACGAGCGCCTTCTCTATGACTGCATGCTCGGCGACGCCACTCTTTTCCAGCGCGCCGACATGGTCGAAGCCGGATGGGCTGCCATCGAGCCCGTCATTGACGTCTGGAAAGCGCTCCCTGCTCGCGGTTTTCCAAATTACCCGGCAGGCTCCTGGGGGCCGAAGGAAGCCGACGAACTTTTGGCGCGCGACGGCCGGGCATGGCGGATGATCGGCGAAGAAGAGGAAGACGCGAAGAGTTCTGCCACGGCAACCGAAAACTTGAAGAGCGCGGGAGCGATGAACAGGTAGAGCAGAAGCGCATGACCGTTGCCAAATCAAACTCCGAAGTTCGCATTTTGCCCGATGGCCAGGCAATCGCGAGGCGCTGCGCGCAAGGATTCGTTGAGATTGCGGCAGCCGCTGTTAAGGAAAAAGGCTCGTTCACCGTGGTGCTGTCGGGCGGTTCCACACCCAAAACTGTTTACGGACTTCTCGTGAGCGATCCTGTTCTCCGTTCGCAAGTGCCTTGGGATAAAATGCATCTGTTCTTCGGTGACGAACGCCATGTTGGACCGAGCGATGAGCAGAGCAATTTTCGTATGGCCACTGAAGCAATGATCTCGAAGTCCCCGCTGAAACCGGAGCAAGTGGCACGCATTAAAGGCGAGTATCCAGAGGCCGAAGATGCCGCCAAGGAATACGAACAAGAGATTCGCAGACACTTCAAATTGTCAGACGGCCAGTTTCCCCGTTTCGACCTGGTCCTCCTTGGCATGGGCAGTGAGGGCCACACCGCGTCGCTTTTTCCGGGCACAAAAGCCCTGCACGAAAATCGCCGCATCGCGGTGCATAATTGGGTAGGAAAAGTCCTCATGGACCGCATCACTCTCACGGTCCCGGCCATCAACAACGCTGCTAACATCATCTTTATGGTGACGGGCGCCGATAAAGCTCCGGCCCTTACTGCGGTCCTCGAACGTTTTTACGAGCCGGATCAATTGCCGGCCCAGTTGATTCAACCAACAAGCGGAAGCTTGCTTTGGCTGGTGGATACGGCCGCCGGCAGCTTGCTCACTCACGCAATTCGCGAATAACTTAGGAGACCTACATGGCAACCACGACAAGCACAGGAAGTATCGAAACTTACCTCGGCGCAAAAGCCGAATACTTTCTCGGATACAAGACGCCGAAAATCGCAAAAGAACGCATGCATCTTCCCGGCCCCGATTTTGTTGATCGCATCTACGCCGCCTCGAACCGAAATGTCCGGGTACTCACGAATCTCCAGCGCATCTTCAATCACGGGCGCCTCGGCCGCACGGGCTATCTCTCGATTCTTCCTGTCGATCAAGGCATCGAGCACTCCGCGGGCGCTAGCTTCGCCAAAAATCCGGACTATTTCGACGCGGAAAATATCGTCAAGCTCGCGATAGAAGGCCAATGCAACGCCGTAGCTTCCACGTTCGGAGTTCTCGGCGCCGTGACACACAAATATGCGCACAAGATTCCCTTCATCGTGAAGATCAATCACAACGAACTGCTCACTTACCCCAATAAATTCGATCAGGTGCTCTTCGGTACTGTTCAGGAGGCTTGGGACATGGGTGCTGCCGCTGTCGGCGCAACCATCTATTTCGGTTCCGACCAGTCCGATCGCCAGATCGTCGAAATCAGCCGCGCCTTTGCCGAAGCCCACGAGCTCGGCATGGCTACCGTGCTCTGGTGCTACATGCGCAACAACGCTTTCAAAAAGGACAAGGACTATCACCTCTCCGCGGATCTCACCGGCCAAGCCAATCATCTCGGCGTCACCATTCAGGCCGACATCATCAAGCAAAAAATGGCCGAAAATAACGGCGGCTATCTGGCTCTCAACATGGGCGATTCCAGTTACGGAAAATTCGACAAGCGCATCTACACCGACCTTGCCAGTGATCACCCCATCGACCTCTGCCGCTACCAGGTCGCCAACTGCTATATGGGCCGCGCCGGCCTCATCAACAGCGGCGGCGCCTCCGGTGCCAACGACTTCGAAGAAGCCGTCACCACCGCCGTTATCAACAAGCGTGCAGGCGGCACAGGTCTAATCTCCGGCCGCAAAGCCTTCCAGCGCCCCATGAACGAAGGCGTCCATCTGCTCAACACCATCCAGGACGTCTACCTAAGCCCCGACGTCACCGTCGCCTAAAGTCGACACGCTGTAAGGGAGGGGCTTGTTTCCCTGTAACGGCTCCTCCCTTTCTTTGTCTGCTTCCATTCGCCTCCGTCTTTTCTTTACGGATCCCGCCTCTTCCAGCGATTCCCGCGCAAAATCGCCTCCCACCTAAATTTGCTCTATCCTTACTAGGTGCGCGCCCCCTCCACTCAAAACGTCCCCGCTCCGCCAACAAGCGCCGCCGACTCTCAATCCGCCGAGGACTCCAAGAAACTCCGTCGACTCCTCCTCATTTCTTTTAGCTGGCTTCTCGCCCTACTAATCGGCGCCGGCACCGACGCTCTTCTCTCCGTCCGCCGCCTTGAACGCGCCTCCCAGGAAGTGAGTCGCCGCTTCACCGCTCGCAATCACGCCCTAGCCACCATCGTCGTTTCGGTGCACATCTACGACGACCGACTCGAACGCTTCCTGCTCCAGGAACAACTTCAAGAATCCGCACCCGATCCCGCCGACGTAACCAAACAAATCGCTGTGGCCCGCGCCGCCTTGCTCAATTTCCCTCCCGACCGTGACCCCGACGAGCAACTGGTCCTCGCGGCAATGCAACAGCAGGTCCAGGAAGAAGAAACGACCTGCGCCGTCGTATTGGCATGGCGCACCGATCTTCGCCGGCAACGCGCTTATCAATTCATAGGCCAGGAGCTCATCCCCTGGCGCACGCGCATCTTTGAACTCTCGGCGCAAATCTCCGCGCTGGACGAACGCAAGCTCGCCCTCGAAAACCTCGCCGTCGCCGCGCGCTTTCAATCGCTCGAATCCCGCCTCGTCTGGCTCGTCTCTCTCTCCTTGATCGCCGGCGTCCTGATGTCGCTCGTGTGCGGCTGGTATATCCTTCGTCTCGAGCGCCAGGCTCGCCAGCGCTACGACGCGCTGGCCCGCAGCCGCCTCGAACTCGAAGGCCTCTCCGCCCGCCTCGTGGAAGTTCAAGAGGAAGAGCGCCGCGCCATCTCCCGCGAACTACACGATGAAGTCGGCCAGTCGCTAGGCGCACTCCTAGTCGAAGTCGGCCAGCTCGCGAAGCTGGTCCCATCTGAAGACCGCGTCACGCAAGCCCAAATCGCCCAAATAAAATCCGTCGCCGAGACTGCCGTCAAATCCATCCGCGACATCGCTCTTCTCCTCCGCCCTCCCATGCTCGACGATCTAGGTCTTGTCCCAGCTCTCGAATGGCAAGCCCGCGAAATTTCCCGCCGCAGCGATATGGAAGTCGAAGTTCACTCCGAGAATGTCTCCGAAGATTTAGGCGACGAAACGAAAGTCACCATCTACCGCCTCGTGCAGGAAGCGCTGAACAACGCCGCCACACACGCTTCCGCGAAAAACGCGAAGGTAACGATCATTCAAAATTCCGATAAGATCACTGTAGAGATCGTCGATGATGGCCACGGGTTCGATCCCGCCCGCCAGCGCGGCATGGGCATCCTAGGCATGGAAGAGCGCGTCCGCCGCCTCGGCGGCACGTTCACCATCGAATCTGCACCTGGAAAAGGCGCCACCGTCAAAGCCCAACTGCCGCTCCATAAAGCCGATTCGCCTTGAGCCAACGATGATTCAGCCATGAGAAAAATCCGCGTCCTTCTCGCCGACGATCACAAACTCATCCGCGGTGGCCTACGTCTTCTCGTCGAGCAGCAACCCGATCTCACCGTCGTCGGCGAAGCCAACGACGGCCGCGAAACCGTCGCCCTCGCAAAATCCCTAAAACCCGATGTGATCGTCATGGACATCGGCATGCCCAATCTCAACGGCATCGAAGCCGCTCTTCAAATCACGCAAGCCAATCCGGAAATTGCCGTGGTCATGCTCAGCATGCATTCCGACGAAAGCTACGTCCTCCGCGCTCTCAAGTCCGGCGCCAAGGGTTACCTTTTGAAAGACTCCGCCGAGTCCGACCTCATCAAAGCCGTTCACGCCGTAGCCGATGGCAAATCTTTCTTCAGCCCCGCGGTCAGCAAAGTCCTGCTCGACGATTACGTCCGCAAGCTCAAGCGCAGCGGCGCCGAAGACGCCTACGACCTGCTCACCCCACGCGAGCGCGAAATCCTTCAGCTCGTCGCCGAAGGCAAATCCAACAAAGACGTCGCCAACCTCCTGAATCTCAGCGTTTACACTGTCGAAACCCATCGCTCCAACATCATGGAAAAACTCAATCTCCGTGGCATCCCCGAACTCATTCTCTTCGCCGTCCGCAGAGGCATCATTTCCTAACCGGAGTTTCCCCCCCGCCTCATTGCCGGCGCTCACCTACACGCTAAATGCCACTCTCCCACCCTACCCAATCGTAGGGACCCAATATCCCGGCCAGCAGGGAGAATCAACGCCCTACCCTTCAGCGTCTGAATAAGTGCATACGAATAGCCGCAACCAGCAAACGTGTCGGTTGCAGCGAATCGCATTGGAAACAAGAGAGGAAAAATGAATTATCTGATGTCCCTGCTGAGATCCAAGCCAGCAGTTCTTGCAATTGGTTTTGCATTGGGCGCGGCAGGCTTGGGCCTGGCCCATACTACGGAGAAATCTCTTTCTTCGAATCCTCCCGCCACCTTAAAACTGGCGGATCCCGGCGAAGGGCCGAGCAAGAGCAGCTACGCTCCCCTGGTCAAGGAAGTTCTCCCATCCGTCGTCAACATCTCTTCCTCGAAAGTCGTGCATAACCGCATGAGTTCCGAAGGAGGAATGCCGATGGACCCATTCTTCCGTCAGTTTTTCGGACAGGATGGCAATGAGGGCGGCGGCCACTTCAACATGCCCCGCGACTCCCGCGAGAAGGCTCTCGGCTCTGGCGTAATCGTCAGTCCCGAAGGCTATATTCTGACCAACAATCACGTTGTCGATGGTGCCACCGATGTTCAGGTCGTGCTGTCCGACAAGCGCGAATTCAAAGCACGCATCGTCGGCAGCGATCCAAAAACCGACGTCGCCGTTTTGAAAATCGACGCCAAGAATCTCACTCCCATCACCATTGGTGACTCTTCCAAAGTTCAAGTCGGAGACGTCGCTCTGGCCATTGGTAATCCCTTCGGCGTCGGCCAAACCGTCACCAAGGGCATCATCAGCGCCACTGGCCGCGGCAATCTCGGCATCGAGGCCTACGAGGACTTCCTCCAGACCGATGCTCCGATCAATCCGGGAAACTCCGGCGGCGCGCTCATCAACGACCGCGGCGAACTCGTTGGCATTAACACCGCCATCATTTCTCATGGATCCGGCGGCAGCCAAGGCATCGGCTTTGCCGTGCCCGCCAACCTCGCTCGCAACGTTATGGACCAGGTCCTGAAGAATGGACACGTTACCCGCGCCTATCTGGGTATCTATCCGCAAGACGTAACTCCTGCGATGGCCAAAGCTTTCGGCGAAAAGGACTCGCAAGGGATCGTTGTCGGCGACGTCTCCGCCAACAGCCCCGCGCAGAAGGCCGGCATTCAACGCGGCGACATCATTCTCCAGATCAACGGCAAGCCCGTTACCGACAGCAATCAACTCCGCATGAGCGTTTCGATGATGCAGCCGGGCAGCGAACTCAAGCTCAAGATCCTGCGCAACAGTACTGAGCGCGACGAAACCGTCAAGCTCGCCGAAATGCCAACCGAAACCGCCAAAGTCGAATCGAGTGACCAAGAAGGCGGCAGCAAAGCGCTGGAAGGCGTCGAAGTCAGCAACCTCAACGCAAGCATCGCTCACGAGCTGAACATCCCTGCCTCGACCAAGGGCGTCGTTGTCACCGACATCGACCCCGCCAGCAAGATGGCTGACTCCGGTCTGCAAAAAGGCGACGTCATCCAGGAAGTCAACCATCAAGCCATTACCAACGTCTCTGAGTTCCAGAGCGCCATTCGCAAGAGCGGCAGCGAGCCTCTGCTCCTCGTCAACCGCGACGGCCGCACTCTTTTCATCACTGCTTAACTCACCCGTTTCGCTTTCGTCTCCCAGCGCGGGCCAGAAATGGCCGCGCTGGGCCGGAAGCGGAAATCCACAATTTCACAGTACGCGCAATGATCTGTTTAGCCGTCTAACACCCTTTGGCCGCACTCTTGCTCAGAAATAACGCGCGGCCACGCATCCAGAACCGCAGCAAAGGAATCAAATAATAGAAGGCTTAAGAGATGAGCAACAAGACGAACAACAAGGGGTCCAAGACCCGCGTTGAAGAATTCCGAGAGCGCCTAAACCGCGAAGACCTCGAGCGCCGCTGGCAGCTCGAAGCTCTCGACCACCTTTTCACCGAGGTCGAAGACCACCCCGACAGCTTGCACCGCCTCTGGATCCAACCGTTGGTAGCCGCCGGCCTAACCACCGAGTCCGCCCTGGCCCTGCTAATCGAATCCCACTTCCGCCCGAACTAACCCGCACTTCTTACGACATCAGCGCTCCGCGTTTCCGCATAGTTCCATACCGTACTGATATTCAACAATCTCCACATCTCCCACCATCAACGAACTCAGAACCCCTCGGGCCCTCTGAATTTCCGACGGCGCCCGTTAATATTGTTCCGCTTCGCGCCGCAGCCCGCGCTGCCGTTGCCGCAAAACACATTCTCCGATCTGCCCCAGTATGGGACGAACAAGCCGAGAAGTGTCACGATCATCCTGCTCGACAATCTCAATACTCTCTATGGCTCATCCCCCATGCCCTACGAGAACACACCATATTGGCTTGCGGACCATGCGCTCGCAAATGCAAAGCCGCGCCTGCTGGAGTTCCTGAAGCAACTGGATTCAAACGATCGCATCGCCATCTATAGCCTTGCCGATTCGGTGCACGCTTGAACCTATCGCGTTCCGGCCTCGCGTCTTGACCGGATTAGGTTTTGCCCCAAACGGAAACGAATTGGAGAGAATCCGTCATATCCATATTACAAGCGAGGTGAGCGATGTCACCCCGAGTAGTTTCAAGCTTCGAGTCGGCATTGGCTTGCCCCATGAGGCGGCCAAGTTTCTTCAACGGCGGCTACAGAACCCTGACGCGATTGATAAGCAAATCGTTGCTGACATGCGGACTGCCGGGATACTTGAGAACCACGACAAACTAACTCTGGATGAGGTTTGGATGACCAACTTCTACACGAAAATCGGAACGTATGAAGTTACATGGGTTGCGCAAGCAGAGGAAGCAATTGCCAAACACTAGACAAACCTCAAATGGTCCCCATGCTGGCCATTAGGTGGGCAGAAACGGGATTCTGGGGAATTTGGACACGTCTCGTTCCACTTGGGCGATTAGCGCGGTTTGGACATGGCGCGGAAGATGGCCAATCACTTCGCAGCGGGAGGCTGGAAGGCGAAGGCGATAACGGTCTTGGACGTGATCGGCTTCCCATTGAGTGTTGCTGCCTGAAAACGCCATTGCTTCAGCGCCTCTGAAACAAAAGCGTTAAAGACTTCCATTCCGCGAAGAAAGTCAACGCCCTTCACTTCGCCAGAGTTATCCACTGTTAGTTGGACCACTACCGATCCCCAGGCGACGCTATTGACCGGATACGCCGGATAAGCAAAAGACAAAACACCGACCGGCACGTAGTTATCGTGCTCAGTCGGCAGCACGGGCGAAAACTGCTTCGGCGGAACCGCAGCCGCGTTGCCGTAACTCGGCGGGCGGTACAGAAAGCTCACAGTCATGCGGGAGGGCGCTTTCCTGCCCTCTCTGGATGCTGGCTGGAATTTCCACGCGGGCCGGAATTTCCACTGGCGCACGGATGTCTTGGCAGCGCCGAGCATCGACCCAGGGTCGCATCAAGGGACACATCGAGAACGAATAGCCCATCAAGAACAACCTGATAGGGAACATAGGCGTCACCTGCTGAAGCGACTTCAGGGGAGTTGTAGGTTTCCTGCGCGGTGTTTGGCCACGCAAGAACCAAGAGAAGGAAGCCGATTATTGGACCTCTTTGCATCGTTTGATTATACACCCATTTAATTCTGGTAATCTGCAGTGATGATAAACACTGGCCCCCAGCCATTCCCCCCACCATTCTCGCCCCTCATCGTCTTTCTCGGTGTGGTCGAGCTGTTTCGGATTGTTTGGAAGGCGCTATTGTGAAGACGACCGCCTCGGTTAACAGGTATGCCGGATTGCCACTTAGATGATGTGAGTGCTAGGCTCGTCGAGCAGTGAATCCAAAGCGTCCCAAACCAATTCGCAACCCAACCCTTTTCGAGATGGAGAAATTGGAGGAGGCGGCTACACCAAGCACGCTCGCCGTTGACCGCGCTTATTCGTTGCCCGGAATTCTCCTCGGCACTTCGTCGTTCACCGCCGATGGCTGGGCAGGTTCCTTCTATCCGCGAGGGATGAAATCCGCCGACTATCTCTCCTATTACGCCACGCGCTTTGCTACGGTCGAAATTGACTCTACGTTCTACGGATGTCCCTCTGCTCGCACGGTCAGCAATTGGGCCGCTCGAACTCCTGACGATTTCACTTTCTCCGTTAAAGTTCCGCAGATCGTTACTCACGAAAAAGCGCTCGTTGATTGCGATTCTGAATTTGACGAATTTGTGAACACGATGGATATTCTCGGCCCAAAGCTGGGTCCGATGGTCTTTCAGTTTCCGTCCTTCGACCGCTGGAAATTCCCGAGGCAAGAAAGTTTTCTCGCTGTGCTGGCACCCTTCCTAAAGAAGCTTCCTAGCGATCACAGATTTGTAATTGAGATTCGCAACAAGACCTGGCTCGATGCCAAATTTGCCGACGTGCTGCGGGAGCACAACGTTGCTTTGGCGCTGACCGACACATCGTTTGTGCCCCGGCCTTGGGAAATGAAAGTGAAGTTCGACATGATTACGGCGGACTTTGCTTACGTGCGCTGGTTAGGGGACCGCAAAGGCATTGAGAAGCTGACGGAGGCCTGGGATAAGCCCGTCGTTGATCGCACGGAGGATTTGAGGAATTGGGTTGATCTCCTAAAGCGAATGGTGAATGACAAGAAGATTCGGAAACTATTTGCTTACGCTAATAATCATTACGCTGGTCATGGGCCAGCCACGGTCAAGCTGTTCGCGGATTTGTGGGACAAGAAGGGGAACCAATGAGTTTTGACCTTGGTGTGTGGTATCCACAAAAGCGAATCGGCAACAAAGAGGCGAGTGAATTGTACGTCCGTCTCTGTGACGGCGATATTAGCGGCGTCGTGCCACATCCCGCAATCGATGCGTTTTATGCAGAGCTAACTGGCAGACACCCCGAAATCGACACGATTGCCGAGGAAAGAATCGGCGACCACGACCACTGTCCTTGGAGTTGCAAACTGGATTATTCACCCAGTCACGTCATCATGAGCTGTGTGTGGTCCAAAGCAACACACGTGCATCAATTGGTCCAAGGATTAGCCCGCAAACACGGCCTGGCACTGTATGACCCTCAGAGCGAGGAAGTGATTTATCCGGACGGCTCCAAGGGTGCCAAGGCCAACGCTAGTCGTACTTCCTTATGGATATTGGGAGTGTTTGCGCTGCTTTTTGCCGCCATGTTCGTCTACTCGGGACAGGTTTCGACTTCGAGAGAACCAGTGGTTTTCTACGTCTTTGCTGCGTTATGTGTCCTGATGGCCGTGGTTTGCTTTAGGCGGGCGTGGAGATAATGCCCCATAGGTTCTGATTTGTCGTGCGGGACTTACACGGTGGTGAAGTTGGGAATCGCCCACATTTTTTTGATTGTTGGAAAGCTACCCTCTCCTGATGTAGAAAGAGAAGACCATGCAGTCCTATACCGTCACATCGGAGATGGCTGGCTATGGCAGGAAGCAAATGCCAAAGAGAGTTCTGTTCATAGTGGTTTCCATTGTTGCCGCCGAAATATTGATTGTTCGGTGGCATACGCATTCCGGAGAGCACCTCAAGCTGGGGACCTTCGTTGAAGCGGTTATCAGTGGCGTTGTTGTCGCTCTGCTAACCGAACTCTGGGAGGTTGCAAGGAATTTTCCTCATACCTTGGTGGTCTCAGATGATTGTATTAGGGTTGTTTACCCCAGTCGTGAGAAGTCCCTCCGAAAAGATGAGATAAAGCTAGTTACGGAAACCGAGGCTAACGCTTTCCGTGTCGCGGGTCTGGAGATTTCAAAATATGGGAGATTCGGAACCCGGCTTTGGGGCTGCATCTTAATTCCGAAGGCGCTACCAGGCTACGAATCCGTTAGGAGCTTGGCACTGAGTTGGAGACACCCCACAAATATTTGAATTTGCTCCACTCCTCATCGGCTCGCACAGCGGCTTTTTGCTCTCACGTCGTCCCTAGACAATCCAGACTCCTGGTAAACGCTAGTGCTTAATCAAGACCTTAGCCACGACTCCCGCAACTGGCAAACTCCCGATTGGTCCGCTAACCCTACAATCCAAGCCACGCCAAGCCAGCCAGATTGCGCTATTATCTCAGCCCAGCATCCCCAAGGTCGCGAGTGGCCGAACCTCACAGGAGGTGCGCACAAATGCGTTTCTTTTCCTGGCTTCACTCCTTCGGTCAAGACCTCCGTTTCGCCGCCCGCGGTCTTCGCAAAAATCCCGGCCTCGTTGCCATAGTTGTCCTGTCACTCGCATTGGGAATCGGTGCCAACAGCACCATCTTCAGCGTCATGAGCGCAATCATGTACCGCCCGCTGCCATATGGGCAGCCCGATCGGCTGATGGTCATCTGGGAGACTGAGCAGCGTCGGCCAGATTCGCGGGAGCACCCGCCAATCGCGGAAGTCGTCGACTGGAAAAAACAGAGCCATGTCTTCGAAGACATCGCGTTAACCAGTTTTACGGAGTCAACACCCGTTGCGGGTCAGGGCGAGGCCGAAAACCTGAGAGCCCAGTTCGTGACGCCGAACTTCTTTCATGTGCTCGGCGCCAGTCCCGCGCTGGGCCGTGTGTTTCTGGCCAGTGAGGCCCAGGACCGCACCCAAACAGTCCTTCTCAGCAATTCCTTCTGGAAGGTGCGCTTCCATAGTGACCCGAGCGTACTCGGCAAAGCTTTCAATGTCTCGGGTGTAGTCTCGACAGTTGTGGGCGTCATGCCTCCGGGATTTGGCTCCTTCTATGGCGATCTCGACATGTGGGTTCCTATTGATCCTGCAAGCGCCAGGTATTCGGAGCGGAAGGATCACTGGCTGATGGCTATTGGCCGCTTGAATCCTGGCGCCACCGTGAGCGAGGCGCAGGTCGAAATGGCGGTCATCGCGCGCCGGCTGGAGCAGGCGTATCCAGCGACCAATAAAGGCGTGGGCACAAGGGTCGAGCCCTTGCGGGAACTCCGCGAACCTGATGCTCTCGCGATCCGAGACGCGACGGAAGGAATTCGCCGTGCGCGCGTCGCTTGGAGCTGGCCGTGGACGATTGATGCAACAATTATTCGCTGAAAGCGCTCTGATGGGCGCGCTGGGAGGGGTTTGCGGAGCGGCGCTAACCTTGCTCGGAATTCAAGTGTTTCGCGTGTTGGCTGGCGATTTTCCGAATATCGACAGCGTCGGTATTGACGGCCGTGTTCTTTTGTTTACACTGGCGGTCTCGCTGCTGACCGCCATTCTCGTCGGATGCACGCCGGCTCTCCAGGCATCCAATCCCGATTTGAATCTGACCCTGCGCGAAGGGGATCGGCGAACCGGCACGGGCTCGCGCAGACGCACGCGCCATATCCTGGCAGTCTCCGAAATCGCGCTAGCCATGGTGCTTCTCGTTGGCGCGGGTTTGATGGTCCACAGCATTTCGCGCTTGCGGCTCAGCGATTCCCGGTGTTACGTCGGTTTGCATTGTCAGCCCAATGGGAGTTTTCGAAAGGACCTTCTCCATCCTGGGCCGACCGCTTCCGCCCGTTGATAGGCGGCCTGTAACGAGTTACACAGAGATCAGTCCGGCTTACTTCCGTACGCTGAGAATCCCGTTAAAAAAGGGCCGCGATTTGACTGAGGCTGACCGCGCGGGCGCGCCGTGGGCCGCGGTCGTTAACGAGACCTTCGTGCGGCGCTATTTCCCGAATGAAGACCCGATTGGGCAGCACATCCTTCTCCGTTTCATCAATCTCGATGAAACCCAGCCCCGGCAAATAGTGGGCGTAGTCGGCGATATCAAGATGTATTTGGGCCAAACCGAGTCCGAGCCCATGGCATACGCTTCGTATCAGCAGCAGCCGTCAGACTTCCGCGGTGGCAGTGTGGAAACACACCTCGCACAGACTCTCATGGTCCGGACCGCTTCCAGCTTCGGACACGGCGGAACAGGCTTGGCAATGGCAGTAAAGAACGCCGCTGCGGAAATCGATCCTGAACAGCCGGTCACGGAAATCATGACCATGGATCAGATGCTCGCTAGAGGGCTCAGTGATTACCAGTCCTATGCGAATCTTCTGGCGGTTTTCGCCTCCATTGCGCTGTTCCTCGCCGTGATCGGCATTTACGGCTCCATGTCGTACTTTGTCTCCGAGCGCACGCGCGAAATTGGCATCCGCGTGGCTTTAGGGGCGTCGCGTGCTGGCATTCTCAAACTCATTAACGCGCTGGGTTTGAAACTGGCGGTCATCGGCGTTGTCATAGGTATCGCTCTAGCCGCTGGTCTCACGCGCTTTATCGCCGGATTTCTGTTTGGCGTGACCGCCACCGATCCGCTGACCTTTGCCGTGGTGGGAATGGGCTTGATTGCCGTGGCTATGTTGGCCTGCTACATTCCGGCCTATCGCGCCACCAAGGTCGACCCCATGGTCGCCCTCCGTTACGAATAAACCATGGTTCTGCGAACTTCAAGGCGAACCCTCAAAGTCAATCCCAAGTGCGCTGAAAGTCTCCGGCGAACGGCACAGAAGCGAACCAATTATCCTGCTGGAGGGTTGGTCGTTCTACGCCCAACTCCCGATTAGCCCCAACTGCGTCTTTGACGCGTCGCTAGTGCCAGGAACTTGTCCAGCACGATTTCTTGATTTGAAAGGACTTATCAACAAGTTCCTGGAGAGGATTGGACGCGGAAAGGTTAACCCGACGTCTGTCACATCGTGGGGTACGTGTGAAATGTGCCGTAAATAATGGCATTCGGATTAGACTTAGTTCTCTCCAACATGTCTTCTACTTCTTTGCCAAAGTCGTCATCATCTGAAACAGGGTTGGCCCGGTCGATTCCAAGGAGCTTCCATCCGTAGCTCTCCAGCATACGATTACACTTTTGCCTGAACTCTTCTGAGTTACATGCCCATGTCGTGACGGTGGTAAAAGCGGGTTTCCAAACGTTTGGTGTCTCTGTCTCGAAATAGACTTCAATCGTCCCGATCCAAATTTCGGGCTGCTTAGAGAAGTGACCTTCTCAATTAGGGTAATACAAATTGAAGGACTGGCGACCTAGGGCCTGATAAGTCGCGTTACCGGAGAAGCAATACTTCACTTGGACGGTAACGGCGTTTACCAGGCACTGTGCCGCGCAAACAGTCCATCCGCGATGGGATCGAACTGGCGAAGGGCCTTATCCGATGCCCTGGCCGGATATCTTCGATGCAAGAAGGTTCCTGAATTGCGCGATGGCCTCGGGCTTTGGAAATGCTCTCTTCGGCACAATCCCGACCACGTCTTTGCCCTGGTAAGTCAAGAAAAGATGTTTCGTCTCTTTGAACGTCTCGAAACTGTTCCATTTTACTTCCACGCTACCACTCGCCTTCTCTGACCTTATCCCTTCTTCAGTAATAGTCAATGTCCGCTCTTCAAAGAGAATTGGATTCCGATAATAAATCCTTTGATGGGCAATGTTCGGTAGGAATAGCTCTGCAATCGTCAACCCGCCGAAGGCTGCTGTCACGACAATCCACATGTCACCGAGCAAATGGAAATAATAGGCAAAGAGTCCGAGGAGAATCCCAGCTATGCCGAGCAGCGTTCTGATAGGTCTGGCAGAAAAGCCAACTTTTTCTCTTAACATCTCCAAGTGGTCCCTTGGTGTGATTTCGAATCGGATCTGCACAGATGGCTCCTTGCAAGTCAGTTTAGAGGTATGGAGGCAACGCCCATATCTTGATTTTTTTTCCTCCTGTGTCGGGTTGCTTACGCAGGCCATACACAAAAACTAACAACCTGCGAATCCACTTGGACGTGTAGTCGCGTTACCGGAGAAGTGGCTCATAGTTCGGGTGTACACAGTCACCTGCGAAAATGCCAATCGATCCACAGGCTGATAAGTCCACCTAGGAGGAATCCGATCCCGATCACCAAAAAACCGATTCGCGCCAAACGTTGGTTCGGAAACGGCTTCGTACTGAACCGGTATGTGATGGTCCTACCTGCAAACGAGGCGACTATCGCCGCCGCACCCAGAGCCAACCAAAGGAATGTCGCAAGTCGGTCCACGCAAGTAGGAATTTACACGATTTCACGACTTAGTGCCCGGGAAGTTACGTTACCGGTAAAGTTGCTCCTAGTACCCAAATCAGTCTGGCCGTTTTGTTCTCACTGAGATTTATTTCCGGCTGCGAGAGCAGAAATCAATAAGTGCTCAATCGACGTGTATGCGAGCAGACCTAACAACGTGGCCGGAACCACTAAGGCCAGGGCAGTTCCCCACCCGAGCAGGGGCAATCCAACCAATTCGAGGCACACCATCGGGATGCCGAAAAAAACGGCCTCACGCCTGAAACGTTGCCAGAACGTCCATTTCTGTCGGAAGGATACCTTCACCGGCTTTTCCTCTCATGCCGCCTATCGTACGCTCATCTATCGCTCAAGGAAGGCAAAAGCTAATTCTAGGTGGGTGCAAGGCATGCCGTGCCTGATTAGTCGCGTAATCGGAAACTTGAAAACTTGAAATCCATATGGACGGTTAGCGTTAATCAGAGTTGAGCGAATCCTAGCTAAAGTCCCACGCACATTCTTGAATTTCTACCGACTCTGGAACTCCGCGCCACATCGGGATAAAGTTCTAATAGGGGATGAGACAGTGCCTTCTGAGTTATTCCCTCCCGGCTTTCCGTCCGAATTGGCTGTCGCGGCTTTTAGAGCAGGCGACGAAGCGGCGTGGCCGTCTATGCTCGCCGCGGCGGCAGTTGAGTGGTTCAGCAGGCATGGATACGCGGTACTCGGAACTGAGCTTTGGCGATTGGAGTCAGCGGAATGCGGGAGGTACACGGCAATACGGTGAACCGTGAAAGCGAGGAGGCGTGGGGTTCTTTCGTTGCCCGTGCAGCCGCTGAAACTCGCGCCTTTCTTCAAGTGTTTAGCCAGTGGGATATTGTCGAACCCGGACAGGTGTATTTCAACGTGGTCTGGGTCAGCGAAGCAGACTAACACATTGCCCTCCCGTGACATCTTTAGGGGGATTCGGACTAACTCCTGATTTGTCGCGTTACCGGTAACTTGGCTCCCAGTATTTAACTTTACCGGTTACCGCGTTAGGACGTAGCCGCCCGGCGGCGGACGCTGCGCGTGAGGTACGCAGCATTGGTTGCTCGGTGGCTTGATGTAAATGTGGGTCACAGGAGGTGTTCCTGTGACCCGTCTAAAAAAATGATGCTGGAAGAACTCCAGCTTCGTAATTATGCACAAAATACCATACGCCACTTTATTCCAGAAGCGCAAGTTGTCGGCAAATTCCGTAGGACAACATCTGGCGGCGCTGCGCTTTTTCTACATCAAGACGCTCCGCCGAGCCTGGAGCCTTGCTGACACTCCCTATCCGAAAAAGACACGTCACTTGCCGACGATTCTGAGCCGGGAAGAGGCTGCGCAACTCCTCCATGCGGCGCGCAACCCTGGCGAACGCATCCCGCTCATGGCCCTCGAGTTTATTCGGTGTTATGGGCTTGTCCTTTAGAATCCGCACTTACGAAAAAACCGGGGCGAGGGAGGCGGGCCCGAGTCCGCCCATTTTCACTGCGCCAGAAAACAGGCCGCAACATCCAAGTGTTACCCTTGTCGGCGTTCCCTTTTAGGAACGCTCTTATGGGAATGGAGGCGTGACCGTGTCGAAACGCTTGGAAGGTAAAGTAGCTGCCATCACTGGTGGAAACCAGGGAATCGGTTTGGGAATCGCCCAGCGGTTCGTCCAGGAAGGCGCGGCTGTTGCGATCTGCTACCGCTCGGACAAGGAAGGCGCGGAGCGCGTCGTCGAAAGCCTGCGCGCCGCCGGCGGAAAAGCCGCGGCCATGCAAGCCGACGTCTCGAAACTTGCCGATGGGCAGCGCTTCATCTCTGAGACAGTTTCGCAGCTCGGCGAACTGGATATTTTGGTGAACAACGCCGGGGTCGAAAAGCGCGCTAATTTCTGGGAGGTGACCGAAGCCGATTACGATTTTGTGTTGAATGTAAATCTGAAGGGGCTGTTCTTCGTGACGCAGGCCATGGTTCGTTATCTGATGCAGGCCGAGCGTCCTGGAAAAATCATCAACATCAGCTCCGTCCACGAAGAACTTCCCTTCCCGCATTTTTCTTCTTACTGCGCGAGCAAGGGCGCGCTAAAAATGCTCACGCGCAACCTCTCTATCGAGCTTGCTCCATCTAACATCACCATCAACAACATTGCACCCGGAGCGATCGAAACGCCCATCAACAAAAGCCTGCTGAACGATCCAATCAAGTTGAAAAGTCTGTTAGAAAATATTCCGCTACGCAGGTTGGGAAAACCAGGAGACGTCGCGTCCATCGCCGCTTTTCTGGCTTCCGAAGAATCCAGCTACGTCACGGGAACTACGTTTGTCGTCGATGGCGGTCTGACTTGGAACTACGAGGAGCAGTAGTCGTTCGCCGTAAGCGCGGCGACGCCTTCGCAGCGGCGGCCGCAGCCGAACGCGCGGCCTGCAATAATTTTCTGGCGTTTTCGCGAATGTCGCCGTGGGAGAACACGGCGTTGCCCGCCACAAGAATTTCCGCCCCGGCGCGCACGATGTCGCCGACGGTATCGAGCGCAACGCCGCCATCGATTTCGATGCGAAATTCCAGACCCCGTGATTCGCGGATGCGCGCGAGAGTCTCCACTTTTTTGAGCGAGTTGGGAATGAAATGCTGCGCGCCAAATCCAGGATTCACGGACATAACCAGAACGTGATGCACAATTTCCAAAACGTCGTCGAGCATGTGCACCGGAGTCGCCGGATTAATCACCACGCCCGGCTTGCAACCATGCGACTCTATTAGATGAAGGGTGCGGTCCAGATGGACGCACGCCTCCTGATGCACGGAAATCCAGTTCGCGCCAGCTTCGGCAAACGCCGGAATGAATTCGTCGGCATTTTCAATCATCAAGTGGCAGTCGAACGCAACATCCGGAATGGTTTTGCGAAGCGAAGCCACGACAGGCGGCCCAATCGTGAGGTTCGGCACGAAGTGACCGTCCATCACGTCGAGATGCAAAACGGTGCCGCCACCTTCGAGCGCAGCTTTAGCGTCCGCACCCAATTGCGCGAAGTTTGCGGACAATATCGAGGGTGCTAGATCAATGACCGTGGCCAAAGCAGCTCTCCTTCCCTCTCACACGAAATTAGAGTATACGCGAGGACTGCGAGATACATTAGAAAAACGGCCATCTACAGCGGTTCCCGGCGGCTTCTCGAGACCGGAGTTCAACTTGTGCCAGACACGGAAACAGTTCGCCGCTCGTTACTGCTCTGGCGGGCTAATTCGAGCAGGCGCATCACGTCGAGCGCCCACTCCGGAGTGACCGCCAGCTTAGCCTTGCCAAGAATGGCGTCGCGCAAATTGGCGTAGAAGTCGCGGTAGTCCGAATTCGCGGAGGGAATGCGCCGCTGCGTGAGCACACCGTTCTCAGAAAGGGTCAACAAGCCCCAATTCTCCTGCGGCTCGCCGCCCCACGGCATTCCGGGTTGGATGCGCCCATGCCGCAGGTTATTCTCCTGCGGATCAACGGTCTGCTTGACGAATGCGCCCAGCGTTCCGTGAAGAGTGAGGTGAGGACGGGCAGCGGCGGCGAGAATGGAGGATCGCAAGTCCACGCGTAGAGCGCGGGGATAGTGGAAGGCCACATCGAATGCATCATCGGCGACGGCGCCTTGTCGCTCGATACGAATGTCGGCCGTAAGCGCTTCGGGCAAGCCGAAGAGCAGCAGTGCGTGATCGATTAGGTGCGGTCCGATATCAAAAAAGATGCCAGTCCCGGGGCCGGAGCGCTCGCGCCACGCACCGGGCCGAAGTTGCGGACGAAAGCGATCATAGTTCGATTCAAAACGAACGATGCGCCCCAGCGCGCCGCACGCAACAAGTTGCACGATGGCCTGAAAATCGCCGTCGTACCGGCGATTCTGATACACGGTGAGCAGCCTGCTCTGCTGCTTTGCAAACTCGACTAGCGCATTCGCCTCACCGAGAGTTGTCGTAAACGGCTTGTCAACCAGCACATCGCGTCCGGCGGCCAGACACTGATGCGCAAACCCGTAATGCGTGTCGTTTGGCGTAGCAATGACCACGAGCCGAATTTCTTTGATGGCGAGCAGTTCGTCGAGCGTGCGAACAGTGCGCACATCGGGATATTGTGCAGCGGCTTCGTTG
>WNFP01000840.1_pt1 | contig 24987 bp, 25 predicted proteins | sample 5400201 | NCBI WGS metagenome assembly WNFP01 (sample SAMN13153355, study PRJNA577476) | soil metagenome | isolation source: 115 cm saprolite under Madrone tree | place: USA:California | collected 2016-06-14
CCGATGCTCTACGCGCTCGGCTTCATCGGTTTGTTTACGATCGGCGGCATGACGGGTTTGTTTCTGGCAGCGCTGGCGGTGGACGTGCACTTGAGCGATACGTACTTCGTGGTCGCGCATTTTCACTACATCATGGTGGGCGGGACCTTGCTGGCGTATCTCGGCGGTTTGCATTACTGGTGGCCCAAAATCAGCGGGCGCATGTATCCCGAAGGGTGGGGGAGATTCTCGGCCTTGATAGTTTTTGTCGGGTTCAATCTGACGTTTTTGCCGCAGTTTCTGCTTGGTTACCTGGGCATGCCGCGGCGTTATCACACCTATCCGGCGGATCTGGTTTCGTGGCAGGTGCTGCATGTTTTGTCGACAGCCGGCGCGTCGATTCTGGGAGTGGGATTATTGATTCCGCTGTTCTATCTGGTCTGGTCGATGCGCTACGGGCCGATAGCGAAAGCCAATCCGTGGAACCTGCCGGGACTGGAATGGCAGACTGCTTCGCCGCCGCCGACTGAGAATTTTTTAACCACGCCGATCGTGACGCATGAAGCATACGAGTTCGCCGGGCCGGAACATAAATCGGTGGTGGGTAAGTTTGAGCGGCAGCGCACGGAGGTATAGGTCGCTATCCGGGCGCAGACGAGCAAGGTAATTACGGATGAATAACCACGAAGACACAAAGGCCACAAAGACAAGCAATCGCAAAGTTGCTTTGTGTCTCTGTGACTTTGTGGTTGGGTTTTTGAGGAACACATGCCTGAAGGACTAGCTACAACACACGAAGCGCATCACCGCGCGCTGCAGCACCACTTCGAAAACATGGAGCAGCAGCGGGAGGCGGGCACGCTGGGCATGTGGGTTTTTCTCGTCACTGAAATCATGTTCTTCGGCGCGTTGTTCCTGGCTTATACGCTTTACCGTTACCAGTATCCAGCCGCATTTGCGAGCGCCAGCAACCATCTGGACATCCGCCTCGGGGCCATCAACACGGTGGTCCTGATCGTCAGCAGTTTCACGATGGCGATGGCCGTCTATAGCACTCAGTTGGGAAAACAACGCAACACGATCGTCTGTCTCATCCTGACGATGATTCTGGGCGCCACGTTTCTGGGAATCAAAGCGGTCGAGTACCACGACAAGTACAACGACCATCTGATTCCCGGCCAGCTAATTCCGGGACGCCCGTTTCGTCCTGAAGTTGCCAAGCCGGGTGACCCGGATGAACACAAACTGCATTTGATCGAAGGCGCCACCGTCCGAAACGTTGAGTTGTTCTACTGGATTTATTTCGCGATGACCGGCCTGCACGCCCTGCACATGATCATCGGCATCGGGATCATGCTGGTGCTGACGATTATGGCGTGGCGCGGACGATTTGGGCCGGAGTATCACGCGCCGGTAGAGATCTCAGGACTCTACTGGCACTTCGTCGATATCATCTGGATTGTGCTGGCGGCATTCACCGATTTTCCCGGGCCTTTGAACGCAGTCGTCGCTCTGACTATCGCAGTCGTTAAAGCCACTCTGGTGATCCTCTATTTCATGCACGTGCGTTACAGTCCGCGTTTGATTTGGCTCGTGATCGGGTCGGCGCTCTTCTGGCTGGCGATCATGTTCGCGTTGACGATCAGCGACTACTGGACGCGTACGTGGTTGCCGCCACTGTAATGTTCGGTCTTTGCGGCTTGCCGCTCGATGTGCGGAAAGCCTCTGGCTTTCCGGGAGGCATCACACATTAATGAGGTGAGATTATGCGTCTCTTCGAGGCGCAGCCTCGCAGGGAATGTAATGAAGATCCTATCGGAAAGGCAAAGCCGCAAACGATTGAACCAGATTGTTTCAAGTAGGAGATTGGAGAGATCGGGGTAGGGTTTGCTCCGGCGTTTATTAAGCTCCTGTTACGGCTGGGCTAGAAACAACTTTGCTTCGCGCACATCAATCACCTTCTGGCATCCGGGACATCTGAGCTGCAACGTTGCGTCCGAGGTTTTGATTGTATGTCCGCAGTTAGGGCAAGGCTCCTGGATTTCACTCGTTTTGAATAGATCGCGCATCATGAAGAGGGGAAGGATCAGACCGGCAGTAAGCAGCGGAATGCCGAAGATTAAACCCATGCCGCCCGTTCCGCCAAGCGTGAGACTGATGATCAAGCCGGCTATAAACAAAAACAGACCCACCGCGATGCTGAACGAAAAGCCGTAAGCGCTATCAAAGGTACGCCTGGAACCTGCATCAATGGTAACTTTCTTCGCCTCCATCTTTCATTCCCCCATGAACGAGTTTAATTGGATTAAGTTGATTCTTACTCCGCGCGGCCGGCTTTTGTCAACGATTGGGTCAGAGGAAATGTTGGGTAAGGCTCAACCGATTGCTGGGAAACCCGACGTCTCGGCGGCACCGCGCCAGAGGCGCGAAGTCTTTTCGCGCTTCGCGCTCGGTGCGGGCGAGACGCCCGCGCTCCCAGCATCACGTTGAGACTCACTGGGCTTACTGCTACACTAAGCGTTTTCATTCACCGAGGAATTCCGATCTAACACGCTATGAATACCGAAACATCCTTTGAAACATTCCTGAATCAACACGACGAAGAGGCCTGGTCAGCCGTGCTGGCCACGCTCTTGCGCTCGATCCACGAAGTTGATCGCAACGCCACCCAGATTTGGTTTGCTTTCTACCCGCTGTCTTTGTTCCGCGCGCTGCAACAGGCAGACGATCGTGACAAGCTGGCGCAGCAGTTGCTCCTCCAGGGCGACTATGAATTGAAAGATCAGGTTGACCGGTCGCACAAGTTTCTCTACGGCCATCGCTTCTGGCCCCAGGTAAAGACTGCAGTTGAGCAACACGCGGACCAGTGGCACAGACTTCAGTCTGTGTTGCCGGATTTATCACCGACTGAAGTCGGTGCCACTTCGCTGGCTGATCAGATTCTTGAAGTCGCGCAGAACGCCGCTCAACAGGCGCGAAAAGACAAGTCGCTCTTCATGGGCATCACCGCCGTAGCTTTCATGACCGTGCAGCAGACCGGTTTGGCTGCTTTCAAGGGCGCGCCCGGCACGATCAGCATTGACGGCAAACACGCAAAGAAATCTCCTGAGCAGATTCTTCGCGATCGCGCTAAAGTCGACAGTCAGGGTTGGCTCGGCTTTCTTAAGACAGTCAACAAACAGTTCACCGTTACGCATGACGAAAACGACGACAAAGCAAAATACAAATTGAACGATGGTCAGGATCTGGCCTGGGGCGCGGCCGATGATCGGGCCCGTGATTGGGTAGCTATCGACGCGCGGCGGACGGAAGGACCGATTCCGGTCGAATGCCGGTCGGCTTCCTGCGGCACTTGTTGGGTCGGAGTCCTGGGAGGTGCTGATAGGCTGAACGACGTGGCGGCCCGCGAAGGAAAAAAGATCAAAGAATTCGGTTACATCGACACCGCCGAGCCAAAACCCCTGATTCGTCTTGCTTGTCAGGCCCAGGCGCAGGGCGCGGTCTCAGTAGTAATTCCGCCCTGGAACGGACAGTTCGGAAAATATCTGCGCGCTCTGAAGGAAGAGGCGCAAGCGCAACTCGCCGATGCGCCGCAAAATGATCGCGCGGCCCACGAAGCCGTAAATTAGTGGCCGCACACACCGATGATCAAGATGCATGGAGCAAAAAGCCGGGTGTGTCTCCGCTGCTCCTAGTTCTCGGCGCGGCAATCCTTTGGAGCACCGGCGGTCTATTCATCAAAGCAACTCACCTCTCCGCCTTTGAACTTTCATTTGGGAGATCGTTGCTCGCTGCGATCACGGTGATGATCTTTACTCGCCGCGAAGGTTTCGGACTGAATCGCGTCAGCACCTTGGCTTCTCTTTTCTACGCCGCGCTACTGGTGCTCTTCGTCATGGCGACAAAGCTAACAACGGCTGCCAATGCGATCTTTCTGCAATACAGCGCCCCGGTTTACCTACTGACATTCGAGCCGTTGGTTTACAAAGAGAAGTTCCGCCGCCGAGATTTGATTACCGTCGTTGTGTGCGTAATTGGCATGTCGCTCTTTTTCGTGGGGAAGCTGAGGCCACAAGACGTGAGCGGAAATAGTCTCGCGCTGGGATCGGGCTTGTGTTTTGCGCTTTATTTCTTGCTGCTCCGCCATTCAAAGTCTCGACACGTCAATCGCGCTTCGTCAGTTATCTACGGAAATGTGATCGTGGTGCTGATTTGCGCACCAGCATTTTGTGCGGCAGCGCGTCGAGGCATTTCATCGGCTGATCTTGCGCGCGTGACTTATCTTGGCGTAGTGCAAATTGGATTTCCCTATTTGCTTCTTACCTTAGCTATGACTCGCGGCCTGCGGTCACTCGACGCAGGTATAGTCGGTTACATTGAACCGGTACTGAATCCCGTCTGGGTATTTCTGTTTATTGGTGAGCGGCCTGGCGGATGGGCGACTCTCGGTGGGGCGCTTGTCATAACGTCGGTACTGTGCCACATGCTCGTGGAGGTTCAGGCAAAAAGAAAGCGCGCTCCTCCTTTAGTTGTGTAGGAGAGTAAAGGTACTTGATCGGGTAATTGGGGTTGGTCCTTCAGTGACGAGGTGTCCGTGATTTCTTGCGTCGGGATGACCTAAACCTGCGAAGCGGTTTGATTGGGTCGCCGTTTCTATCTCGCCACACTAACTCCAACAGTTCGACGTTTCCAATCCCCCTGAGATATGTGGAGCCGAGCGGCTTTATTGTTTCCGAAGAGACTCCGAAGCTCATCGGTGAGCCTGGTAAGAGATCTTTGAATACGTTCGTCATCACAACATGTCTTCCTTTGAGTCGATTTATGACGCGCGCACATCGGCTGAGAACTCTTCCCTCCAAGTCATACCCATGCGAACGTTCCACTCGTTCAACGTGACCGTAGTCCAAGGCGATTTTCTGGTTTGGCAAACGATTACGCGGCGTAACAGCGGCATTACGCCTGTCCAATGCCTTCTGAATACGGACCGCAAAATCGAATGCGGCCTTCGGACGAGGAAAAGACAATAAGTAGCCGTCGCCTAACGCCTTAATTACCTCGCCAGAGACTCTACTCGTCTCTGTCGCCACAAGCTCGTCATAGTCTTCCAGCATTTTGTCCCAGGAGGATCTAGGCACTCTATGTCTAGTTTCTACCGAACCCTCCAAATCTGTGTAGGCAATAGCTCGAAATCCTCCTTCGCTCTCTGGAATTATTGGAGGACAGACGCCTTGAACGCTGCGATCCAGCAGTGGCAAAAAAGCCTTCACGGCCTGTTCGCACTGTTCTTTCGATAATTGTATTCCATGCGTGACATAACCGCCGGAGTTGCGCACTATTTTGTATCCTTCGCACTTCTTAACGGTCGGATTAGCTATGAAGTACTCACTGCTCAACGGGCCACTGGCTTTTGTTTCCCCTGGTCTTTGCCAAAGAAGTACTGGTCGAATCTGGTCAGAAAAATCAGCGCCACCCGGTGGTTCCTTCAGGCTCTTTGTAAAGGCTCTCAACCTCTGTAAGTCGGCATAAGAGTATAAGAAATACGTATAAATAGTTCGGCGCTCCTTCAGATTGAATAACATTGCGTCGCGAATATCCGGATTCGTGTCTCCGAGGAAATTTGGTACAACACCCCAAAAGTGTTCCAGACGCGGAAAGGATCGTTCCCACCGACCTAATTGGGGTATCGTAAGCTTATGGCCAAATACTCTCGCGTTGGCGCTTGAATACCTGATTCGAGCCGACTTGCCCGTCTTCCACAGTCCCAAGATTTGTTCGACCAGAGTCCACGACTTAATGTTTGCGCCGAACATGTCCTTGAGACACTCTCCCATTAGCGCATGGTCGTCTTGTGTAATCTGTTCAAAGCCGTCGATCTCTAGAAACCGACTCGATCTGTATGACCAATATTCTCCTTTGTCGAACAGAAACCATTCTCCTACGGTTAGACCACGTGAATCAGTTCTTTCAAAGAGTTCTGCAGGGGAGATTAGCGGTTTCTCATTCTGGCTATAACCGTTCTTTGGTAGATCGAATGCCAAATGAATCTCTATCGCGTGCGAGTAGAGTGACTCGCGACCAACTTCCGCGTCGTCAATGGACGGTATCAAAGGAACCGGCTTTTTCCACTGTCCATTCCTTACGACGCCTAATACCCTCTCGACCTCAACAACAACATCTGGGGTGTGAGAGAATTCGGTCAGAATTGCTTTAATTCGTCGCGCAACTGCCTGGGAGCCCAGATGCTTAAACTTTATTGTTGAAAAGACGCTAAACCGATCTTGCTCGGTCGCTCCAGGTGTGTGATTTGCATAGGTCTCCTCAAAGTCCTCATGTCGGTTTGGGTTTGGAAACGAATCGACTATTTCATTCTCTTTGCACTTCAGATGCTCGGCATCAAGTCGCTTCGACCTTTCGAACTAGACGTTGACCACCAGCATCAATATGCGCGTGAATCGTTTCGGGCTCACGAAAAAATCCGCTCGCGGCGCCTCTCGAACGAAATGACATGTCAGCCCCTTAAAGAATGATCTTAGCAAAGCAGCTTTCAGGTGTCCGGCTGCAAATCACTTGAAGTGAAAAGATGAAAACTAATCTTCAAAGATATTGGAAACGTCGATTACGAGTTCCGAGACCATTACAGACTTGATCTGCTCGCCTTTAGCCATGACCGTGCCTTCGGCGTAACGACCTCCCGCCAGCGTCCGTACTTCAACACTCTCGGTCTCATCAACCAGCCACAGCTCCTTGACCCCGAGTGCCGCATACGTATCGGCCTTGGTGTTTCGGTCGTAAATCGCCGAGCCTGGCGAGATAACTTCGATTACAAGATCGGCCGTGGTTCGATGTTCAGGATCAAGTCGACCTTCGGTCTCCGCGGAAACATAAAACAGATCCGGTTCCAGGTAAGTTCGATCGCTGGTCCAGATCGCGGCGCGTGGCGCGTAAAGACTCCCCTTGTTCCCCAAGCGCGCCAGTTCAAGTGTGAGCAGCCGTATCAATCGTTTCACGATATTGTCGTGCGTATATTCGGGAGGTGGCGACATGTAAAGGACTCCTGCGATTAGCTCGAGTTTGGAATGATCGGGCGGATCGGGGAGCGCCCAAAACTCTTCGAGCGTGTAAGTCTTTACCAGCGGTGATGTGTTAACCCAGGCCATGAGAGTTTCCTCCGGCGATGCCGTGCAGTATATCACTTCTCACAACATCCACTGATTTCGATTGTCGTAATAAACCGGCGACTTATCAGGGAAACGCTTCTTGAATTTCAGATAACGTTCGTGCCAGAAGTCGTACCGTCGATCTGAAGAGCGCAGCACGTGGTGCGGGATTGCGCGCAGGTGATCTTCGATCTTGTGCATGTTCTTCCCCGAGCAACGCCAATCGTAATTATCAAGATCGTAAAGGCTGGTAAGTCCATAGCCTTTGATGCGACCGGTACGATCGATGTAGGGATCAAAGTAGCTCCAGACTAACTGGCGAAGATTACGAAACACCGGCTTGCGGCCCTGCAGTCCGGTGTCGCGCGAACGTGCGATCGATCCCCACAGACCATTCTTTTGAAAAACAAAAAGGACATGGTCAAGCAGATCCACTGATTCAATGTCGAGGAGCAACGGCGGGTAACCATACTGTTCGAGAATCACCGCGGCCGCGACCGCGGCTTCCAGGCAATGCACCTCGTTGCGTTTCACCACTTCGCGGAACGAACGCGTCGTGCCGCCCTGACGCTCCCAGTTGTAAGGCATCAGCGTCAGCCAACGCTGTACCTGCGCCGGCGTGCGCAGGCGCTGAATCAGTTTCCATTCTTTCGCGGTGAAAGCTTCACGCGGCGACCTTTGATCCATGTGAGAAGCAATAGCAGATGCCGACGGCAAAGTGCAAAACGGGCAGGTACGTGACACAGTCTTTAGGAATACTCATCAAGTTAGTTGAAACCAGCCTCGTTTTGTCGCCTCCCTTTGGACGGGGTTAGGGGATGGTGCGAAGCATGACGCAGGACAGGCCCCTGTCCCCGGCCCCCGGCCCTTTCCCAAAGGGACAGGGAGAAAAGAACTTAGGTGTAAAAGGGCAGCACAGGCTGAAGCCTGTGCCACTTAGCCGCTTGATTCTGGCATCGGTCTGAGGTAAGAATTAGATTCAAATACCGCCGCAACACGTCAGAAATATCACCCACTGATTGGAGATACATGAGCGCTACTCGTACAGAGAAAACAGTTGAGCTTAGAGACGTTTCAAAGCCCCTCAGCCGCAACACACACCTGCTCAATTGGGTCGAGAAGATGGCCCTGTTGACCAAGCCCAATGCGATCCATTGGGTCGATGGCTCGCTGGCAGAAGACGAGAGGCTCAAGGCTCAGATGGTGGCGAGCGGAACATTTACAAAACTAAACGAAGAGCTCTGGCCCGGCTGTTACTACGCTCGTTCAGACGCAAGTGATGTCGCACGCGTTGAGGACCGTACTTTTATCTGTTCACTTTCCAGGGACGCCGCGGGTCCGACCAACAACTGGGAAGAACCTTATCAGATGCGCCGGAAACTGAAGGAGCTTTTCGATGGCTCAATGCGCGGCCGCACAATGTACGTGCTTCCCTTCAGTATGGGGCCCATCGGCTCGCCCATGTCGCAGATTGGCGTTCAGCTCACCGACTCACCCTACGTCGTAGTTAACATGCGCATCATGGCCCGGATCGGTCTGCCGGTTTATGCTGAGATCGATAAAGACTACAAACGCGTCGTGCCTTGCATGCACTCACTCGGCGCGCCGCTTGACCACGGTCAAAACGATGTGCCGTGGCCGTGCAACAAAGAAAAGTACATCGTCCATTTTCCGGAAACCCGCGAAATTTGGTCGTACGGCTCAGGCTATGGCGGTAATGCTTTGCTCGGAAAGAAATGTTTTGCTCTGCGCATCGCCTCGAACATTGCGCGCGACGAAGGCTGGATGGCCGAGCACATGTTGATCGTCGGCGTCGAGAATCCCCAAGGCGAGAAGACATATGTCACCGCCGCGTTTCCCAGCGCCTGTGGCAAAACAAATTTCGCCATGCTGATTCCACCCGCAGGATTCGAAGGCTGGAAGGTCTGGACGGTCGGAGATGACATCGCCTGGATCAAACCGAACGCTCAGGGGCGCTTGCATGCCATCAATCCCGAAGCCGGATTTTTCGGGGTGGCGCCGGGCACTTCGGTCAAGACAAATCCAAACGCTATGGCCACGCTCGCGACGAATTCGATCTTCACCAACGTCGCGCTCACGCCTGAAGGTGGCGTGTGGTGGGAAGGAATGACCGACGAGCCGCCGGCGGAATGTTTGGATTGGCAGGGAAACAAGTGGACGCCGGAAATTGCAAAGCAGACTGGCGCGAAGGCCGCGCATCCGAATGCTCGCTTTACTGCGCCAGCCTCGCAATGCCCGACCATCGATCCTGATTGGGAAAATCCAAACGGTGTGCCGATAAGCGCAATCATCTTTGGCGGACGGCGAGCAACCACGATGCCGCTTGTGTATCAGTCATTCAACTGGAGTTCGGGTGTCTACATTGGGGCCACGATGGGTTCCGAGATGACGGCCGCAGCGGCAGGCACGATCGGCAAAGTGCGCCGCGACCCCATGGCCATGCTGCCGTTCTGTGGCTACCACATGGGCGATTACTTCCGGCACTGGATCCGCATGCAGCGCTCGTTAACCGAGACGCCGCGCATATTTCATGTGAACTGGTTCCGCAAGGACGGCGAAGGAAAGTTTTTGTGGCCGGGCTTCAGCGAAAATATGCGCGTGCTGAAATGGGTCGTCGACCGCGCTCATGGCCGGGCATTGGCCAAGGAGACTCCCATCGGCTGGGTGCCGCACTATGAAGACATCAATTGGAAGGGCCTGGACTTTCCGCGGGAGAAATTTGAAGAGTTACAGGCTTTCGATCGCGCGGCGTGGCGCGATGAAGTGCTGGGACATGAAGAGCTCTTTTTAGACCTGCACGATCGATTGCCGCCAGAGATGATTTATGAACGGGAGCTCTTGATTTGCCGATTGTAGGTTTCAAGTCATCGAGTAGGTCTGGGCCTCAGCGGGCAGTAGCCCGACCGTCAGGAAGGGCTCGCTTTTGGGAATTCTTGGCGTTATGCTCTCACATTAATAGAGATTGGATCGGACAATTATGCAAGACAAAGAGCTGATCGAAAAAATAAGAGCGCTTCCACCGGATAAGATCGCGGAGGTCGTCGACTTCGTCAACTTCCTTTCTCATCGCGACGATCGGCTTTTAGTAGAGGCCGCTTCAAGACTATCTGAGCCAGCGTTTTCAACGGTTTGGAACAATCCAGACGATGCCGAATACGACTATCTATAGTTTCGGTGATGTAATCCTCGTTCCGTTTCCTTTCACCGATCAGAGCGCGACCAAGAAGCGGCCCGCTGTAGTCGTTAGCTCGGTTGAATACAACAGGGCAAGACCCGATGTGATCTTAATGGCGGTCACCAGCCACTTGTCCGGCTATCCCAGAATTGGCGAAGTCGTTATCAGCGATTGGAAGGCGGCGGGTTTACTAAAGGCCTCAACGATCAAGCCGATTCTCACAACTATCGAGAAGTCCTTAATCATTCGAACCTTAGGTAAGCTTGGGCTACAAGATCTGACCGCTCTGCGGGATGCGTTGATGATAATTCTTGGCTGACCCTTTCCGCTCAATGATTCAAAAATAATCTTGTCGTATACATTATGATGTCGTACTCTGTAGACATGAACAGCGTTGTTACCGCGAGCGGGACTCTCTCACGGTGGGCCGATGGGCGAGTAACCCTTGACTGTTGGTTCTGCGAAACTTGGCTGACCGCCCCAGAACCAGCAGGTCGAGAGAAGAGCGGTCGCGGGACCATTACCCGTCTGCTGGATGGATTATTCGCGTTTCAATTCATGGAAGGTGCTAAGTTAGAACTTAAGATCGTTGGCGACCGCGTCATCGAGCCGATAAATCACTCCCCAGATGGTTATAAGTTACAAGTCCGTACACCCGGGCACGGTACTTGGATGCTATTAAAGCCTTCTGAAGGTTTCGTGGCAAGGGCACACGGTGCATGATCGAACTCAGAATTACAGTTCTTGCCTCTCATCCAACCTGCGCCACCTTCGCCGTTCCCAGCATTCGTTCCAGCGCCGGTTCCATGACTTTCGTGCCGTACTCACCGGCGGCAAAGCTCTTCAATTTGTGCTGTTCGTCAAACAGGTAATACGCGGGGACGTATCCGTGCTCATTCTGAAAAGCGTCCCGTAACTTGTGTTCGTTGTCGATGGCCCCGGGATCGTTGATTTCGTATTGAGTAACTGCTTCGCGCACCGCATTCGTGTCGGTGTCAGCCGGATAACGCGGCATGTGAATCGCAATCAGCCGCAATCCCGCCGGCGCGTATTTTTCTCGCCACTCGGCCACGCGGGGCAGGTTCTCTTTGCACATCCCACAACTGAGCGACCAAAAATGCAGCAGCACCGGATGGCCTTCTGTCTCTTTTAAAGCATCCTCGGCCGAACCGCTAATCCATTCGGTCGCGCCATCGAGTGACGGCATCGGGGTTCCAATTCTCATGGGCATACACTAGATCTCCAAGTTATCATCTGGGCAATTGAGTTAGATTCCCTCTCCCTCTGCGAGAGGTCAGGGTGAGGGCTTGAGCGACAAAACAAAATATCTTTCTGTCTGTGTAGTCCCTCACCCCAGCCTCTCCCAAAAGGGAGAGGGGAGTAAAACCCTCTCGATCTCTTACGTCTTGATCGTTTCCTGGCCCGGACGCCATTCCGCCTGGCATAGCCCGCCGGTCTGCAAGGCCTGGATGACGCGCAAGGTTTCTTCGGCTGAACGTCCAATGTTCAGATCGTGTACGACCTTGTATCGCAGCACGCCCTCGGGATCGATCACGAACAAACCGCGCAACGCGATGCCTTTGTCTTCGATGAGCACGCCATAGTCGCGCGACATTTTTTTTGTGACATCCGCGCCGAGCGGGAATCGCAAACCTTCGACGCCACCTTTATCGCGTGGTGTCTGCAACCAGGCGCGATGCGAAAACGCCGAATCGGTCGAGATCCCAATCACCTCGGCGCCGACGCCTTCGAAATCCGCGTAGCGATCGCTGAACGTGGTCAGTTCAGTCGGACAAACAAAAGTAAAGTCCAATGGATAGAAAAGCAGAACGACCCACTTGCCTTTATAGTCCGAAAGCTTGACCGGTTCGTTGAGCTTTTCGATGTTCTTGGTAGATGGAATATCAAAATCGGGCGCTGGTTTGCCCACTTGTGCACTTTCGTATGCTGTTGCTATTGCTGCTGACATTTTTCCTCCTCGAAATTTAAACTACTTGCCGCGAAGATTAGGTCCCGCGGCACTAATCGAAACAAAATCCTATTCCCGGTCACGGCAACCGGGACAAAGTCCAACCAGTGTCAGGTGAACTGACTCGGCCTTAAACCGGGACGCCCGGGCCGCTGAGCGGATCAAACCGACAGTGCCCGGTAAGTCGAAATCGACCAGTGTCCCGCACGCGGAACATATCGCATGATCGTGTCTCTCTGTCTCCCGATCGTAACGGCTCGCGCCGTTGCCAAAAGCCACTTCACGCACTAGACCTGCTTGTTTCAGGTACCGCAAAGAGTTGTAGACGGTAGCGAAACTGATCCCCGGCATCTTCCGGCTGGCAGCTTCAAAAATTTCGGCCGCGGTCGGATGCGTGTCGCCGGACTGAACCACGTCGAGCACGACCTGCCGCTGACGAGTCAGCGCCGGCGCGTTGCCGGGCTTACCCTTCGCTGCGGACTTATCGGTCTTAGCTTTCATGGATTAGAATTATAATAATTCTAATTAAATAGTCAAGCCGCCAGGTAGGTAGGGAATTCCAACCGGAACTTAACCTTCAAACTGCAGGTGATTCTCTGCAGAATCCCGCAGGCGCGGTGCTTTTATGGGCCGCGCCTCTGCCTTTGCGCAATTTGAAGTCAAAGCTGTGAGGTGCTCTGTGATCGCTCAGGCTGTTGGAGCGCTGATTGGTTTATGGCGTCGTGTCAGCCAGGTTCGATTTATATTTGGTGTTTGTCTGACGGTCGTTCATTTCAATGTAGATGTAGCTTGGCGGCACCACACCGATTTCCAGGGCAAACCAGATCTTGCTAAGGTCGCTGGGTTTGCCCAAGGCGCAAAATCCGTAAAGACGCTTTCCGCGCTGATCGAAAATGTCCACCCAGGTACGAGAAGCCTTGGTGTTAGCGCCACAGGGCGGCAGCGCCGGGGCGGCCGCAAACATCTCCGCCGGATAACTATCTTTGTTAAGCACGTCGTACTCATAGCGAATGAATTGCTTGCCGCCCGCCTGATAGGCTTCAGTGCCGATCAAGTAAAGCACCGGATTCGGCAACGGGGGTGCGGAAGCTGCGCGTTGGGTTGAGAGCATTACTCCGAGCAAAACTGGAAAAAGTAGAAGCGTTTGTTTTCGGAATCCAGATTTCATGGGGGAAATTCCTTTCATGTGGGTTGGATCGGAAGAATACGTAATTTCAGCCCGGCATTCTATGCCTGATCGCCGGAATTAGCTACATCTACCGCGAACCGGCCGAAAGTGAGTTGACAGCGAACGAATTGCGCCGGAACTTGCCTTCAAAGAACTTTTGTCATTGGATCATGTGCTCGATCATTTTGATGGCAGGAGGAAGATTAATGAGAAAGTCGGCGCAGCTGGTTCTACCAATTATAGTTCTTTGTGGTTGCTTCTCTTCGCTTAGCTCCCGCGCACAATCTGGTGACGCTGCGGTAATCGACAAGTTCATCGCTGGTCAGGCCGAGAAGGAAGACGGCTCTGAGCCGGAAGGTATCAGAAAGCTAATCATTGGCGATCTCAATCACGATGGCGTTCCGGACACAGCAGTGCTTTTCACGATTGAGGGCCAGAACGGAACCAATAACTATGTCCAATACCTGGCGGTTTTCCTGCGTAGGAACGGGCGTCTCGTATACGCGGCGCATGCGCCAGTAGGGGGCAAGACTCGGCGATCGATTGAACTCACGTCGATTCGGGACAACGTAATCCTGCTTGATACGACTGCTTACGCGAAACGCGATCCTTCATGCTGCCCCACCATCAAGGGGAGAACCAGATATGTGCTCGTTCGGAACAAGCTAACGGAGATGACTCGCAGATGAGTCACCACAAACAGGGAGCGGTCATCGTTTCGGACGCACGCCCCATGTAGGCGGCGGCGGTTCTTTGGTAGCCCGGTCAACGGGCCGTTGCTTTAGCATTCGCATCGCTTCCATCACGGCCCGCTCAAGCTGCGGATCGCGACCGGCGACAACGTCCCTGGGCCAGTTCTCGATATCGACGTCGGGAGCCACACCTTCATTCTCAACTGCCCAGCGGTTCTCGCGCGTGAAGAAACCGCCGCGCGGAGCGATCATCGATCCGCCGTCAACGAATACCGGCGTGTCGGCCGTATGCACGAGCCCTCCCCAAGTACGTTTGCCGACTAGCAATCCGATCTTGCGATAGCGAAACATGTAGGGCATCAGATCGCCGCCAGATCCGGCCATCTCGTTAATGATCATCACCTTCGGTCCCCAGATTCCAGCAGCGGGGCTGGTGAACGGATAACGATCTCCGGCAACGTTATTGAAGTAACCATCAAAGTCACGTTGCAGGACGTCGATGATATAGTCCGCGGCCGAGCCTCCGCCGTTGAAGCGTTCGTCGATGATCGCGCCTTTCTTGTCCTGCTGCGAAAAGTAATAACGATTAAAGCTCGTATAGCCGGGCTGTCCGGTATTCGGCAGATAGACGTACGCGAGCTGGCCGTCTGAGAGTTTCTCGACCTGCCGCCGATTTGATTCGACCCACGCACGCGTGCGCAGGGCCTGCTCACTCGCGACTGGCACGACGGTTACGTGGTGCGCGCCCTCCATCGTCGGCTTATCGTTAATGGTAAGCGATGTTTGACGATTCGCAGTCCCGTCAAGCAGGCGATGGATGTTGTCGGGCGCTTTCAATTCAATGCCGTTAATTGCCAATATGTAATCGCCGACGTTTACCGTCGCGCCTGGCGTCGACAGCGGCGAACGCAGATCGGGATTCCAACTCTCGTTGTCGTAAATTCGGTTGACTTTATAGCGGCCATTTTCGATCGAGAAGTCAGCTCCCAGAAGTCCGCCCGGGGATTGCGGCACCTCAGGCATGTCGCCGCCGCGCACGTAAGAGTGACCGATCGCAATCTCAGAACCCATCATATCCAGCAAATAATTCAGATCAGCACGATGCATCACATAGGGCAACATCGCTCCATACATCTCTTTGTCCTTCGCCCAGTCCGTGCCGTGCAGGCTCGGCACGTAGAGATAATCACGCTGATTGCGCCAGCCTTCGTTGAAGATCTGTCTGAACTCTTCTTTCGGATCGAGATACATGCGCAGATTAACGTTGAGCCGGCCAACGCCCGGCTGGGGCGGCGTTCGATCCGCGTCAACAATGAAAAGCGATGGAGTTGGAGGCCTGGCAGCGGCGCCCGGATTACTTCCCCCGCCGCCGCCCGCGGAGCGGTACACCAATTTGCGGCCGTCCGCGCTGACTTCGAACGCTGTAACTCCGTTGACGAAGGTCGCCGCTCGCCGATCACAAAGACGATAGCGGATTAACTCGCTGCCCGCGCCGCCGCCCAAACCACCACCGCCACTCTGTGCTCGCGCCGGCGCCTCCAGGTAAAAGACAGTGCCATCGGCGCCGGAATGCAACTCAGAGTATTGCCGCTCAGGAACACCGGCGACAGAGACAATGCGCTGCCGCAAACCATCGAAATCGATCTGCGTGGTTACGGGTTGACGCGGGCCGCGCGGCGTCTGAGGTTGTGATTCCGGCGCGGTGGAATCGGTCGCGGCGTTCGGAACGTCACCGGCACAGACGCCTGGCGGCAGGCTGCGACGGCCAGTGCCGACTCCGCGGTCCTCGTCACTTTCCGGCAGCAGCGGACTGGAATCACTTTTCTTCAGCACCGCCAGGTACAGTCCGAAATTCTCGTCATGATCGTACGAAGTCATGTCGAGCCATTGCGAGCGCAAACCAAAATCAGTCGACGCCAGAAACCATAGATACTTGCCGCTGGCGTCCCAGACGGGCCAGACCGCATCGGCCAGACCATCAGTCACCTGTTTGGTTTCACCAGTGTCGGCGTTACTCACAAAGATTGCGTGATACATCGAGCGTAGACGGCTGGAATACGCCACCCATTTCGAGTCAGGACTCCAGGTAGGATTGAGCGTACGTTGCGGCACCATCCAGGGATCGTTACCGACAGTCTTTGCCTTGCCGGTCGCCACCTCAAGCACCCAGACGTGGAGATTTGTATCGGTAAATAGAATTTTTTTCGAGTCCGGAGACCATGATGAAGTGTAGTAATGGGTCGGATGATCGAGGATGATTTCGCGTGGCGGAGTCAGGCCATCCTGCGCTTCGACATACAAACGATATTCACCGGACCGGTCGCTGAAATACGAAATGAACTTGCCATCCGGAGACCACGCCGGATCGCGGTCGGCTGAGCCGCTCGAGTTGGTGAGGTTACGCACGTCGCCTTTTTCGGAGGGAATGGTGAAAATTTCGCCGCGAGCTTCGACCACTACTCGCTTTCCGGTCGGCGAGATTCCCATATTAGTCATGCGACTGGTTACATCTTCCCAACGCGGCATCATCCAGGGAAAGTCTCCGGTGGCGGTGATGTTGACCACGTGCTCTTTGCCATTTTTGGGATCAAGCTCGTGAATGTAACCTGCCTGTTCAAAGACCACAGCGCCAGCGCCCGCGTCCATCGTCTTCACATCAAAGTCAGTGAACTTAGTTAACTGCGTCAGTTTCTTTGTCCGCGTGTCATAGGCCCAAACATTGGCTACCCCGTCGCGATCCGAAATGAATTCGACCGAATCACCCGACCAAACCGGATCCATGTCTTTCGAATCGGTCCAGGGCGGCGAAACCAGGTCGTAGCTTTTAAGATCGACAATCCAGATGGGACGATTCTGACCACCACGATAGTTGCGGCGCTCTTCGTCCCACGAATTGTTCATGCGATAAGCGATGTGACTGCCATCGGCGGAGAGTTTTCCCTGGTAACCACGCGGCAGAGGCATTGGTTCTTCCACGCCGCCTTCCGCGGGTACGGTCCAGAAGCGCGGCGCGCCGCTCGGCGACCAGGTCGCGCGCGTCGAGGAGAACATGATCGCTCTTCCGTCGGCCGTCCAGCCCTGGACCAAATCGGCGCCCGGGTGCCAGGTCAGGCGCTTTGGCTCGCCGCCATCCGCCGCCACCACGTAGACGTCGAGATTGCCGGCGTACTCGCCGCTGAAGGCGATCCATTTTCCGTCGGGCGAAAAATGTGGATTGGAAGTTTGTCCCTGGAAACTGGTGACGCGGCGCGCCATGCCGCCGGCGCGAGGTACGACCCAGATATTCTGCGCATAAGCAAACGCGATCTGCGTCGCGCTCACCGTTGGTGTCCGTAATAAGCGGGTGCCGCCATTCGCAATTTGGGCGTGCGCGGCGACCAGGAGGTGTCTGCCTGCGAACTTGACCGACAGAGAGCCAATAGCCAGAAGTGCGAAAGACAAAACCAGAGACCGGCGGCAGAACCCCGCCTTTAGGGTGCGATGCGACATCAATTCTCCTCCAGATAAAGCCAGATGGGTTTGCGTGCCTCTTTTAGCATGAAGCTCCGCCGAGAGCAAAGCCGCGTTGTGCTCGGCACAGGTCCCACTGTTTCTATGAAGATTCTATTGCCATGCACTGCTTTGCCCAGGCACGGCGAAAGGCTTGCATATAAAGAGCGAGAATCGAATGAATGTATTAGTTGAGATCAATAGTTATGACATCTGACCAAAAAGGCAGTACTGCCTTGGAACAGAATTCGGAAATTCCTATACCCCCGCCACCGCAATTTGACGAGGCCATGATAGCTGCTGCACAACCGGTCGAGCCTTTGGCCATAAATCAAGCACGGAAGGGCCGGCAATTAACCGTCCGGGGTTCACTAAAAACAAAGTTAATTTTTATCGCGGCCGTCTTGGTCGCGACATTCTTGAGTGCTGCCTTCGGTGGAATCCTTTTCCGCCTTAAGGGTATGGCACACTCGCCGGAGGGCGAGGTGGCCGCGCCGGTGGCAACCCAATCTCCGTTAGAAACGCCCAGCGCAATGACGCCGGCGCCCAGCGTCAAAATCAGCGATAATCTTTCGCGAAAACCCCGGCGACCGCCGAGGGTTGCGCCGGTCGCCGCGGATTTGGCGCCGCCTGGGGACAACGAGAAGCCCGTGGCGCGCAAAGTGGGCGTTATTCTCTTTGGTTCCGGCAAAGAAGCGCATAAACGTCAACGAGATTGGCGTCGTCATGGTGACAATGACAACGATCATTAACTAAGAGAACACTCCGACGTTGATGTCCGGCGGTAGTCGCTCGACCACACCACAGGTGGGTCCCGCAAGCTAAATTGAGTTGCTGGTGTTAATGGAGTGAGACTGAGCGGCGGCGCTGGTCGAGCATACTCAGTTAACGTCAAATCAACTTCGTCCCGGTCGAAATCAGATTCGCCATCACCGACTGTTAGAGCCTGGTGTAGTTAGGCAGTGAATAAGGCTGAAGTGACTGGTTGGATTGAGACCAGCGACAACAACACTCACAGGTCTTCAAAATCTTTAGGAGTAAGCATCGCCTGACGCAAAATGCTCCGCAGCGTACCCACAGCGATTTCGCGATGTCGAGGAACCACGGCAGTAATGACTCCTTCTCTAGTGAACTTCACGAACTTTTGATGACTACCTCGGGCAGGTCGCTCTTCAAACCCCGCTGCTTCGCGCTTTCGCTTTACAGTTCGGTAAGGAAGAGGTCTAAGCAATACCTTCAACCTCAGCTTGGATGGAGATCACTTCGGGAAGGAGCGTAGCAACTGGTGGTGAGAGATGAACCTCGATCGCTTCCGAGAGATTCTCCAGGGCCTCTTCTTTGGTCTCACCCTGGCTCGCGACTTCAAACTCTCTGCATTGTGCGACGTACCATTCCCCTTCTTTCCATACAACCGCAGTAAATGTTTCCTTCATTTGTCGCTCCTTGATCGATCAAAGATCAGTTGGCGATTATAACCCACCTTGGGTCCAGCCCAACTCTTTTATATAATCGCTCGCAGTTCTACAGAGTACCTTGTTCCGGGGGATTCCCAATGCCAAATCCAAATCAAATCGACGTCAAGTCCGGCGACAACCTGGTGCTCGTCGGCACCATGAAAGGCGCCTTTCTGTTTCGCTCAGATTCGGCGCGAGAGAAATGGGAAGAAGCCGGGCCATACTTTCCCGGACGCAGCGTCTACTCGATGGCTTACGACGGGCGCAATGGACGCTCGCGCCTGTGGGCTGCGGTGAACAGTTCGTTCTGGGGATCGTTTCTGAGTTCTTCGAATGACTTTGGCAAATCATGGAGCAACCCGGAGCAATACAACATTAAGTTTCCCGAAGCCAGCGACGTCTCGCTGAAGCAGATCTGGCAAATCGCCAAGGGTCATCCGAGCGAGCCCGACACGCTCTATTGCGGGGTGGAACCGGCCGCGCTCTTTAAGTCAACCGACGGCGGAGAGACCTGGTCGCTTGTGCGCGGCTTGTTCGATCATCCCCATCGGACGCAGTGGCAGCCAGGCGGCGGCGGCTTGTGTCTGCACACGATTCTTCCCGATCCTTCGAATGGCCAGCGTTTGTTTATTGCCATCTCAACCGGCGGCGTTTACCGCACCGACGACGGCGGCCAGAACTGGCAACCGCGAAACAAAGGCGTCCGCGCGCAATTCCTGCCGCCCGGCCAGCAATATCCAGAGTGGGGCCAGTGCGTGCACAAAATCGTCAGTCACCAAACTAATCCGCAGCGCCTGTTTCTGCAAAACCACTGGGGTCTCTATCGCAGTGACGATGGCGCCGATAGTTGGCAAGACATCGCTAACGGCGTGCCCTCGGATTTTGGCTTTGCGCTGGAGATCGATCCGCATGACGCGAACACCGCGTACATCATTCCCATCGAGTCGGATGAGTTTCGCTGTACTCCGGAAGCGAAGCTGCGCGTCTATCGCACACAGAACGCCGGCGAATCGTGGGAGGCTTTGACAGAGGGCCTTCCACAGAAAGACGCGTTCGAAACCATCCTGCGCGACAACATGAAAGCAGACGCGAACAATCCGACGGGTCTTTACTTTGGCACGCGCAGCGGAAAGTTATTCGCATCGAAGAATGGCGGCAATTCGTGGACGACGATCACCGAAGGCTTGCCGGCGATCACTTGCGTAAAGACGGCGACGATCAACTAGCAGTTCGCGCGTACGAAGGGAGCGCCGACATCCTGTCGGCGGTTCGCCCGCATCTTGCGCGCATCTGAAAGTAAAACGCCGGCAGGGATGCCGGCGAACCGCAGGCAGGATGCCTGCGCTCCTTCGATGCTGCACTCCTTTAACGCTGATGGAGATAGGTTCCCATCAAGCGACCCTCAAGAACGATGTGTCCTTCCATCGCTTTCATCAATTCCGCTTTTGTCGCGCCGGCTTTCAAGGGCAACTCACTGTCGAGGGCATAAATCTTGAAGAAGTAGCGATGTGTTCCTGATGGTGGACAAGGGCCGCCGTACCCAATCTTGCCAAAGTCATTCTTGCCCTGAAATCCGCCGGCCTTCAGATTCTCGCTCGCGGGTACATTCTCGACCAGGCCAATGTTGTCTGCCGGAAGATTGTAGAGAACCCAATGCACCCACGTGCCCGAGGGCGCGTCGGGATCGTCGACGACGATCGCTACGGTCTTTGTCGTTTTAGGCAGCCCACTCCATTCCAGCGGCGGCGAAATGTTGACGCCGTCACACGTATAGGGCGCGGGAATCGACTGGCCATCCTTGAAAGCGGCGCTGGTTAACTTAATTTCAGCTTTGTTTTCTTTCGGAGTACTGGCCGGATGGGTGACCGGTTGCTGCCGGCCGGCACAACTTGAAAACATTACGCAGCAGAGCGCCAAGCCAATGATGACGAAAATGCCTCTCATTTTTCCCTTCAATGATTTGAGCAAAGGACGCTCCCAAGCCGGGTGAGTTCCTGTTTCAATAAGCGGTGTTCAGAGTGCCGACTTTAGTCGGGTTTTTGTTAGGCGAGAGAGAACCCAACTGAAGTTGGTACTCTAAACGCCGTGAAATTAGGACGCACTCATAGCCCTGAAGTCCCTACTTCGTTTCCGCACTGTATTTCGAAAGCATCGCGCCCATCTCCGACCGCGGCATCGAAAACTTTACGCTGACGTCCTTGTCCTGCGAACTGACTTGGGTATGGTTGTAATAGACCTCTTCGTCCTTCCCGCGTTTCGCTATGCGGCCCAGCACGATCATGCCGCTAAAGGTTCGTTCAAGTGTGCGGGCCCTCTCGCTTGACTCGACTTCGGTGGAAGCTGTTACCTCGACGGTCTTGTCGTCGATTTTGACTATCAGGCGCAGGTGTTTAGTGCCTTCGAGAAAGTCCAGCACGCCGCTGTCACTGAGCGCCGAGATAAAATCCAGCGCGACCGCCTCGAGCTTTTTGTCACCGCGTTTGTCGGTAACCTTCGCATTCTTAAGCTTGCCATCAGGGTCGCGATCAGCTTCAACGGTAATTTCGATTTGTCCGTCGAGCTTTAGCTCGCCGCTGTCTTTTTTCTTTTTAGCGTCGATCAGTAAATCTTTAAATGGCCGAGTGTTTATTTCTTTGGGACGTCTAACCCCGTTTTCAGCCGCCAGCCTATCCAACTCTTCTTCAACTTTTTGTCTGGCCTTCTCGTCTTCCGCGCTGGGCGTCGGTGTCGGCGTGCCGTTCGCGGCAATCGACGGAGATGGACTTGCGATCGGCGCGGGTGTTGAAGATGGATTTACCAGTTGCGATGGCGAAAATATCTGCGGCTTGAATGGAACGGGAGAGGGAGATGGAAAGGGCTCGATTGGCATGCCCTGCTGATCCACCGCAAAGTATCCTTCCGGGTAATGAAACTTTTCCAAAGTGATTTCGGTGATGTCGCCTTCATTTTCGATCTGCGTCTTGTTGTAGGCTTTATCGACGAATCCTGCCCCCTGAAATAGCGCCGCCAAACTCAGCGCGTCGCGCACGGGCGGGATCAGGATGACGGCGGCCACCACTACCAGGTGCCACACGCCGGAACCGGCGAGCAGCCACGAAATTCGCGGCCAGAATGGTTCGCGATTGATCTCAAAGTTTCCGAAAAGTCCGTCTGTTTCAGTAAAATCCAGCATTCTCTTAATAAAATAGCGACCTCTTGGACGCATCGAACCCGCGTTACGTTGCGAAATAATTTGTCATCGATTATTGACGATACTAAGGCACGCCAAGGCTAGCCGCAACCGCTACGGCGGAAAGCGAAAATTTTCAAGGAAGTTCAGACGCGACAGCGTTATCGATATGTGTTTAGTTGAGATTGAGCCCAGGTTGCGGATTGCCGGCGGCAGCGAAGGCTGGTAGTGGGTTAAAAGTGAGTTGCTAATCTTCGGGGCATTGGCCCGACCGTCAGGGAGGGCTCCGAGGCGCATTAGTTGAGCCCTCCCTAACGGTCGGGCTAGTGCCCCGCATCACGCTCGACTGGGTAGCAACACACAATTACCCCACTCTTCTAAAGCTTGAACTCTAAACTGGCCACCCTGGGATATGTCTCAAGTGATGCTTGCCATACAATGGCTCTATGAGACGCTCGGATCGTCCACGCAAACGCAAAGGAGGCGCGCGCGATCGCCCCACGCCCGCGCGTATGCGCGACCAATCGGGACCACGCGATCCAGCTTTGCCTGTTGGAGAGAAGCGTTTCGCCGGCAGGTCCGAACCCCTGCCCGCCTCGACCGGAAATTACGGTCGCGAACTTCGCGAACTACTCGCGGGAATCGGCACCCCGAAACCCGCGCCGCTCAAACCGGATCCGTTTCAGCTGCAGGCGCTCGCGGCGCTGGAGTTCGAAGACGTGCTGGTCACTGCGCCGACCGGCAGCGGCAAGACCTGGATCGCCCGCGAAGAGATCCGCCGTCTGTTGGAATTGGGCAAGCGGGCCTGGTACACAACGCCGCTCAAGGCCCTGACGAATTCCAAGTACGCCGAGTTCAGCGAAGAGTTCGGAGCCGACCGTGTCGGCATACTTACCGGCGATCGCAAAGAGAATTCAGATGCGCCCTTGATCGTAGGCACGACTGAAATCTTTCGTAACCAGTTGTTCGATTCGCTGCGCGGCGGCGAAGTAGTAAGCGCCGATCTGGTCGTCTTCGATGAAGCGCACTATCTCGCTGATGAAGAACGTGGTCACGTCTGGGAAGAAGCGATCATTCTGACGCCGCCGCGAATTCGCATGCTGCTGCTCTCAGCCACGATTGGAAATGCCGAAGAGTTTGCCGGCTGGATCGCCGAGGTCCGGGGTGTGCGCTGCGGAGTGATCACGCGCCCCGGTGCGCGACCGGTCCCTTTGCGGGCGGCTTTCCTGATGCCCGACAAGCGTCTGCTGCCGCTGCTGAATCAGAGCGGAAGATTGAATTCCGAAATCACGAGATTGAGCGAGCAGGATCAGAGCGACCGTTATCGAGGTGGGAGCGGCAGAGGAAGAAGACGACGATGGTAGGAGCGCCGACATCCTGTCGGCGGTGCGCGCGCATCCTGCGCGCCTCTGAAATCTGACGACAGTGCCATCTTGAAAATAAGGGGCGGACCCGCTCGCGGGTAGCGAGCAGGTCTGAACCACGTTTGAAACCCTCTTCGCGGTGGATTAACCCGCTTGCTATCGCAAGGGTTCTGTACCGATCATGAAACTTCGCATCCCTCATCTTAGGACGAACAGTAAACCTAAAGACGCGCTTGCAACGAAGGATCTTTAAGATTGTAATCTCGCTTGGTCCTTCGCGTGTTAATGAATGCGCCCAACCAACCTCCGAAGCAGGCCGCAATAAACATCGACGCGTATGCCGCCACAGACAATAAGTCACCTTTCCAATTCCACGGCTGATCAGCGCTGAGAAACTCCGCGAATAGAAGTGCGGGAGGCCACGGAATGAAAAGCCACAAGCCGACTTGCCAGCTCATGGGTGACCAATTAAGAGCCAAGACCAGGGCAATTAGAAAATAACAGGCCATAAAAATCGGCAGATACAACCAAGCCGGCTGGCGGAGAACGGGGCCAAGGACCAGAGGCAGGATAAAGAACATACCTATCCCGACAAAAATCGAAATGGCCATACCTTGGTGCTTACTTTTCTTCTCGTTCTTCATCCGGCCTTTTACCACCGGTAGATCACATACCAGATCGCAACGGCGAGTTGTCCGAAACACCTGGGCTCAAGGCGTCTGCCGCCATGGTTAGCTACACATTGATCATGATTTACGCACGCAGTCTGCGTTAGAGATTCGGTCGCAACGTAAAAACCTCTCGCAGTCATCATGCTTGTTGCCCCTGTTGAATAAGACTAACGCCTGTATCGAGTACCAGCAGGCCGTCACTACTATTTAACCACGCCTCGACTTACTTTCCCTCCTTGAGAACTGTGATCGCGTTTGGGAAGTTCGCTTCTACTCCTCCTATATCTCGCTTAGGTTTAGAAATTGTGAACGAATCGTGTTTGGCAGGAGTCCAATCGACCTTGCTATTATAGCCCCGCAAGATGTGATCCCGCAGATTGAACCTGCGCCCTGTAATGAAACTGCGCATGCCTGAAATGCCGCCCGCGACTTTGCTCGCGGCGCTGGGCTCGTACAATTTGCTGCCGGCAATTATTTTCCTGCCGACACGCCGGCGCTGTGACGAGGCAGCTTCCGAGGCCGCCCTGAGCCTGCGCACTGCGCCGGACGAACGACGGGCCGCGCGCCGCGAGTTCATGCTTAGCTTTGTCGAGCAGCATCCCGAGATCCGCAAGCATCGCCACTGGGACGCGATCGTCGGCGCCGGTGTCGCTGCGCATCACGCCGGTCACCTGCCGGA
>WNFP01000754.1_pt1 | contig 24973 bp, 19 predicted proteins | sample 5400201 | NCBI WGS metagenome assembly WNFP01 (sample SAMN13153355, study PRJNA577476) | soil metagenome | isolation source: 115 cm saprolite under Madrone tree | place: USA:California | collected 2016-06-14
CCAATGCTCTTTACGAACTTCGATGTCGCGAATGCGGTAAGACCTGGGGCAACGTCCCCCGCTCGTTCTGCGAAGATTGCTTCTCCCCGCTGGAAGTCGCTTACGATTACGATTCCCTGAAGAAAACTGTTCGCCGCGAAAATCTTGCCGGTCGTGACTTTAATATGTGGCGCTATTCCGAACTTCTCCCTCTTCCTGAAGGCTACAGGGGGCCGAACGCCGTTGGCGGCACGCCGCTAGTGGCCTCGCGCAAGCTCGCCCGGAAATGGGGCTTGAAGAACGTTTATTTCAAAAACGATGCTGTCTGCTTCCCTTCGCTTTCCTTTAAAGATCGCGTCGTCGCGACAGCTCTTTCTGCCGCCCGTCGCTTCAACTTCACCACCGTCGGCTGCTCTTCGACCGGCAACCTTGCCAACGCTGTCGCCGCGCAGTCTGCGCAGCAAGGCTTCGACGCCTGCGTGTTCATTCCTGCCGACCTCGAGCCCGCCAAGGTGCTCAACACCGCGGTTTACGGAGCGCGCATCGTGCGCATCAACGGCAACTATGATCACGTCAATCGCCTTTGCGCGCAGATCGCCGACCGCTTTCAATGGGGCCTCGTCAACGTGAATCTGCGCCCGTACTATTCCGAAGGCTCGAAAACGCACGGCTATGAAATCGCCGAACAACTTGGCTGGACCCTGCCGGATAACGTCGTCGTGCCGATGGCCGGCGGCTCGCTCATCACCAAGATCGCAAAGGCGTTCCGCGAACTGATCACGCTCGGATGGGTCGAGCCGAAGGCGGTGAAATTTTTCGGCGCGCAAGCCACGGGCTGCTCTCCCATTTCCGATGGCGTGAAGCGCAACCTCGCGCGCTTCGAGCCACAGAAGCCGGATACCATCGCACGCTCGCTGGCCATCGGCAATCCTGCCGACGGCCCCTTTGCCATGAAACTGATCCGCGAATCCGGCGGCTGGGCCGAGGATATTTCCGATCCCGAGATCGTCGGGGCCATCAAGCTGCTCGCCGAAACAGAGGGCATTTTCACCGAGACTGCCGGCGGTGTGACCACCGGAGTCACGCAAAAACTCATCGGCCAGAATCGCATCAAGCCGGACGAAACCACCGTCGTCTGCATCACCGGCAACGGCCTGAAGACGACCGACGCGATCGCCGCCGAATTCCGAGCGACAGAGGCGATAGCGCCGCGCCTCGAAGCATTTGAGGCCTATCTCGACGCGCAACTTGGCGTTACCGCGGCCAGCGCAAAAGCGTAAATTGAAATCTGCAAAGGAGATCTAGAAATGCCCGTAACCATCGAAATCCCAACCGCCTTCCGCCGCTTCACCGAAGGCGTCCCAAAGGTAGACTGTAGCGCAGCGACGATCGCCGACGCACTGAATGAACTTACGTCCCGCTATCCCGATCTCTCGCGCCACGTCCGCGACGATCAGGGCCAAATCCGTCAATTCCTCAACGTCTATCTCAATGAGGAAGACATTCGCTTCCTCGGCGGCGAATCCTGCTCGCTCAAGGAAGGCGATCGGGTGCTTCTGGTTCCCTCCATCGCTGGCGGCTGCTAACCGCATCCATACCCAAACCATTCCGGAGCGGCGCAGGCACCGCAACACTTCGTCTCTCGCGGTGTTCTACAACTATGAGACCTCGGCTTCTCATTTACGCTCTCGCTTCCCTTCTCCTTCTGGCGTTTCATGCGCCTGTGCGAGCGGTTGCTTCCCTCTTTTCTGACTTGCGCAAACTCTAGTGCCTGAAGCACAGTCCAAGCCCCCAGCCATTCTTGTCCCCTTTCTTCTGTTTCGGCAAAACCGCTCTAGAGCGAATTGAATTGCTTCTGATTCCGGAGCGGGGCACACTAACGCCCACGATTTCGGCCCGCATCACTCGCCGAAAATCCTGAGGCTCTCCAGCACATTGGCCACTAGCGTGAACGCGGAGTTCGCGGCAACGGAAGCACGCCTTGAAACGCGCAGTTCCGCCCTTCGTAAGGAACTCGGTTTCCTCGATCTGGTTCTCGCCTCTATCCTCCTTGTGGTTATTCCCGATTTTTTCGGCGCCGCTGTAAAAGCCGGCCCTTTTCACGTGGTTCTTTGGCTCTTCGCCATTCTCCTGTTCTTTATTCCGCAAGCTTTTGTCGTCGCCCATCTGAATCGCCTGATGCCTCTCGAGGGCGGCCTCTATGAATGGACCCGACTTGCTTTCAACGACGGAACCGGCTTTCTGGTGGCCTGGAATCTCTGGCTTTATGTGGTTCTCTACGTTGCGTCCGCTGGTCTGGTCACCGTCAACTATATGGCTTACGCCATCGGGCCCGCCGCCGCGGCGAGGTTGGCTGCAAATCGCTGGGTCGTGCTTGTTGCCTCCGTTCTGACCATTGGCCTCTTGATTTTCATCGCGCGGTTCGGTCTGCGTATTGGAAAATGGGTGACCAACGCCGGCAGCATCCTTACCGTCCTGGTGATTGCGCTCCTGGCATTTATGCCATTCCTCCACGGAGGGCGCGGCCCGCTCTCCGCGTACCACCCACTCCAACTCGTCGCGCCGCCGCTCACCCTCTTCAGCCTTAGCGTGTTCAGCAAAATGACTTTCGGCGCGCTCTGCGGGTTCGAGTACGCGGCTATCTTCGCCGGCGAATCCAGAAACCCCGCGCGCCACCTTAAACGAGCGATCTTGATCACTGCCCCGCTCATCGCGCTTCTTTACATCCTAGGGACCAGCGCCATCCTCGCCTACGTGCCCCCGGAGTCCATCGACGTCATCGGTCCGATTCCCCAGGCGCTCAGTCGCGGCTTCGCTGGATTTGGTTTCGCGCGAATTATGGTGCCGATGGCGATTCTTCTTCTTTTGACCAACTATCTCTCCACGTTCGCTCTCAATTTCACAGCCAACTCACGCCTCCCCATGGTCGCCGGATGGGACCATCTCTTGCCTGAGTGGTTTACGCGTCTACACGTCAAACACAAAACACCCGTCAACTCCATCCTTTTCCTCGGCGCAATCACCACAGCGACCAGTCTCGTCGTCCTCGCGGGCGTCGGCGATCAGGAAGCTTTCGCACTCCTCCAAACCTGGGGCTTCACTTTCTATGGGCTGGCTTATATCGCACTGTTCGCCATTCCGCTATTTGCGCGCAAAGAACGCGGCATTCGTCCCGCAATATGGCTGCGCATTGGCGCGGCTTCCGGCTTCCTGGTCACCCTGCTTTTTGTTCTTCTCTCTGTCTTCCCGATCATCTCGGTAAGGAGCGAGTCCGCTTACGCCATTAAGACCGCGGCCGTCTTGATCGGCGCCAATGCGCTGGGGCTTCTTTTGTATCGCATCGGTTCGCGCAAGCTACCGCCTACGCCACTCGAATAGCGGCAACCAGAGACAGCATAGTTGTAGAACGGTTTCGGCGAGGGGAGTAATATGCCGGTTTGCAGTGCCGGTTCGTCTTGAGGCTGTTTTATTGTTCCTACAGCAATGGGTTAGAGTAGGTTCAACTGCTTGCTTTCGAGATCGAGAAGCATTTTCTTCGTTGAAAGACCCCCACCGAATCCCGTGAGGCTTCCATCGCTGCCGATTACACGGTGGCATGGAACGATGATGGGAATGGGGTTGCTCCCGTTCGCCAACCCTGCGGCGCGTACGGCTTTGGGATTCCCGATGCGCTCAGCGAGCTGCGCGTACGAAATCGTTTCGCCGTAAGGAATCGCCCGCAGCGCATTCCATACCCGAAGCTGAAATTCCGTTCCCTCCATCGCGAGGGGCAGGTCAAACTCTTTTAACTCGCCGCGAAAGTAGGCCTGCAATTGCCGTATTGCTTCTTCAAAGACGGAACTGTTCTGCTTCCACTCCGGCCGCCTAGGTTCGGCATGCTTGCTGGATTCGAAACTTACGTGCCGAAGAGCATGCGCATCGCCGGCGAGAAGCAATCGTCCAACAGGGCTTGCAAATGTTGTGTAAAACACTCCGTTCTTCTCAGCTGCCAGCATGACCCAGCTCCCATCGTTTTCCACTGCCTGTTCTAATCGTTCGGCGCATCCGTACTGGCCGCCGTAACAGCGTACGGACTCGCCGCGCGATGTCTCTTTTCGAATTCTTCACGCGTGCACATAGTCTTCATGTCCGTAATGCGATCGACCGCCAGAATCCCATCGAGATGGTCTATCTCGTGCTGCAGAAGCTCCGAAAGACTTCGTCCCTCTCCCGCGCGGACTTCATGCCATTCTGCGCCCAAATCCTGATACTTCACCGTGATTTCGCGATTCCGCTCGACCTGCATGAAAATCGAAAGAAAACTCAAACATGCGTCCCACACTACGATTTTCTCTTTGCTGCACCAGGTAATCTCCGGATTCACCAGGGGCCACGCCGCTTCTCCCGGCAACCGCAGAAAAATCACCCGCACGTTTGCCCCAATCTGCGGCGCCGCAATCCCACGTCCATATCCCGTCACCTTCCTCCAATGCGCAAGCGTGTCAGACAAGTCCGCGATCAGCGTGCGAATTTCCGCCGCCGCCGGATCGCTCACTTTCTTCGCGATCTCCCGTAATCCAGGATCACCCAGTTGCAATACGGTGCGAACCGCCATCTTAATCTTTCGCGCTCTCTTCGTCTTCTGCGCCAGACTTTTACGGTTGTTCCCATCGCCCCGATTCACCCGCCCGGAACACCGCTTCAATCACCGCCATATTTGCAATCGCATCCTCCAGCGGCACCGGAACCTCGCTCCCCTCTCGAATTGCCCGCGAGAACGCGTCTCCTTGCACCGTATACTGGTCGCAAACCGGAATCGTCTCTATCCGGATTCCGCCGCCAAATACATCGCGCCCATCATCAATAAAAATTCTTGTCGCACGATCCGGCGGCGCGTTAAACGGGATCTCTATCTCGATTCGTCCCGTCGTCCCCAGGAATTGCATGCGCTGATAGGCCACCAATTGTGTGCTGCACGTGAACACCGATTGCCCTGACGGAAATTCAAGAATTGCCGACGCCAATCGATCGGTCTTGAAATCGGGGTCGCGTTCGATCAGCCCTGCAACGCGCAAAGGCTCCTCTCCGAAGATAAACCGCGACGTCGTAATCGGGTAGCATCCGATATCCATCATCCCGCCTCCGCCCCATTCTGCAACATTTCTCACGTTTTGCGGATCACGATTGAAGTAGCTGAAGGCGCCGACGATCGCCCGAAGCTCGCCAATCACACCTCTGCGAATGAGTTCCCGAGTCCTCAGCCATTGGGGGTGCGTCTTCACCATAAACGCCTCGCCGATCTTCACCCCGCAGCGCTCCCGCACGTCCAATAGCGTCTTCGCCTCCGCCACCGTCAGGCTCAGCGGCTTCTCGCACAAAACATGTTTCCCCGCCTCCGCCGCTTTGACTGACCACGGCACATGAAGATGATTCGGCAACGGATTGTAAACGGCTTCGATTTCCGGATCCGCCAGCAAATCTTCATAGGAGCCATAAGCTTTCGGGATTCCCAGAGACTTTGCGGCTTTCTTTGCCTTACCCGCGTCGCGCGAGGCTATGGCTGCAATTTCGCTCCACGAGCCTTGCTGCATCCCGGGGATGACTTTCTTCACGGCGATGGCTGCAACCCCCAGAACGCCCCACTTAACTTTGCCTTGATTCACCTGGCCCCCTTGCCGTTCTTTCACGCTCACTTTTATCATGTAACTTCTTGACCGCGCACCCGGTTCAATCAATTTTTTCAAACGGCCCACGGCAATCCTTGCCTTGCGGATTCCGCGAGACAACACCTATGCTAGGTGCCCCGCCCACTGGTATTATCCACCTGCCACCGGCGCCCTGCGCCGCGCCACACGGCAAACACCAAGGAGGACCATTCGCATGCGGAAACGCTTCACCATCCTGCTGTTGGGGATGCTCGCTCTGAGTACGCCACCAGCCGCGAACCGGCTCTGGGGACAAGCGGAGAAGAAAGACGCTTTGCCCGATCCCACCGTCAAGGTCGGAGACATGGCGCCGGACTTCACCCTCGTGGACACTCATCGCAACCAGGTCTCCCTGCACGATTTCCGTGGCAAGAAAAACGTCGCCCTCGCTTTTTACATCTTCGCCTTCACCGGCGGTTGAACGAAGCAAATGCAGAACTTCCAGCAGAACCTGCAAAAACTGGAAGCTGCAGACACCCAAGTCTTGGGTGTTAGCATGGATAGTTCCTTTAGCAACGCCGCGTGGGCAGAAAAAATCGCCGTCACCTTTCCCTTGCTGAGCGACTGGGGCGGTGAAGTCACCAAGCAATACGGGCTTTACAATCCCAAGTACAAAGCAGCTCGCCGCGTCAACTACCTGATCGACAAGACCGGCAAAGTCGTCGAAATGCAAATCGACAACGACGCCGTCGATCCGACGAAAATCGTGACGCTCTGCGAGCGCCGCAAAACCAAAGAATAGCGCCGCGATCGCAACAGGACGATCTTCGCCTTAGGGATAGAGCGGCGATCCCGGTTACTAGCCGGAGTCGCCGCTCTCTGCGGACCAGGAACTCATCCCACAACGTAACTGCCTGAATGGACACTCGATGGACAGCAATCCCTGTTCGCGGGTACTCTTGGAGAACGCCATGGGAACTACTACTTTTTCCCATGGTGGTGTGGATTAAAGATGTGCCGGATGAACGATACCGTACCACCTGGAGATTCTGTGTTTGCCCGATCTCTTGTCCCAGGTTGCGCCTCCCACGGAATCGTGTTCATGAGGTGAGCGGATGCGCAGGCACAAAGGGTTCTCCCTGATTGAGTTGCTCCTCGTCGTCGCGGTTATCCTGATTATTGCCGCGATCGCCGTCCCCAATTTTCTCAGGTCCCGCATGCGCGCTAACGAGGCCTCTGCCGTAGCCTCTCTCCGTGTCATCAACACCGCGGCCGTGACCTTTTCCATTACTTATCCTGATTTGGGTTTCCCGGCCACGTTGGCCATCCTCGGCGGTGCCAACCCCTGCACAGTGTCCTCCAGCACTTCCTGCCTGATCGATGACCTGCTCGCCCAGGGCAACAAGTCCGGCTATAACTTCGTCTGGACCGGTGACGGAGCTACCCCCTCCGCTTCCTTCGTGGTCAGCGGCGCTCCGCAAGTAATCGGCTCCTCGGGCCAGCGCATGTTCTGTACCGACCAAAGCGGCATCATCCACTATGATCCCACCGGCTCCGGCTGTACCAGCGCCAGCCTCGTCCTCCAGTAACATTTCCCCATGCCGCCTGCTCACGGGATGATTTGCTCCCGGTGGCAGGAGTGTTAGAATTCGATTGGAAACGCCATGACCCCTAAAACGCTCTATCAGAAAATCTGGGACTCCCACGTCGTTCGCGAAGATCCCGGCCAGCCCTCGATCATTTACATTGACCGGCACCTTATCCACGAGGGCACCTCTCCCCAGGCTTTCGCCGGCCTCCGCGCCGAAGGCCGCAAAGTCCGCCGCCCCGATCTTACCTTCGCGGTGATGGACCATTCCGTCTCCACCACCGACCGCACGCTCCCCATCCTCGATAACGACGCCAAGCTCCAGTTCGACGCTCTCGAGAAAAACTGCCGCGAATCCGGCGTTCGCCTGTTTGACATGAACAGCAAGAACCAGGGCATCGTGCACATTATCGGCCCGGAGCTCGGCATCACGCAGCCCGGCCAGACCATCGTCTGCGGGGACAGCCACACCTCCACTCACGGAGCGTTCGGCACGCTGGCCTTCGGCATCGGCACCAGCGAAGTCGAGCATGTCCTCGCAACACAATGTCTTGTTCAGTCGCGCTCCAAGACGCTGCACATTCTCGTCCATGGCAAGCGCCCCAAAGGCGTCACCGCCAAGGACTTGATTCTCGCCATCATTGGGAAAACTGGCATCGCCGGCGGCAACGGCCATGTCGCCGAATACGGCGGTGAAGCCATTCGCTCCCTTTCGATGGACGGGCGCATGACTGTCTGCAACATGACTATCGAAGGCGGAGCTCGCGCCGGCATGATCGCACCCGACGAAACCACCATCGCTTATCTCGAAGGCCGCCCGTTTGTTCCGCGTGGCAAAGCGTTTCAGGAAACCGTTGAGCGATGGAACCAGCTCAAGACCGACGACGGAGCGAAATTTGACATGACCGTCGAGCTTCACGCCGAGCAGATCGCTCCGCAGGTCACCTGGGGCACTAATCCCGGCATGGTCACGAGCGTCACCGAGCGCGTTCCCGATCCGCATGACTTCAAGGATCTCAACGATCAAAAAGCCACCGAGAGCGCGCTCAAATATATGGGGCTCAAGTCTGGCACGCCGATTGTGGATATTCCCGTGGACCGCGTTTTCATCGGATCGTGCACCAATTCCCGCCTCGATGATCTCCGCGCTGCCGCGCATTTTGTCGAAGGCAAGCACGTCGCAAAGAATATCAAACAGGCCTTGATCGTTCCCGGTTCCCGCGGCATCAAGACGCAAGCCGAAAAGGAAGGCCTCGACAAGATTTTCCGCGCCGCCGGCTTCGAGTGGCGCGACGCCGGCTGCAGCATGTGCATCGGCATGAACGCCGATGTGCTGCCGCCCCACGAACGCAGCGCCAGCACCTCAAACCGCAACTTCGAGGGTCGCCAGGGCAAAGACAGCCGCACGCACCTTGTCAGTCCTGTAATGGCCGCTGCGGCCGCCATCGCCGGCCATTTCGTCGACGTCCGCTCGCTCGACGACGTTTCATCTGTCGAGTAGCCTGGATCGGCCATGTCGGTGGACACGCGCGGTTTGCATCAGGAACACCTAGGCAAGCGAATTTGTGTCGAATTGGCAGACGGAGAATCGCTTGAAATTCTGCTCCATGAGCTGACCGTTTGTGCAAGACCCGAGCCCTGCTGCGGCATTACGTACACCCTGATTTCCACGAATCGTCCAGGTGGAAAGAGAAACAAGGGCGCGGCGTATTGGACGGCGTTTGGCGAGATTAAAAAGTTTGAAGTTTTGGGAGATTGAACCGTATGCAGCCGTTCTCAACTCATACCGGCATGGTGATGCCGCTCGACCGCGTCAACGTGGACACCGACCAGATGGTGCCCAAGCAATTCCTGAAGGCCCTCACCCGCGAAGGCTTTGGCAGAATCCTTTTTTACGACTGGCGCTATCTTCCCGGAGAAAAACCCAATCCGGAATTCATTCTGAATTTCCCTCGCTACAAGGGCGCATCAGTCTTGTTGGCGCGCGCCAACTTCGGCTGCGGCTCCAGCCGCGAGCACGCGCCATGGGGCGTAAAGGACTACGGCTTCCGCGTCGTCATCGCGCCGAGCTACGCCGACATTTTCTATAACAACTGTTTCAAGAACGGCATCCTGCCCGCAACGCTGGCCGAAGAGCAAGTCGACGAACTCTTTAAGCGCACCGAAAAAGAAGAGGGCTATTCAATGACCATCAATCTGCCAAACCAAACCATCGCCGACAAACATGGCCTCATGTTCAAGTTTGAAATCGCCCCGTCACGCAAGGAAGTTCTGCTCAAAGGCCTCGACGACATCGGCACCACCATGCAACACGAGCCCGACATCACCGCCTACGAAAAATCCCGCGCGGCCACCGCGACCATGTACGAAGCCGTTGACGTGAAGAACTACTCTAACGGCCGCTGACGATAAAAAATCCGCGAGGCCCTTGCGGGCCTCGCGGACGGATTAAGTAGTGGTGATTGTGGCGGTTACCAGTCGATGGTGAAGCCGAGCTGCATGCGGCGCGGCACGTTGCCCTGAACGCTACCACCGCAGCCCAGCACGCCCCAAGTGGAGGTGTCGTAGCCGTTAAAGCAAGGATCGTTGGGTTGCATATGATTTGTTACGTTGGTGAAATCAAAATGCAGGGAGCTGCTAATCCGCTCTGTAAACCTGATTCTCTTGCTCAAGCCGAGATCCAGATTCCAGAACGGCAGCCCTCGCACCGGGAAGCCCCCAATTTGTCCGTCAAGGCCGAGGATCGGGTTGCGGACAGGGTCGCCGAATATTCCCCCGCCGACTGGGCAGGATGCGTCTGGGTTGCTCAACACGTTTTGACCGGTCCCTGCGTTGCCGCAGTTGGTGCCTCTCACGCCCTGATGACGGGAAGCGGTATAGTTCAGGTTGTTCCCCACGATCATATTTTCGAACGCACCCACGTAGTTAGTATTGCACTCGCCTAACGTCCCACAGTTGAAATTGCCGGTGCCGACCTCCACGGGGAAGCCGCTGCCGTAAACGAAGAGTGGGGAGAAATTCCAGCCACCGAGGACACGACCGAGAATGCCCTTTTGGCTGGCGAAAAATGGGGGTTGATAATTTAAGAAGATATTGAGGTTGAACTTTTCGTCGTAGGACTGGAGTCCATAATCGTTATGAATGTTGAAGGGATCGACGGTGGAAAACGAGCTGGAGGCTTGGACAACGTTTCCAGTTCCCAAGGCCTTGGACATGGTGAAATTTGTTTTCAAGGTTAAGCCGTGCCAGTCGGAGACCGTCAACTGGAGGAAGCCAGCGTGGTAGTTGCCATAGCCATTGCTGATGGTTGTAGCAAGAGATGGAGACTGCCCGTTGACACCGAAGGGGCTGTTAATAGGATCGCTAGTGAACGTCCGGCCGAATACGAAATTGCCGGCATTGGAAACGCTGCCCCAGGCATCGAACGGGTCAGAGATGTTCATGTTGCCGCTGTTGTTCATGACAAAGGCGGTGGTGCAATTGGCGAAACCCCCGCAGTAGCCTGGCTTGAGTGCAGCTTCGAAGAAGGGCTGCTGGGGGATGCTGCTCAGGTCAGTTCCGTAGTTGGTGGCGACCATCACGTTTTTCCAGGCGTTTGCGAAGCTTTGCCCGCCGAGCGTCATCATATAAGGGACGGAAGTCAAGCTGTAATACTCAACCTCATGGGTAATACGGCGGCCGATATAGCCAGCTTCGGCGAGGATTTTTGGACCGAACTGGTGTTGGATGGTAAGCGAAAATTCATCCGACTGGTTCGGCTTGAAATTGGGGTCGAAGGTTTCACCGGCACCGGTGGCGACGTCGTTCAGGCCCGGATACCACGGCTGGGGCAGGTTCTGAGACGGCGGGGGAAGTGGCGCTACACAAGAGCCAGTAGCGGGGCAGTCCACGCCGACTCGGAAAGTAGTGACTGGCGTACCGAGCGTACCCGGGGCGTTACCACCGCAGCCCCCTGTAAAGCGGTTGGGACCGCCACAGGTGGCAGGCTGGAGCAATCCGGGAGTGAGGAGCGGAACCAGGAGGGGATTGACGCCGTTGATTCGGCCAAAGATGCGCGCGTAGCCACCGCGCAGAACGGTATCTCTGGTGAAGTTCCAAGCGGCCCCGATGCGCGGGCTAAATCCGCCATAGAACGGGTTATAGGGATACTTATTGTTTCCCTGTACGTTGCGGATGGTCGAAAAACCAAGGATTGGAGCATAAGCCTGGCCCTGGAGGGCGGACTGCTCAACATTCTTGAAATACTGCTCGGAAGACAAGATGTGGGCGCTCTGGTCAACCAGCACGGTCTGGAAGCCACCTTGGGTTTCGTAGGGGGGCATTTCAAGCGTGTAGCCGATGCCGTAGTTCAAGGTCAGCTTCGGCTTTATGCGCCAGCTGTCGGTGATGTAGACGCTGTACGTGGGCAAGATGCTGTCCGCTGACACTGCTGGCGAAGATACGCAGCCTGCCGTAGCTGCGACGCCGCTGATGGCGCATGACTTGGCCGGATTGAGGGGCAAGGTAGCGCCCAATCCTCGGCTGAAAAGGCCCTGGGTTGAATCCACCATGCCCAGAATCATCGAGTAGTAATTTCCGTATCTGCTAGCGGACACACCGTTTGGAACATAGCCCGACATGTCGATGCCGAGGCCTCCGAGGGACACGGGACCCGCTCCCACGATATACTGTTCGTAAGTATTGATGCTTCCGCCGTTGTCGTTCCGCTTGTGGGTATCATTGTTACGCAGGTACATGCCGCCAAACTGCAACAGGTGGCTTCCTTTCACCCAAGTAAGGTCGTCGCGGTACATGCTGTCATGGCCATTCCAATAGCGAGTCCGGGTGCTCTGATTGTTTGTGTTGTAGGGCGCGAAGATAGGAGAGCTATTGCTTGATCCGCTATTCTCGCCTCCCACCTCGAGAGCTGCCGGGTATCCGGCAACGTTGGGAACGCCGCTGGGATCGGCATAGGCCCACCAGTTACGGGTAAAGCTAAAGTGGAAATCGTTTGTAAGGCCCGGCCGGATTTCCTTAGTCACGCCAGCCGTGTACAACCAAGTGTTCTGAGGCTTACTGCGGATTGCCGCGTACTGGCCTTTGGTGTCCCCCGGGAAGAATCCGCCGATATCCCATTGGTCAGAAACCGTATTCTGCAACTTGTAGTAGTGGTAGGTACCATTGAAGTGCCAGCCCTTGTGGAAGTCATGGTCGATGCGCATAACACCGAAGTTGCTCTTCTGCGGCGTGGCGATGGTGCCCGTGTATCCGCAATAGTTCAGCTGGTCGCCAGTGTTACAGTTTTTTGGCAAAGGCAGATACTGATTCCAGAGTGCGATGACGGGATTCGGTGTTCCGGTAGCCTGCCCGTTCATGGTTGTGCCAAGACCGCGTGGGTCGCAAGGACCAACCGGTACACCCTTGGCGACGTTGCCAGGGCACACCGTCGGCTGAATTAATTGCCCCGTCGTCGTGATCTTACACGTCCCCGAGATATTGGCGCCACAACCGGGGTCAACGACAGCAAAGGGGTTCAGATTGATGGTCTGGCCGCTGAGGTGAATGAGGCCCGCGCGAAGAGAGGGCAGTGGCATGTTTCTGTTGAAGGTTGAGCTCTGTGGCCAGCGGAAGCCTTCGTAGTTACCGAAAACATACCAGCTTCCGCCCAGAACGTCGGAGTGGGGGATTTTCCCGCCAGCATCCGCGCCGAAACGGCTGAAATGCGAGCTGACCAAGGGGATGGGTGTCCAGACGCCATTCTTCGACTGGTTGTTGTTATCCCAAGAATTCGCCCCGCCGAAAGTCGTGTCCTGATAATAATCGTAAACGCCGCCATGGAAAGCGTTTGTGCCGCGCTTGGTCACCACTTGCACCTGACTGCCCGCGCCCCCGCTGAAGTCCGCTGACTGGTTTGCGGTCGAAACCTTAAACTCCTCAACACTGGTGACGGGGATGGGAACGACGGCCGATGGAGCCTGCTGGAAGCCCGCGCTGTGCATAGCGCCCGATCCGCCGGCGGTGTCGCCACTGAAGCTCCTGATGTAAGTATTATTGTCTCCGCTCATGTCGTCGGTGGCAAAGCCGCCGTCAAGCTGGAAGGAGTTTTGGTCCGAAGCATTACCGCCGACGTTGCCATTGATGTTCTGGCCAGGTTGAAGGACGGCGAGGGTCGAGGCGTCGCGGCTGGTGTTGGGCAAGTTAACGAGCGTCGTGCCGCTGAGGCTGGCGCCGACGGTGGCGTCCATCGTTTGCAACTCGGCGCCGGCCGTTACCGTAACTTCGACGGTCTGGGAAACGCTTCCCAGTTCGAGGACGGCGTTTACTGTCAATTGGACGCCCACCTGAACCACCTGGTCTGAAACCACTGTAAGCTTGAAGCCCTGCTTAGAAACCTTCACGCTGTATGACCCCGGGTTGACGTAGGGGAATGTGTAAAGCCCCTTATCGTTCGTGGTGGCCGACCGACCGCCGCCGGTTGCTGCGTCCATCAAGGTCACTGCCGCGTTAGGGACAGCTGCGCCGCTGCTATCAGTGATTGTGCCGGTAACGGTCCCTGAGGACGACGACTGGGCCATAGCCGCGGGGGAAGCGATCCACAACAATGCAAACAGACAAGACAATACAACCACCACTCGCTTGCTTAGCATTCAACTACCTCCTGGTTGGGCCATGCCAGGCCCACTTGAACTGTGCACACACCCCGACCTGATCACTGCCGAAGGCGGAAAAAGCTGCTTTCTCCACCACACCGTTCATACTCAGAGTTGTTGAGATAACATGCCCCCCACTCGCATTTACACATTTCCGGGAGGAACCCAGAGCAAATTTGGAGCCTGTATAGTGTTTGCGGACCATTTTGTCAAGCAAATATCAACACTATCTGGAATTTAGATGAATTGGTTGGGGAGTTCTTAGCATCCTGTCTCAGAGTTCAGCGTCAGGAGTACTACTACTCGGTTGCGTTCCGAAGATTGTCAGCAGGAAAGAGTTCAGGCGCGGTTTCAGCGCTCCTGAAAGACTGTGCGGCCACCAACGACGGTGCGGAGGACGCGGGTCTTAGTGAACTGCGCGGGAGGGACTTTGGTGAGATCGTTCGAAAGAATGATGAAGTCGGCGAACTCGTCCGCCTTCAGTTCACCCTTCTTCCCTTCCTCGAACTGGGCGTAGGCCGAGCCTGATGTATAAGCCCGGATGCATTCGGCGAGCGAGATTTTCTCCTGCGGCTCCCAGCCGTTTTTCGGACCGCCATCAGGCCGTTCGCGTGTGACGCAGGCGTAAAGACCTCGAAATGGGTTGATTGGTTCCACATTGTAATCAGTTCCAAATGCCAGCGGCACTTTGTTTTTCAGCATGGTCGCCCAGGCGTAGGCGCCCACGATGCGTTCACGCCCGATGCGGTCCTCGGCCCAGCGCATATCTGTAGTCTCGTGCGAAGGCTGCATGGAAGCGATGACGTGAAGTTCGGCAAAGCGGGCGAAATCCATGGGTGCGACAACTTGCGCGTGCTCGATGCGGTCGCGGCGGTCTCGTGGGCCATTGGCCTTCCGAACCGCTTCGAACACATCCAACGAGATGCGGTTGGCGCGATCGCCGATGGCGTGGAAAGCGAGTTGGAAGCCGGCCTTGTCACGCTGAATGGCCATCGCCGTGAGTTTCTCCGGGTCGATGGTGAGGATCCCACTGGTGGAGGGATCGTCAGTATAGGGCTCGAGCATTGCCGCGGTGCGCGAACCCATGGCTCCGTCCGTGAAAGCTTTCAGTGCGCCTGTCTTTAACCATGGATCCGTGGTGCCGCCTTGCGCGCGCATGTTCTGCAACTCGTTAAGCGGTGCATTGAATGGCAGCCACATGGTGATGCGTACGGACAGCTTTTTTTCTTCTTTCAGTTCCTGATAAGTCTGAAAATCCGCCCACTCGGAAAAATCCTGAACGGAAGTCACGCCGTTTCTAGCGACGTTTGCGAGCACCAGCTCGATACCTTTGCGGCGTTGTTCAGCAGTCGGGTCGGGAATCCGCACTTTCACCAAGGTCATCGCGGCGTATTCTTTGAGCATTCCCGTGGGTTCGCCGAGAGCATCGCGCTCAATTTCGCCGCCCGGCGGATTAGGTGTGGTCTTATCGATCTCCGCGCTCTTAAGGGCGAGCGAGTTCGCGACAGCCACGTGGCCGGAGATATGCGTGAGGATGACGGGATTCTTGGGCGCCACCCCATCGAGTTGCTGCCGATTCGGGAATCGTTTCTCCGGCCACAGCGTGTGGTCCCACCCTCCGCCAGTGATCCATTCGCCTGGTTTGTGCTGCGCAACTGCGGTGGCGACGCGCTTCTGCATTTCTTCCGCGGAAGGGACGCCCGTCAGCGGCACGGCAAGCTCATCGGCCCCCGCGCCACCGAGATGCACGTGGGCATCGTTAAAACCGGGCATCACGAACTGACCTCTGAGATTGACGGTCTCAACGCCTTCCTGGCCGCCACCGCAATCGAGCAGGACATGATCCGTCCTGCCAATACAGGTGATTTTTCCTTCGCTGACGGCCATGGCATCCGCCCACGGTTGCGCCGGATCATTTGTGTAGATTCGGCCGTGAGTGTAATAGACGGTGATTGGAGCTCTCTGCGCCGCGTTGCTCTTCGTGTGAAATGCGGCAACGAGGGCGACGCCGGCAATTGGCAAAATGACGGCGAGCATTCGAACCCGATGCTTCCGGATTTTCATCGCGATTTTTCCTCCGCAACTCCGGAAACTCCGAGGATCGTAAGGAGCGCGCGTTTCAAGCCCGCTTCGCGGCCCGTGGAGTCGTACCATTCCTGCAGCGAATGCGCTCCCCCGCCATTCCCGCCAGCGCCGATGGAGATAGCTTCGATTCCTACGGAGAGCGGGATATTGGCATCAGTTGAAGAACGTTCGATTCGCGATTGATTGCCGACGTATTCGTCAGCGGCGCGAAGTGCGGCCAGCAGCGCCGAATCTGCCACGAGTTCCCCGCCCGGCCGGCTCCCGAGCAGTTCAACTTTCCATTCCAGCTTGCCCTTCGAACGATCGCGTGCGGAATCCATCTCGTCTCGAACGCCGGCGCTCACACACTCGCGAAGCGCAGATTCAAGGCGCGTCAGCTCGCCCTCGCTCTCCGAGCGGATGTCGACTTTCAGACGCGCTTCGTGGGGGACGGAATTGACCGACGTGCCGCCTTCAATCTGTCCTATGTTGAAAGTGGTGCGCGGGGTGGGGGGAACCTTGGTGTTGATGAAGCGCACGGCGCCGCGAACAAGTGCATTGATCGGATTCGGCATGCCGAAGTCCGACCAACTGTGGCCGCCTGGGCCAGTGATCAGAGCTTCGAGGCGGCGTGAGGCCAGCGCTTTTGTCGTGACATGATCGGTGCCAGAACCGTCCAGCACCACGACGGCTTTGAGTTTGCCGCGGTAAGTATCAACGATGGCGCGCATGCCGCGCAGATTGCCTTCGCCTTCTTCGCCGACGTCGCCGGCGAAGAGTATAGTGCGCTGCGGCTTGAGGTGGGCAAATTGCAAGGCACGAGCGAGCGCTAGTAGGGCTGCCACACCGCTGCCGTTATCGGAGATCCCGGGCGCGTCCATGCGGCTGCCATCGCGGCGGACTGTTACGTCCGTGCCGGGCGGGAAAACCGTGTCGAGGTGCGCGGCAATGACGACGATTTCTTTTTCGTTCACGCCGCGAAGTTCGCCGATGACGTTGCCGGCCTTGTCGATTTGCGCGGTGAGACCGGCTTCGGCCAGCAACACCTTTACTGCATCGGCGCGCTGTTCTTCCTGAAAAGACGGCGCGGGGATCTCCGTAAGGCGGGCCTGCTGATCGTTGACCCAGGAAATATTGGGAGTGAACCAGTCCAGCGCGGCGCGGACCCGCGCGCTGTCAGTGAGCCGTGATCCTCGGGCCTGGCGTGACGCATGCGGAGAGGCGGCGGAGCGAACCGGCATACTGAGAAGAATAACGCAAACGAGGGCGCGTTTCACGGCCACCTTACAACGGCGTTTCCCGTTCAATTGCGTGTGGCCTCGGTGCAGAGAGCAAAAACTTCCGCATCGGACAGGACACGGGGAGACTGTTTGGCGGCGTCGAAGATACGGGTGACGGTGGCTTCGTCAGCGGGAACGCGGTGCTTCTCCAGCCAGAAGAGGACGTTCGACTTGCCGCTCAGTGGGCCGATCTCGATCACCTGGTCCAGGCCAAAAAGATGCGCGGGGACTCCGCTGTAAACGGCGTTGGCAAGTTCGAGATCGTTTTTTCGAAAAGCTTTGATGAGCGCGGCGGCGTGAACGCCGGTGGCCGTGCGAAAGGCGTCGTGGCCGACGACCGGATAGTTCGGCGGAATCAACGTGTGCGTGGCTTTCGCGACTTTTTCACAATACTCCTTGAGGCGGGAGAGGTCCTGTTGGATGAGGCCCATGAGCCGAAGATTTACGAGCATCAATTCCATGGGCGTGTTGCCGACGCGTTCGCCGAGCGCGTTGGCGGCGGCGTGGACCTGGTGCGCGCCGGCAGCGATAGCCGCAAGTGAATTGGCTATTGAGAGGCCGCGGTCGTTGTGGCCGTGCCAATCAACGCGAATTCTTTCACCGGACGGTTTCACCACTTCGTCGACGGCAAATTTCACAAGGTTGAACGCGCCATTCGGCGTGGCGTGTCCGACGGTGTCGCAGAGAACGATGGCGCGTGCGCCGTTTCGAATGGCGGCTGTATACAGCCGCTTCACAGTGTCAGGATCCGTGCGAATGGTGTCTTCCGTTACGTACATGGACGGAAGACCGTTTTCGACAGCGAACTTGACCGCTTTTTCAGTGGTGCGCTCGAGGTGATCAACGGTCCAGTCTTCGACCAGGCGGCGGATAGGACTGGAGCCGAGAAACGTTGCGGCCTCAATGGCGATGCCGACCCGCTGCGAAATTTCCACGATCGGGCGGATGTCGTTTTCATGCGTGCGCGCCGCGCAGTTGGGCTTGACCTTCATCCGGTGAGTGGCGATTTCGCGGGCCAGCGCTTCGGTGTGTGTAAAAGCGCGCGGGCCGGCGCCCGGCAGGCCGATATTGACCGCGTCGATTCCGAGTGATTCCATCAGGTGCAGGATTTCTATTTTTTCTTCAATACTGGGATCGAAGACGGAAGGGTTCTGCAAACCGTCGCGCAAAGTCTCGTCGTTCATCAAAACGCGCGTGCCGGGAGGAATCGCCGGCGACGTGGCGACGTTCCAGTCGTAGATCCATTCGTTCTGCTGCACGGCGGGCCTCGTCTGCTGCTAAATCGGAGATTTAGTTGCGCAGAGTATAGCTCTGCGGCTGTTGTGCGGGATCGGGGCGATACAGTGTCTTGCAAAATTCGCAGCGGTAAATTTCCGCTTTCGAACCGATGACCGCAGCAACTTCCTTCGGGTAATCGTAGTAGCGTTTCAAGTGGCCGTTGCAGAGCTTGCCCTTCTCGTCTTTCTCATCGCACGCGCGTTGCTTGGGCTTGCGCGTTTTGATTTTGGGCGAAGCTGCGGTCCGGTCAGGCATGGAACTCCTCTCTATAACCCGTGGTCACGGAAAAACGTTTTCATGGCACTGCGGGCGTTTCGCAACTTCGCGCCTATACCGCCGGAAAACTCAAACTGCAGAAAAGCGTCCGCAGCCCGCTCCAGTTCCGCACCGTAACGATACCACCAGGGCTTTTCGCTGCGCGGCAGTCCGTCGATATCAATGTATTTCATCCGGACCATTTCAAGCAGGCCCGCCTGCCCGTGCGTGCGGCCCCAGCCGCTCGCGCCACAGCCGCCGTGCGGCGCTTCCGCAATGCCGAAATAGCTGATGGCGTCGTTGACCATGACCGCGCCGGCGCGAAGTTCCTTGGCCAGTTCCATACCGCGTGCTTTGTTCCTCGTCCAGATGCTGGCCGCAAGCGCAAACGGCGAATCGTTGGCCTGAGCAATCGCTTCCTTGGCGTCCTTTACGACTTGAATCGCGAGGATCGGGCCGAAGGTCTCTTCTTGAAATAACTTCATTGAAGCATCAACAGCGGAGATGACCGTAGGTTCGAAAAAGTTGGGACCAAGCTCAGGTCGCGCGCTCCCGCCGCACAAAACGTTCGCCCCGCGCGAAAGCGCGTCGTCCACCAGATCCATCATCCGCCGCACGTGCTGCGGCCGGATGAGTGGTCCGACATCGGACGAAGGATTGTTCCCCGGCCCAACCCGCAGCTTCTTCGTTTTTCCCACGCAAAGCGCGATGAACTCTTGCGCCACGGCTTGCTCGACGAACAAGCGCTCCAGGGAAAGACACACTTGTCCGCAATTCGTGTAGCTGCCCCACACGGCCGCGCTGGAGGCCACTCGCAGGTCCGCATCCGCCAGAACGATCATGGCATCCTTGCCGCCAAGTTCGAGCACGCTCGGGATCAATTTTTTCGCGCAAGCTTCAGCCACGCGTCGGCCGGTACCCACGCTCCCAGTGAACATGACTTTATCCGGCGAGCCATCGATCAAGGCCTGGCCAACTTCCGCGCCGCCCTGCACAATTTTGACAACCTCCTTCGGAAAGCCCGCATCTGCGAAAAGCTTCTCGATCAGCGCCCCGCATTGCGGCGTGAAGTCACTCGTCTTGCACACCACCGCATTTCCGGCGGCCACCGCCGGAATGATCTGGCCGATCGGAATTGCCAGAGGGTAGTTCCACGATGAAATGATAGCGATAACGCCGAGAGGGTCGTACGCCAGGTACCCGCTCTTGGCTTTCGCGGCGGTGCTGTGATGCGGAACTCGCCGCGTGCGGAGCGCGTTCTCCGCATTGCGGGACCAGTATTCCGCCGAATCGAGGGCTACGAAAATATCCGCAAAGAGAGCTTCCACTCGTGGCTTCCCGGATTCACGCACAACGGCGTCAGCCAGTTCATTGCGCGAGGCCATGATCCGTTCACGAAGCCCACGCAATTTCGCGCATCGCTCGCGGATGGGCAGCTTGGCCCATTCGCTCTGGGCGTTTCGCGCGCGGAAAACGATGTCTTGCAACTGTGACGCCGGGGTTGTCTCGAAATGCGCGTACACTTCCCCCGTGGCGGGGTCGATCGAAGGAAGCGTGTCGATAGGAATGGCCGTGGCCGCCATAACCGGGATTCTAACCGATTTTGACGCTGGAAAGTTGCCGCGTGATTTGCCTGCCGCCAAATTGGTTTCGAGTCAGCAGGGGCCAATCGCCGCGACCGTCAATGATCCGGCTTTGCGGGAAAGAGTTGTAAGTTTTCCGCCTTCCACACCATGGCGCCGTGGATTCGGTTCCGTCCGCTCGGGTGGTCGAAAAATATCCATTCTTCGACAGGACCGGGGCTCATCTTGCGATACTCGCCAAGATGAATCGCCGCTTGTGCGAAGCCGTCAGGCTGGCGGCTGGCATTCAACCCGTACATGTCCGCTTCGTGTTCGTTCGTACGAACATGCGTATTGAAGAATGGCGTGTAGATGAATCCAAAGAGCGAACCCGCGAGAAAAACCAGCGGCAGCACGGCCGTATCGCCGATTCCGCGTATCTTCCAGCGTTCTCCCCAGCGAGTCAGGGCGCGCTCGAGCGACCAGCGCAGCAAGGAGAAAAAAATCACGATGACCACCGAGAAGTAAAGAATGTCCTTGGCAATATGGTGAAGCACATAGTGTCCCATCTCATGGCCCATCACCGACTGAATCTCTTCGGGCGATCCGCGCCGCAGGAGATTGTCGTTGAGCGTGATACGCATGGTCTGGCCATAACCGCTGACATTTGCACTCATCCGTGTGGTCTGCCGCGAAGCGTCCATCTGGTAGACTTTTTGCGCAGGAATTCCATTGGCGCGCGCGAGACTCAGAATGGGTTGCGTAATTTTCGGATCTTCCAGGACCGTGAATTTGTTGAGCAGGGGGAAGATGAACACCGGCGCGATCATGATAAAGAAAATCAGAAAAACGACGGAGACGCCCGCGCCCCAGATCCACCACGTTCGCGGCAACCGGCGAACTACTCCGAACAGCACCATTGAGACAACTCCGCCGAGTACGAAGTTCACCAAGAGAATGATGAGCTGGTCGCCGAGCCACGGGCCAAGAGTTTGTGTCGCCAAACCATACTGCCGCTCGCGGAAATAACCCTCGTATACCCCTAGCGGGGCGCCCAGGATCGTGGTGGCAATCAGAAACTCTACCCAATAGATCAAGGTCTGCAATGGCTTGAACCGCGTCACGAGTTCAGCGAAATTCCTCATCGCAGCGGACCAGCCAAGGTGCAGAAGAAAAAGATACAGCGCCGCACCATACAGAAAATCCCAGAGGATCAGCCAGTAGCCACCCACAAAATAAGCATCGGATCGCGAGCGCGCGCCAGCAGGAATCTGCGCGAGGTAGGCATCCGTTGCCGCATCGGCATCGAAATGTTGAGAAACCTGCGCTGCCGTGGGAACTTGGATCACGTCCGGCATGACGGTCGTTGGCTTCGCGCCGGGTCCAGGCGTTTGTTGTGCATAGGAAGCGTTCGCGAGTAACGCAAGCGCAAGTAGTCCCGCAAAAATTATCCTGCGAAGAGTCATGGATGCTCGTGTGAACATAGATCTTTCTAGGGTCCTTTCACTCTCGTGCGATCGGTGTCCGCAAATCTCGTGTGTTCATTTGATTCAGGGCTACACGCACAATACGACAAAAGGCTGGAAATAGTTTCCCAAGCCGGGGCGCAATCTCAAGGCTTGCCCAACCGCCATGCTTCTTCGTGGTGCACTTCGACCATGACAAGTCCGTGCGGTGGCACCGTGGGACCGGACTTGGAGCGGTCACGCAGTTCGTACAGTCGATCGATGTCGGCAGGCGTAAGTTTTCCGCGCCCGACGTCCAGCAACGTGCCCACCATTTTGCGTACCATGTACCGCAGGAATGAGCGCCCCCGAACGGTGAAGACCAACTCTTCGTTGTCCACAGTGCGCGACAATTCAGTCGAGAAGATTTCGCGCTCAGTAGCCCGTTCTTTATCGTCCTCTTCCGAGCCCGTCGAAGCCGCAAACGACGCAAAGTCGTGCGTGCCAACAAACTTTGCCGCAGCTTCGCGCATTGCGTCTTCGTCGAGCGGAAACGGATAGTGCAGGACGTAGCGCCAGAGCATGGGCGGCACAATCCTGCCGCGATACAACCGGTAGCGGTAAGTCTTGCCTCGCGCCGACCAGCGCGCGTTGAAATCCGGCCCGACCTCCTCAGCGTCCACGATTCGAATCGTGGGAGGAAGCAGCGCGTTCAGCGCGCGCTGAAAATCCTGCGCCGAGAGATGCGATTGCGTTCGGAAGCTTCCGACTTGTCCCAGCGCGTGTACCCCGGCGTCGGTGCGTCCAGTGCCGTGCAAAACGACATTCTCCTCTGTGAGCCGGCGCAGCACGCCGGCGATTTCTCCCTGAATCGTGGGCTTGCCCGTTTGAATCTGCCAGCCATGGAAATCCGTGCCGTCGTACGCGATGGTTAGCTTGAAATAGCGCATGGAATGCAAGTTATCAGGTTTCAGCCAACGGTTTTCCGAAGCGACAGGAGAATTGGCAAGTTCTTAGTTGGCCTATGGCACGGAGCGAACGAAGCGGCTCCCTGGCTTCACTGCCGCGCTTCCGCCGCGGCACAGCGGGCAATCATCTTCCTCGTAGCTGGCGATTGGCAGTTGAATCAGCGACTGCGCTTCCACTTCGAAATCGATCTTCCCGCCGCTGCGATCGATCAGCGCACCCGCCGCGACGACGCGCGCGCCCGCCTCTTCCACCACGCGAATAGCTTCCTGCGTCGAGCCGCCCGTCGTCCAAACATCTTCGACGACCAGCACGTGCTGCTCGGGAGCAAGCGAGAACCCGCGCCGCAGGGTCATCATCCCGCTGGCATCGCGCTCCACAAAGAGTGCCGGCGTTCCTCCCCCGGCCGAGCCTTTCACCTCCGGCAACGCGCGGGCCACTTCCTGCCCAATAATGAGTCCTCCCATCGCGGGTGAAACAACCACGTCAATCCGCGCATCTGAAAAGAGCGCCGCTAGCGCCTGCCCCAGCTTCTCCGCAAAGCGCGGATACCGCAAGACCAGGGCGCACTGCACGTAAGTGCCGCTGTGCAGCCCGCTGGACAGCTCAAAGTGCCCATGCCGGATGGCGCCTGCCGCTTCAAATAGCTTCAGCAATTCCTCTCGTTTCAGCATTTGGCCCAGCCAACCGCCGCCAGCTCCTAACCGTCGAAATGTCAGCAGCCTAGCCGCCGCCCACCGCGTTGTCAAGGATGCGAGCCCCTGCTAGACTGCTTCCTTCGCCCGGTCGGCGCGGCGCGGCCTTTGGGATCGCTTCCGGGGCGTTCCCAGCGGCAGTCCCGCAAAACTGTCAAATTTCAGTCGTGACCTCAAAACGGTCAACTTCTTGAATTCGTGAAACAAATTCCATTCTGCGAACGTTTTACAGAGTTGAGTACACATAAATTAAGCCCCTTGGGGGATGAATCTTGAGGGTAAGGAGCACTATGAAGACGTTGTATGCTCGACCGCTGTTGGCCGTCATTCTGGCCGTAACGCTCGTGGGAGGACCCATCTCACCGGCCTTCGCACAGGATGCCCCGCAAACTCCGCAAGCAGCGACCGCTAAGCCGGCCACACCCATTGTGCCGGTTTCTCTTGGCTCGGCGAAATACAACTACACGCGCGCGCCGAGGCCATTTCCCAACCTGCTCGCCCCTTACAGCCCGATCAAGATCGCGGCGCCCGTGCTCACCAATTCGCCCCGCGTTGACCAGCTCATCCATGACGGAAAGCTGGAGTTAAGCATGCAAGAAGCCGTGGAACTGGCCCTGGAAAATAGTATGGACATCGTGGTGCAGAGGTATAACCCGTGGTTCGCGGACACCGGGATCCTCAAAGCGGAGGCCGGCGGTTTTGGCGGCACGACCCCAGGCGCCGTGTTTGGCGGCTCCACGGCGAATAATCCACTGCTGAACTATGATCCAGTAATTACGACCAACCTGAGCTTCGATGGCCGCAATGTCCCGGTCAACAACCCGTTGACTTCCGGTACAGGTACTGGACTTCTTGCGCTTACCGCCCTGGTTTTGCACAGTTCCGTGTACAACTTCTCGTATTCCCAGGGATTGGCAACCGGCACGACTTTCTTCAGTGCCTGGGACAACACTCGGAGTTCATCGACTTCGGCCGCCAACCTGTTTAATCCTTCCGTGTCATCGACGATTTTCGCTGGATTCCAGCAGCAGTTGCTGAACGGGTTCGGGCGTGCCGTGAACACGCGAAACATCCGCATTGCCAAGAACAACCGCAAGATCGCAGATTGGGCCTTCACCCAGCAAGCGATCAACACCGTCACCAACACCATCACCGCTTATTGGGAACTGGTCTACGCGAGGGAATTCGTAAAAGTCCAGCAGCAAGCCGTGACCGTCTCGGAAAAGCTTTACAACGACAACAAGAAGCAGTTGGAAATCGGCACCATGGCCCCGCTCGACGTCACCCGCGCCGAATCCGATCTCGCCACGAACCGCCAGAACTTAATCGTGGCACAAACTTTGCACCTCCAGAATCAGCAGATTCTGAAAAACGCCATCAGCAAGAATCCGCTCGCGCCTAATCTCGTCAACGTCGAGATTATTCCGACGGACCTGCCGCAACGCCCGGAAGCCATCGAAGCGCCATCGTTTGAAGAAGCAGCGAAGGAAGCGTTTGCGAAGAGGCCGGAATTACAGGAAGAAGCGCTCAACTTGTTGAATGGAGAGATCGACCTAAAGGCCACCCGCAACGCCCTGCTGCCGACCGCCACGTTGACTGCGCAATACA
>WNFP01001548.1_pt1 | contig 24962 bp, 18 predicted proteins | sample 5400201 | NCBI WGS metagenome assembly WNFP01 (sample SAMN13153355, study PRJNA577476) | soil metagenome | isolation source: 115 cm saprolite under Madrone tree | place: USA:California | collected 2016-06-14
CGACCGCTGCTTTCGCCGTAGTCGAAATCGCAGGTTTGCTGTTTGCACTTTTGACGGGGCACCCTCGCGCCGCCGCGATTTGCGCCGGTCTTGTGCTGAACAACCTGGAAGGTACAGCGATCTTATGTTCGGCGATGCTCACGGCGAACTTGCGTTCGCGACAAATCCTTTCCGGTTCGGTGATTGGCACAGTTGCACTCATCACGCTGTCAGCGCTTGTGATTGTGCTGCACCTGTCCGTTGTGACCTTCCTCATCCTGGGAATGTTCCGCAGCCTTTGCGTGCTCTGCGTGAGGCTGTGGCAGTTACGCGACCTGTGGCCGTCATTGCGTTTCACAGGAACAAGAACTTTTCGCCGTCTGATCAGGTCGGCATGGCCGTTCTTCTGCTACAACATCACGCAAGTAAGCTACACACGGCTGTCTATCGTCTGCTTTGGATTGGTAGCGCCCGAAAATATGGTGGGCATTTTTTCTGCAGCATTCGTTTTGTCGGATATCGTCCCGCAATGGAGCTACGCGATGAGTGGCGCGGTCCTGCCCCTATGGACGCGGCTGTTTGAAACCGACCGGAACACGGAACTGCTCGAGCTCCGCGAGTCGCTGTTGGACCTGATCGTGCTCCTCTGCGTGCCTGCGGCGATTGCCATCTCGATTTTCGCGCCAGAGATTTGCGCCCTGCTCGGTTCGCGTTTTCAGTCGAGCACGCTTGTATTACGAATCCTTGCATACCGGATCTTACTCTCTGTTGTAGACGGTTTTCTTGGGCATGGATTCCTGATCGCAATCAATCGGGTTCGGGAACGGCAGCGCGCGCAAGCTTACGCTCTCGTTTTGCTGGGCGTTTTGACGTTGCTCCTTGGCAAACTATGGGGCCCGACGGGCGCGGCATGGGCACTCTTCATCGCTGACGCAGCGCTGATTCTCCAATACCTGTGGATTCTTTCGAAGCTGAAACTGCGGCTTTCTTCCAACGTATTGTTGCCCTGCTTACTCGCAGGCGGAGCGATGGCAGCTGTAACCCTGTTTTTCAAGACAGATGTGGTCGCTGCGGCACGACTGTTCTTTGGAGTACTGACGTATGGTGCGCTGCTTTTACTGGTTTGGCGCGCGCGATTGTTAGGAGCAGGCCGCACGCTTCGTCACTGCCTGAGCGGCGTGTAACAGATTCCAATGCCAGCATTATTCACAACTCAACGAATCTCCGCGGCCGATCAGCACGCGTTAGACGCCTCTTCGGCCTCAGTTTCGAAATGGAGTAGCAGAGCTATAAGACTTGCTGTTCTGGTCTTTTGCGTCGCAGCTAGCTTTGCGCTGACGATCGTAGTCCCCTTCGTAACGCGGATTGAACCAAAGATCTTTCGGGTCTTTGCAGCGATACAGCCGGCTTATTTGCTTCTTGCCGCCGCGGTGGTTGCGATCGTGGGCTGCTTGTTGCTGCGACATGTCGAAATTGCGGTTGCAATCTTCTATGTGATCGGGTTTTTCAAAGGTGACGCGCGGCTTGAATCGAGCCCGGTGGACCTCACTGTCTCTGTCGCTGTATTGATGATTCTCGCCATCGTGATTCGATTGGCGTTCACGGAAACGGAATTAAAACTTCCACGAGCGTTTCTGTGGTATGTCCCAATTCTGTTTCTAATGTTTATGAGTCTATCCTACACGCCGAGTCTCGCCGCTGGTCTCGACAAGACTCTGCGCTTTGTTTTCTTGACGCTGCTAGGCGCGATTTCTCCGTTCATCCTCGTCAATTCGCGCGTAAAGCTTGAAAGGTTTCTCGCCACGCTGGTTATCGGCGCGATCTTGATGTCAATCAACTCATTTTTCATGCTCGGTGGAGAAGATCGTTTGGTCGCTCCGAGCGGAGAAACAACCGCCCTCGGGTTCTGCGCTGGCCTGGCTCTAATCGTTATCTGGACGCTCTGGTTTCCCAAACTCTCGCTCGGACGACGCATCCTTTTTTATCCGTTAATCGGAGTGCTGGCCGTCGCTCTGGTTGGTTCTGGCGGGCGACTTGCAAACGTTGCCACCGCGGTTTGCCTGGGCCTGAGTATTTTGTTTTGCCGCCGGCTGGCCGTGGACTTTGGAATTATGTTGGGATGCGGAATCGCAGCGCTTCCCTTTGTCAATATTCCAGCGGCGTCGATTCAATATCTGGCCTCGCTTACCCGGCCTCATGATGCGTTCGGCACTCGAACTGATCTCATGCGCTTCGGGCTGCAGACGTTTCTCGATCATCCGCTTTTCGGAGTCGGCGTTCAGGGATACCGCTATGTCACGCCGAATCCGCTTACTTACAATTTTCCCCACAATCTGCTGCTGGAACTGGGCGCCGAGCTCGGAGTGTTCGCCGTAATCGCGTTTCTTATTTTTGCGTTCTGTTCTTTCGACGAATTGTTACACCTTCTTCGCGAGCGCAATCCCCGCTACCTCGCGCTGGAACGAACGGTGCTTTCCTTGCTTGTGCTCGGAGCGATGGACGTTTCCGTTTCGGGAGAAATGAACAACGATCGCCTGTTTTTCTTTCTGCTCAGCCTGCCCTTCGTGCTTCGCGAATTTATATCGCGGGACACGCTGCAAGCATCGTTTCGTCCGGCAACGGACTCACTTGCCGGGACGGGCGAAGCGGTGGTAGCGCCAAGTTAGTTCAGTCATCTCTAAGGGAAACCTTTTCACATGTCCACAACAACGCTGCCAACGAATGTAAATTCTGTGATGGACGGGACTGAGGCGTTCGTCGGGCCTGGACGTCGGCGCTCTGGGGTTCTGTCCATCTGCCACCTGTCGCCCGTCCAGGATCGTCTCGATCCGCGAACCTACATTATGGAGATGCTTCCCCTGACGAAGCACGGGTGCAGACTGACGCTGATCGGTGCGCATGGCCTCGATCAGATGCAACAACCCGTCAATTTTGTTTCGATACCGCGGAGACAGACCAGGGTTACGCGAATTCTGCTGGCCGTCGGGATGGCTTTCAGGGCTGTGCGTCATCCTGCACAGCTCTACCACGTGCATAACCCGGAGATGATTCCTGCAGGGTTGCTGTTGAAATGGTGGGCTGGGAAAAAAGTGGTGTACGACACGCAGGAAGACCATGCTTCGATGATGCTAACGAAGGCGTATTTGCCGTCTGCGCTTCGCCAGACCGCCAGTAAAGTCGTTGCTTCTGTCGAGCGCTTAGCTGCTCGTGTGTTCGACGGTTTCATCGCGGCGGACTCTGGCACTTTGCGAGCGACAGCGCGTGTGGGAACAAGCCGCAAGATGGTTTTCTATAACCTTCCCAATTTGGACTTTTTCCCTTCGCCGGAATCGACGAATAAGCAATTTGATCTCGTCTATCGGGGGGGCTTGTCGGAGCGTGCCGGCACCTTCGTATTACTGTCGGCGCTGCGCGAGTTGCAGTCGCGCGGATTGGACCCAAGATTGTTGCTGTTCGGCTACGCGGACAGCGCAGTCGATCGCATCAAGATTCAGAGCCATATCCGGAGCATGGGACTCTCTAAGAACGTCGTACTGGAAGGTCGCATTGATCACGCAATAATGGCGGAAACCCTCAGCCGCGCCCGCATTTCCGTTTGTCCGCTTCTGGAGATTCCAAAATTTCGCAACAACATCCCCGTTAAGGTTTTCGAATCCTGGGCCTGTGGTATTCCGGTGGTGTGCAGTGACTTGCCGCCAATCCGGCCCTTCTTTAAGGGAAAGAATTTTGGACTACTGGTGAAACCAGGCGACGTCAACTCTCTGGCGGACGCGCTGGAACGCTTGCTCAGAAATCCCGAAGAGACGGCGCGGATGGGACAAGCGGCCAGAAGAGTTGTCGTCAGTCAATACAACAACAGATATGAATCGCACAAGTTGCTCAGATTCTACAAGAAAGTCCTGGGCGAAGCGTCTTGACCTCGGAGAAATCGCAAATGGAGAAGCGGCTGATCATCAACGCGGATGACTTTGGGCTGAGCAAGGGAATCACGGATGGAATCCTTCTGACCCATGAGAAGGGAATCCTGACCAGTACCTCACTCATGGTCAATCAGGCGGCGACCGAATATGCCATCTCACGCGCCGATGATGCGCCCGGCCTTGGCATCGGCATCCATCTGAACCTCACGCAGGGCACGCCCGTACTTCCGAAGGAGCAAGTTCCGACGCTCGTAAACAGCGCAGGTCAGTTTTATTCGTGCGGAACTCTGGCCAAAAAGTTGCTCCGTCTGCAAATTTCCGCGGGAGAGATCGAAGCGGAGTTTCGCGCGCAAATTCGGCTGATGAAGTCATACGGACTGATACCTACGCACGCTGACTCGCATCATCGTATTCACATGTACCCTTCGGCTGCACGCGCTTTTCACAATGCGATCGTCTCCGAGGGCATTCGCCGCGCACGCGCGCCTCGCAAACAATACTGGCCTTCGAACGGGCGCTGGGGAGGCCCGCACATCGGCCCGTTCTACCGCCGGCTGGCTGCGAAGTCCTATTTGGAATTTCTGCAATCGGTAGTCTTCCGCGATCTCCAACTTCCTGACGCGGGAGTGACGTTTCATCCGTCATACAGCGGAAAGTTATCCGCGCTTCCCACGGCTTGGCAGAATACGTTTGAACACCTGCCAGGCGGTTCCTACGAAATGTGGTGCCATCCCGGATTTTTGGAAAGTGATTTTTCCAGCACAGATTCGATCGCAGAGCAACGCGAGGTTGAAATCGGCATTCTTACGAACAAGAGGTTGCGTGAACTCGCCCTGCGTAAAGAAATTCAGTTGATCAGTTTTCGCCAGCTCTAGTTTTGGCTTACGTCGGAACAACCGAGCCCGTGATTCTTAGCGATACGCCCGACAAACCCAGGAGGAACCATGATCGAAGCACAACTTCGCGCGAGAGGACCGGCGTTGCAACGCGCCTATGACCGAATGCCATATTCGGTACAGAACTTTCTCACGAGCGCCCGCGGATGGTTCTTAACACGCAATCGCTATGCTCCGGGAATGTACTCCTACCTTAGAGAGTTACGCCGCCATGAAAAATGGTCCGCCGAAGAGATTGCACGATTTCAGCTGAACTCGATTCAACGAATCGTCGAGTATGCGCGCCAAACCGTGCCGTTCTACTCCGATTATGAGCGAGTGGCCTTCAGGTCTCCCGATGACTTGCGCAAGTATCCGGTTCTTACGCGGGAAGTTGTCCGGCAGAACAGTGACCGGCTCATCTCCAGTACGCTGCCTGCGCACGAGTGCATTCGCGTCGGCACCACTGGCACCACGGGTGCGAGTTTGAAAGTGGCGTACAGCGAGCGCGTCGCTCGCCGGCACTGGGCATTTCGTATGCGCCAATGGGCTTGGGCGGGAGTGAAAGCGCGCACTCCGCGCGTCACGTTATTTGGCAGCCGCGTTGTTCCTCCAGAACGGGAGGAGCCTCCTTTTTGGACCAACAACTATCTTGAGCGCCAGACGCTGATGAGCATCTTTCACCTCTCGGAAACCAATGCTCCGCACTACATCGCTTTCCTTCGCCGCAATAAGGGAAAAGTGCTCGAAGGGTTTCCTTCCGTTCTAGGTATCCTCGCGGATTTCGTGCTTCGCACTGGAACCACGATTCCGATGCAGACTGTCTTTACCGACGGTGAGCCGCTTTATCCTTTCCTCAGAGAAAACATTGAAAAAGCATTCGGTGCGACTGCGTTTGATCTTTACGGCAATACGGAATATGCCGGCTTGCTTACGCAATGTGAAAAGGGACAGATGCACGCGGTTCCCGACTACGCGTACCTCGAAATCCTGAATGAAAACGATCAGCCCGTGAAAGATGACGAGGAGGGATATCTGGTCTGGACGGGATTCATTAATGACGCAATGCCATTGATCCGCTATCGCATCGGAGACCGCGGCTGCTGGCAGCCCCAACAATCCTGCACTTGCAGACGGCAATTCCCTGTCGTTCGTCCGACGATTACCAGGGATAGCGATACGCTTCGTTGTCCAGATGGCCGTTTGTTCTCGCCGCGTGCTCTCAACCAATCGTTAAAGGGCGCGACAGCCCTGCGCTTTTGCCAACTCGTTCACGAGCGGCCGGGACACTTGCTGATCCGCGGAGTTGCCAGCCGGCCGAGCGCATACGACGACTTGATGGGCATCCAGAAGAATCTTCAAAAGATTCTGGGGCCAAGCTTTACGGTGACGTCCACTCTTGTTGATGCGCCAATCGTTCGTGCCGGCGGCAAAATTCCTCTGATCATTCAGCCTGCGGCAACAGCCGCCTGAAGAATATTCTTTTGCTTGGTTACGCGCGGCACGCCCTCAGCCGCTCGCTGCCACTGGTACTTTGTCACAAACCAACAGTTCAACTTCCACGGAGGGTATCTCTGCAATGGCAAATCTCGCGGTTTTCGGAATGGGGTACGTCGGATGCGTCACGGCGGCGTGCTTTGCATCTCATGGACATCATGTGATCGGGGTGGACGTAAACCCCGACAAGATCGAGCTGCTGAGAAACGGTGAGCCGACAGTTGCCGAACCCGGACTTCGCGAGATGGTCTCCACTAGCGTCCGCAAAGGAAAGCTGTGTGTGACGCAATCGGTGGACGACGCCGTGAGCCGCTCGGACATTTCCTTTATAACCGTGGGAACGCCACCGCGAAGAAATGGAGACGTAGAGCTCGACGCGCTGCGATCGGTTCTCGCGGAAATCGGCCAGTCCTTGAAGAAACATCGGCGGTTCCACACCGTCGTGGTCCGCAGCACCGTGCTGCCGGGCACCACCGCATCCGTCGCACTTCCTGTTTTGCGAGAAAGCTCAGAGCTCGAGCCGGGCAAGGATTTTTCAATCTATTTCAATCCTGAATTTCTTCGCGAAGGCTGCTCCGTCCGCGATTTTCATGAGCCCCCCTACGTGATCATCGGTGGAAATGGATTGAAACCAAAGAACCCGCTGCGCGATTTGTGGTCGTCCTTGGGGATCCGTGCGCCAATCTTCGAACTTAAATTTGAAGAAGCGGAGATGCTGAAATACGCCAGCAATGCCTACCATGCAGCAAAGGTCGTGTTTGCAAATGAAGTTGGAGCTATTTGCAGAGACCTTTCTATAGACGGTCAACGAGTCATGGAAGTCTTCGTTCAAGACACGCAACTGAATACATCGGCGCGGTATCTGATGCCGGGATTTTCATTTGGCGGCTCCTGTCTTCCGAAGGATGTGAGCGCGCTCACTTATTTGGCAAAGAGTCTGGACGTGAACACACCGCTCCTAAACAGCTTGATGATATCTCTTCGGCCGCAATAAGCAGTTTCTCGATATGACCCTTCCGCACCTGCTTACGCATCTCAGGCCCGACCTTCAGAAGGCTCTTGCAGAAGCCGAGGTCGTCGTTGTCTGCGCGGGAGATCCCCAGATCGAACAATTTCTGATCGGCGAACACGGGAAAAAGATCATTGACCTCGTGGGGCTGCGTCAGGTCAAAAACTCCGGAAACGGTTATACCGGGATCGGCTGGTAGGCGCCAACCAATGCGCATCCTCTTCCTTTCTCAATATTTTCCGCCCGAAACCGAGATCGGCGGCATTCGCATTCTGGAACTTGGCCGCCGCCTGATCGCTGCGGGCCATCAAGTTTCGGTCCTGACTGGTCTGCCCAATTATCCGGATGGAAAGCTTCATCCAGCCTATCGCAAGAAGGCCTGGAAATTGGCGTGGCGCGAAAACAACGACGGCATCGATGTAATACGAGTCGCAATGTTCCCATCTCATAGCAAACAAACGCTGCCGCGGCTTGCAAATTATTTCTCTTTTTTGTTTGCAAGCGCCACGCGTGCCATCTTCTTGGCCAAGCCTGACGTGATCGTTTGCACTTCTCCGCCACTGACGATTGGTTTGTCGGCTTGGCTTGCCGCCAGCCGTTTTCAGGTTCCCTTTGTGCTTGAGGCGCGCGATCTGTGGCCGGAGGCGGCGATCGCTCTCGGTTATCTTCAAAATTCTGGTGTTCAGAAAGCGGCTTTTGCTCTGGAAAGTTTTCTCTATCGCCACGCGCGGCACTTGGTAGTCGTGTCACAAGGAATGAAAAAGGATCTCGTCGAACACGGGATCGCCCCAGCGAAAGCGTCCGTCATACCCAACGGTGTTGATACGGACCTGTTCACGCCCGACGCGACAAATGAGTATATCGAAAGGTTGAAAAAGTCTGGACTACGCGTGGGCGTCTATCTTGGAACGCTAAGCGCATATCACGGCGCCGATCATGCGTTAACACTGCTCGAAAAGCTCCAGTCGCATCGCGACATTCGCGTCGTATTTGCAGCCGGCGGCTCTGCGGCACAGGGATTGCAAACAGCCGCTACCCAGCGCGGCCTGAGTAATGCTCTATTTCTGCGAGCGCCCTCGCGCCGCGAGATGCCAGGGCTCATCGCAAGCTCCGATTTTTGTCTGGCGCTCGTAAAGCCCGGGCCGTTCTCTCGTTGGTTGCTCTCCTCAAAAATTTTCATGTACATGGCTTGCGGCCGTCCAATTTTTGCGCTGGCCACAGGAGAAACCGCCAGGGTCATTGCAGAGGCGCAGTGCGGCATCATCGAAGAACCGCTGGATTCGGGAATCGACAGCCTCGCGACCTCCATTGGAGCGCTTGCCGGCGGCCCCCAAGCTGAAGCGATGGGCCGCGCAGGCAGAATTTACGCTGAGCAGCATTGCGGATGGAATTCCCTTTCGCACACGTACGACCTTTTGCTTCAAGAAATGACTTCGACGAGTGCCCTCCACCCACAGGAGCATCCAGTGCCCACAACTCTTTCCGAGCGAAGCTGAACGAATCACCGGAACTAACCCAAGGACAAGCAAAAACTCTATGTTGACTGCGATCTCCACACACAGCTATTTGGCAGGTGTCGTTGCGTTTCTGATTTGTGCCGGCTTCTTGCCGCTGGTCCGTTACATGGCGGCGCATCTAGGGGTTCACGACCTCCCTGGGCATCTGAAAATTCACACTATCCCGATCCCTCGTGTTGGAGGCATCGCGATCGGACTTGCGATTGTCATATCGCTTATGCTCTCGCCTTTTGGAAGGTCTCCGCACGTCACCGGAATTTGTTTGGCGCTTATGGTTATCTGGTATGTCGGCCTTCTGGACGACCTGGCGAACCTTTCTCCGATGTTCCGCCTGATCGCTCAGCTATTTGCTGGCGTTTTGGTCAGCCAAACGCCGTGGGGCCTGAAATTAGTCGGAATTCCTTTGTTTGATATCGTGCTCACGTGCCTGTTCGTTGCGGTCTTCGTTAATGCTTTCAATTTCCTGGATGGCGCTGACGGTCTTGCGGGCGGAGTCGCCGCATTCATTGCTCTAGGTTACGCGGCGCTCTATTCGATTCCAGCTTTAAACACCGGCGGGCTGGTGGCGTGGATCCTGCTGGGCGCCTGCCTCGGATTTCTTGCGTTTAACTTTCCTCCGGCAAGAATCTTCATGGGGGATTCGGGCAGCACGACGCTGGGTTTTGTGGTGGCATTTCTCGCACTCGACTTTTACCGCGTCCACTACCACATCGGAACTCATTGGCTGTTGCCGCTGGTCTTTGCAGCGCTTCCCCTTCTCGACTTTTTTCTGGCGGTGCTGCGACGTATCCGCAGGCGAGTTTCGCCTCTCGCCGGTGATCGACAGCATTTCTATGACTTGCTGCTCGAACGAGGTTGGTCGTCAATGCAGGTGGCGTTCAGCGCCTACGCGATTACAGGAGCTCTTCTTATCGTGGGCTGGTTCTGTATGAACGCCAGCTGGCAGCTGTCGCTCATCGCCTCGCTTGCCACGGTGACGGGCCTGCTGCTGCTTGCGGCTCGCCTTGGAGCCTTTCGCTGGAACGCAGCGGATTTGATTTTGATGTCGCGGCGGTCTCGGACTTCGAACCAGTCCTCGTCTTCTGATTAGAATGCTTCGGGAGAGCTAAACATGTCCTTCATGCGGCTTGTCAGTACCGTAAAGAGCCTGTGTTCTTTGAACAGGAGGAGAGAATTCAAAGAGCTCCTTCGTCGAGTCGCGCCCACAAAGCAGGACAGTCTGCTCGACATCGGCAGCGGAGACGGCTATTGGACCAACCAGTTCGCGCGATATGCCGGGCGCACCGTCGGCCTCGAACCCGATCCTCACGCGCTCAACTCGGCTCGAAGCCTTCACAACCGTCGCATCACTTTTCAACAAGGGTTCGCGGAGAAACTTCCGTTCGAAGATAGCTCATTTGATTGCATCGTCAGCGTGAGCTGTTTCGAGCATTTTCGCGACGCCCAGCAGGCACTGGATGAGTGTTTCCGCGTCCTAAAACCCGGTGGCCGCCTGGCGATTTCTGTTGACAGCCTGCTTCCACAAAATTCCGGGGCGGAGTTTCGTTCCTGGCACAGCAAAAAATATTTCGTAACCGAATACTTCGGAGAGCAACGCATCACAGGCATGTTCACGCAATCGGGCCTTCGCCCTGGCCGCGAACCAATCACCCATCTCTTGAACTCCCAGGGCAGCGCCCGGATCCGCGAGCTCTTTCTGCGCAACCCCGTTCTCTGGCTTCCGGCGTTCCCTGTTTTGTATTCAATGGTGCTCTATTTTGACCGCCGCAAACCGAATATGCCCGGTCAAGTCCTCGTTGCCACGGCCTTCAAGCCTCCAATTCCAAATACGGAAACGCAGCCGAGACATACAAGCCGTTCTCCCGAAGAGATTTCCTCCCTGCCATACGCGAACTCTCTTTCGTCAAATTAATCACTGAGATTGCGAATTCATGTTGCTCCGGAACGACCCTTCAAGTGCAGTTGTGGCACGCTTCGGTATCGCAGGAGACTTTCTTCCTGCGTCCGGGCTGAAGCCCGTCGGCGCGCAGACCTGGTCTGAAATGGCCAGGCCGGTCGTCGATGCGTTTGGCGAACTCGATTTCGCGCTCGTCAACCTTGAGAGCCCAGTAAACGTTGGCTCTCTCCCTCCTCGCACTAAGCCCTCACTCGGAGACACCTTCAACGCTCCACAAGAAGCGCTTGATTATCTCCGCGCGCTGAAATGCAAAGTCGTCAGCCTCGCGAACAACCACACCTACGACTACGATTCGTGTGGAGTCGCAACTACAGAAGGTGCGCTCAAAGCTGCCGGCATCGTTCCGCTCGGGATTAGCCAAAATCTCGAAGAACCGCCGTCAGTGCACGTCCTCAATCTTGGCGACACCGCGCGCGTCGGCATCTGGTGTTCCGCGCTCGGATTACGGGAATGTGCGACGAAGAAATCGGCCGGACTCGAACCCGCGACGATCGAACGCGGCAAGGCCGCGCTCTCTTTGCTCAAATCTCAGGGCGCCACTTGCTGTGTTGCCTTTTTGCATGCCGGCGCAGAGGGCACCAACCGCCCAGACCCTGGCGCCGTCAAACTGATGGACTCTCTCGCACGCGCAGGATTCGATCTCATAGCAGCTTGCCATTCCCACCGCACCAGCGGCTTCGCCGACGTTGCTCGACAATCGTCGCCGTACCCGGCCTTTTGCTTTTACGGGCTTGGCAGTCTTTCCTCCGGTGTCATCTACTCGGAGTTGGAGCGCGAAGGGCTGCTGGCATTGATTGGTCTTAATTCTGAAGGGCGAATTGCGTCAGTCGAAGCCAAGCCGATCTACCTTGCGGGCCCAGGCTGGGGGACGATTCCAACAAGGGAACAGGCGGAATCTATCCTTAGCAACTTTCTGGCGGTTTCCCGGGAAATCCTGGATGGAAGTTACGAGCACGGATTCTACAGCGACGCCGGAAGACATTTCTTGCGGGCTCAATGGCGCGATTTGACCCTGGCATTTAACCGCGCCGGATTACGCGGCGTTCTCTCGAAGGTCGGACGTCTGCGCATGGGCCACCTGCGCACTCTATTCCACAGCAACTTGCGATCTGGTTAGAACGCCGATTCCATTCTTCAGGGGTTGTGCTGGACTGCGCCTAGATCCCACTTGGCGGATTGTTTCGTAGTGTGCAACCCGCCCTGCGGACCTGCCTGGGCGCTCAGCGCCTCTTCCAATTCAGGACCAAGATTTTCGCCTCTTCCAATCGCTGGAGAGTCACTTCGCAGCGCAAAATCTTCCGCTTTCTGCGGGAGCTGCGCACGCAGCCGCGGGTCCGCCACAATTGATTTGGCATCGCCGCCGCTCTTCCCTTTCCATCCCGCGAAGTTAGTCACCGAATCCTTCCAATTAAACTTGTTCCCGTCGTCAGGAAAATATTCATTGCTGTCGGAGATGATTGGCCCCTGCACTCCTCTTTCCATCACGAAGTGATACTTCCCGGAATTAGCAATGATGTTGTTCTTCACCGTGATGTCTCCGGTTTCCGGCGTGGTCTTGCTCACATAAAGGTAGATCCCGTTCCGGTTGTTTACACACGTATTGTTCGCAAACAGATGCCCCTTATTGTTGGCGAAAATGCAACTACCGTCGGGATGGCTGAAAACGAGGTTGTAGACAAAACGATTTCCCTGGCTCGGCATGTAGTCCGTCATCAACCCGTTCGACCCATTGTCATGAACAATGTTGTAACGAATCGTGTTGTTGCTAGAACCCACGGCCGGCTTGCTGATGTCGATTGATAGCTCGATTCCCGCGTGCGTCGCGCCGTAACATTCGTTGTGTTCCACGATGTTGTTGCTGGATCCCGACAACCCGACTCCGTACCCCTCCCCGCGTCGCGTGGTGTCGGTATTATCGTGCGAAATGTTCCCGCTCACTAGAGAATCAGTCGTCTGGTGTAAGTAGATTCCTGCTCCGTTGGCGTAGGACTTGTTCCCGATAATCTTGACCTTCGTTACCGTCAACTGCATCTCGTTTCGAACTGTACGGCAACTCTCCCCGGCTGGGCAGCCTGCCATGTTGATGCCGATGAAGTGGTTGTGATGCACTTCGTTATTGGAAACCGTCACGTCCGACACCGGAAACGGCTGCACGCTCCGGTAAATCTGAATACCGACATTTTCGTTGTTCGCAACCAGGTTGGAGTCGATCACGCTTTCCTGTACTCCCTCGAGGTGAATTCCATCGCCAGCGCTGTTGATAATTTCATTTTTCTCAATGCGCAGGCCGCGCGGGGCCGGGCCTTTCCTTCCGGCGGCAATTCCCCAAATATTTGATCCCAACGCGTATGGAGCGGCGTTGGCTCCGCTTACACGCAAGTTTCTAATCGTTACGTAAGACATTCCAGTCAGATTGATCCCGATCAGCCGTGTGCCGATTTCCACGCCGCGTTTCGGAAATGCTCTGGCTGGCTGATCGGCGGCGTAGATGTAGAGCGTTCCGTTAGACCAGTTCCAGTCGCCCTGAGACTTCACATCACCGCTTGTTGGCCGCTTAGTCCCCTTGCTTCCGTCCAGCAAAATAACATTCGGTTGAGCAGCGACGTTAGATTGCCAGATGTTCGCGCCGCAACTCTGGCATGCCGTCCAACCTTCAGGCGGTGCGAGGTCCGCGCCGCTGATTTCAGGCGCCGAGCCCTCTCCATAAGCGTCAATCGTAATTGGACGCTGCGCTTCTCCGGACGATTGGAGATTGAGCTGTTCTCTCCAAATCTGGCCACGCCGGAAGAGAATCGCATCGCCGGGCACGAATTTCTGTTGATTCAGTTTGTTTATGGATTTCCAGGCAGTGATTGGGGAAGTGCCGTTATTCGAGTCACTGCCGTGTTCCGCGTCTACATAATATGTCGCCGCTCGGGCTGGGAGAAGAGGCACCATGCAGAGCGCGAAAAGCAGTACGCGCATTCGCATTGTCTCCCTCACACTTCTACTTCAGTTTGAACCACTCTGCCTTTAGCAGTAAAGCAAAAAACTAGAGAAAGTAGCCGCAGCGCGACCGGGAGATTTATTAACCTTACTTAGATTTATAAGTGAAGTTGAGTTTGGTTTCTTCGTTAACGACCAGAGGCCGGATGAAGCGGTAAGACGTGCCGGCGCGAGGGACGTCCACAGCAACAGGAAGCACACCGGCTACCCGCTGCTGTAAGTTGAAAACGTTGGCTGACGCTGTCGGCGGTAGAGGAGGTGCAGCTGCCAAGTTTTCTTTCTTATGTTTCTTGTCCTTAGACGGAATGGTGGTTTCAGTGTTCAACTCTGCGGCGGACGCCATGACAGTGACTGTACTGGTGGCAGCGCCGAGGTTCAGCCCCACGCGATACGCACGGGGATTCGCGGCATCGTAGGGAATATTCAGAACTGCGTTTTGAAATCCTGATGCGGTTGCCGTGACCTGGTATGTGCCCGAAGGAAGTCCACCGATTCGCCAGGAGCCATCGGAAGTTGTGACCGCGCTCCATGATGCGCCTGTAGTGAGATTTTGGATTTGTAAGTGAGCGTTTGGAATGGATGCTCCGGAGGGGTCGAAAACGAAGCCTCCGAGTTGGCCGGGTGAGAGCGCGATCCCTGAAGTAAGGAGGGAAAGTGACACTACGTTGCGTCCGCTGATAGGCGCCCCACCAACAACTCCGGCGGTTCCGCTGGCAATCCCAGCTTGAAAGTTGCCAACTGCATCGCCACGGGTTCGTTCGTTTGAATAAATTTCATACTCCGCGGGGAGAAGCGACGCAGACATGGCGTCTCCTGTAAAGGCTTTGACCTTGAACCGATCAGGTAGAAAAAGTTCCCATTCCATGACGTTGATGGGCACGTCCATTTTGGGCAAGGAAATGTCGGAATCGCCTTTTTTGGCGAAAGGCGCGCCGGAATGCAGAAAGACGAAGGAAACGGTGTACGCTCCGGCGGGCCGAAATCCGGCGCGGAGTAACGGAACGCGATCGCCGTCGGCGCCTTGCACTGGCTTCACTTTCTGGCCCGAGACTTCGGCGCTGAGAATAGTTGCCCCGGTAGGGAGTTCGACTTTCAGGAAAGGCTGCGCCTGATTTTTGATGGTCAGCTTAACTTCAGTGAGGGACTTCCCTTCCGACGTGACGAGAGTCGTGACGGTGGCCCGTTCTGCAACGGCGGCCAGGACGCTGGAATCCGGGAAGCGCGTCCACTCCAGCGCCAGCGCGGGTGATTCCTTCGGTTGACGGTGATAGCGAAACGCGGCTTGCAAGGAGTAACGAGAAAGAGCGCGCAGGTATGGATTTACCTCTTTAATGTCCAGACGCTTGAGGCCGCCGGATTCTTTGGCGGCAAGTTCAAGAGTTCCCTGCCCTTCCACTAAAATTTCGCCCGTTTCGCGTTGCGCGTCCTTGAAGGCAAGGATCGGCGCAGTGGCGTTCGCGTCGTTCAAAGGCCGTTGCAGAGAAATCAGGAATTGGTGATTGGCTGCGGCGTGGGTGGCGATTTTGAGCAGCAGAACTCCGTTCTGAACTTCGCTGGATTCGAGTGAAGCGCCGTTGACGCCGGTGACTTCAAAACCATCAGGAACAGGAACGGAGAACTGATCTGCTTCGCCTTGCAGCACGTTGAGGTCTACGAGAGCTGCGACCTGCAAATCCGATTCGGTGACGGAGACGAGCGACTTGACGTCGGAGAGAAAGCGGACTTCACGAGGAACGGCGGGAGCAACCACTTCGCGCGTGTTCCACCAAATGTTGGCGGTTTGACCAGGCACAAGTGTGGCTTCGATTTCGGTGTTGCCGTTGACGGAGGCACGATGAGTGATGATGCCGTGATTGAGTTGCACGTTGGTTCGTTCGCCGGGAACAGTCAAGGAAAGGCGGACGTTTCCAGCAGACGGAACGGGAAGAGAGAAAGACGCACGGCCGGTTTCGATGGTCAACGGAAGTCCCGCATCGAGATTGACAGTGAATTCGCAATCGCCGGGAAGAATTGCGGTGTGCACACCGTTCTCCAACAAGAGCGGTAGCGGCTTCGCCCCGTGCCGTGCGTCGAGAACGGTCATTCCGTAGAGCAGAGGAACTTTGGCGGAGCGCGATTCGAGAGTTTCGCCGTCGAATTGTATGGAGCCGAGAACGTCGTCGTTCGCGACGCGGAATTTCAGATCGGCGTGTTTCAGAACGTATGGAACGGGCGGCGTTTCTGATTTTTTTCCAGGACGGTTAGCAAGGGTCAGTAGCCGGTTGTATTCATCCAGGGAAAGCGTAACGTTGCCGGGCAGTGGCCGCGGCGCTTCGAGCATTTGCTGTGCGTAACAGGGCAGCGCAAGAACAAAGACGATCAAGAGCGAGAGCAGACGTTTCACTTGCCACCTGCCTTTTTGTCCTGCTGATAGTTGAATTCAGCGGACGAAGACTGATTTTCACTGGTCAGTTCCGAAACTAAAAACAAAGAAGGACCGAAAGCGGGAAGCTTGATACGCACGGGAAGAATTCCAGAAGCGCGAGAACCTTTTTCGCTGGCGTGGAACTTATCCACTAACGTTTGCGCAGCCTGTTTGGCTTCAGCGGATTTCTGCGCGAGGCCGGCGCTTTCATCCATTGCTACACCAGGAGCGGCCTGCGCGACGAACCTGAATTCCATTCCTGTACCACTGGTCGGCACCACACTGTCTACCGCCGGCTCCTCGCTTTCCGCCAGCAGCACGGCGGAAAGCGGGTTGGCGTAATCCTGCGAATGGAACGAACCAGTCTCTGTGGATAGGCGGAACTGCGGCGGATAAAAAACTTGCAGACCGGTGCGCGAGATCGGAAGATCCAGCGCCGGGAGAGCAAGTTTGAGGCGGCCTTTGTCGGTCCAGGCCGGACCGGGAGCAAAGTAGATGATCTCGACGACAAATTCCGGAGCTTCTTCGCCCGAGCGCGCTTTGGAAAGCGGGAGCAGCAGACTGGCGTCGGGGCCGGAACCGGGGCGTATGGGCTTACCGGCGAGCGACGCACTCCAAAGCGTAGCGCCCGCAGGCAGAGCAATTTTGACGAAGCTGCGTTGATTGTTGCGTAAAGCGTAGCGGGCTTCGACCAAAGATTTTCCGTCCTTGGTGAGGAGCACGCGGTAACGAGCTTCCTGCACGTTCGCCATTAGCACGGCTTGCTGCGTATAGCGCGAGACCGCAAGGCGCAACGAGCGCTGCGATTTGGCGTCGTTAGAGTGCGCGCGAAAAGCAAGCACCGCGGGCGATTGGCGACTGGAGACGGGTTCGCCGAGATCACTGGCATCAGCGCGCTCGAAACCTTGCGCCTTGACGGTGTCTTCTTTGATTTCGCCCGCGCCGAGCACATCCACGCCGACGCCTCCAGTCTCCCGTTCAACATTTTGCAAACGCAGCAAAGGAATATCGAGTTGGCCATCGCGCGGCAGGTTGGCTTCGCCGGTGATTACAAAACTGGCGGATTGTTCGACGGGCTCGAGAAAAGTGATGACCAGCTCGCCGGGCTTCATTTCCCAGTCGCCGACCAGCGCCCCCTGAACCTGATTGATAGTGATGTTTTCCGGAAGCCCGATGCGCGCTTCTTTGGCTGCGCCCTGCGTGACATCCAGAGTGACGTTTGCGCTGATAGAGGTGGAATCTTCGCCGAGGCCGACGAATTGCGTTAGCGCTCCGTGCATACGAAGAGGCAAAGCGTTGTGATGCTCTTCAATTTTGCGTCGCCACGAAAAGACAATTGGCTCGCCTCCCTTTCCGTAGGCGGTCCACTTGGTGCCGCTGGCCGGGTTCTTGCCAGCAGATGTTTCAGAGAAAAGTCCGCCGTAGAGGGAAAGATCGACTCCGGTGCGTGGAATTTCCATGGCCACGCGCGTAACGCCGGAAAATGTTGCGGGGAGCGAGACTCGTTCTTCGCCGGCAGTCGCGGCGATGGGAAGCGCAACCGTCAAAGTGATTACGGCGCGGCCAGTATGAGAGAGCAGCGCGGAAAGCTGACTGGCGTCCTTCGAATCGGCACGCGAAGTGAGGGACAACGGCTTGCCGTCCAACTTGGCTTCGCGGACAAAAAGCCCGGAGGGGACTGGCACGCGCACCCAGCCATTTTTCAGGACGTCAACGGTGAGCGTGGCAGTGCCGGAAGCGAAATCCGAATCGACGTGAAGGTCGTAATCCACGCGAGTGAGCGTGGCGTCTACGGGCGGCGGTTCGGGCTCGCGCTCCGCAGGAAAAGCTTTTACGCGAAGAGCGTGATAGTCAGGCACGGAAATGACTACCCAGCCGAGAGAATGCGTGGATTCCTGCGCAAACGCAACCGGGCTTATATAGAAAAAAGCATTGGCGAAAAGAAATGCGATCAGCGCAGACGGGTACCCAAGCGCTCGCACGGAGCGTTCCAGGATTGGCATGTTGTGGCCTCACAAAGACAGAACGTAACTACACAGATTTCTTGCACGCAAAATGGGTTGCTTATAGAGGCGACTATTTGTGCGCGCTCTTCCGGCGATCGCTCTTCCGGCGATAAGGTTCGACAAGAGGGTGTTAGTAGTAAGGGGCGGGCTAGCTGGCGGACTTCCGGCACGGAGCAGGTGAAATCTTGAGAAATTTGAAGAAGGTAGCGTTCGCCAGGATCGTGATCAGCGATGCGATAAGCGTTGCGTTATAGATTTCGCGCGAGATTAAGCCAGCGTTCAACGAAACTTGCGCAAGAATAAACGAGAACTCGCCAATCTGAGTAAGACCGATGCCTACCCGCTTGGAAGTTTCCCAGGAATAACCGAAAATGCGCGAAATGGTGCTCCAGACCAGAAACTTGCCGAAAATGACGAGAGCCACCAGCAGCGCGACTAAGTACCAAGAAGACAGCCATGTAACAGGATCGATGAGCATACCGATGGTGACGAAAAAGAGAGCGACAAAAGCATCGCGTAGCGGGGCGTTTGTTTTTCAAGTTTATGCACAAAACTCGAGCTTCCGAGAAGTAGTCCGGCCAGGAATGCACCCAACGCCAGCGACAGGCCGATGAATTCCGTCACGGCGGCGACCACCAGGCAAATGGTCAGCGCGAGGAGCAAAGAAATCTCGTCATTGCACGCGCGCTCCACTTTTGACAAAAGGCGAGGTACAAATTTCCATCCGGCTACGAGAATCGGAACCAGCAGCAAGAGCGCGCGGCAAATCCTCCACACGATTGACAGAAATCCTGCCTCAGAGGAGTTGAGGCTGGGCAGTAGAATCGTAAGAATCACTACTGCGAGGTCCTCCACAAGAGTCAGCGTGATCATCACGCGGCCCGATTCGGAGGAGAGTTCACCGCGATCCATCAATAGCCGCATCATGACCATAGTGCTGGCGACGGAAATGATGCAGCCGACTGCCACGCCTTGGAGGACTGGCCAGCCGAGAAGCGCGCCAACTCCTGCGCCAATGGCAATAGAAAGAGATATGCCCAGCGGCGCGCCAAGGAGCGCCACCCACTTTACTTTGAGCAGTTCGGGTATAGAAAATTCTATGCCGACCGAAAACATCAAGAGAATGACGCCAATTTCCGCCAGCGTTTCAAAAACGCGAACGTCATGCACGTGAGGGCCTGGGGTCAGCGGACTTAGAATCAATCCAGCAAGCACGTAACCGAGCAGAACGGGTTGCCGCAAACGCCAAGCCAGCAGGCCGCAAATAAACGCGCCGGCAAAAACCATAGCGATGTCGCGATAAATCAAGGAATGATCAGGCATTGCGCACCGAACGTCTGCTCGACGGCGATAGGAGTGTATCACCAGCGCGTACGTCGAAATTCTGAAGCCAAGAAATCGAATGAAAATGTTTCAGGCCGTCTGGCGCAGGCTCGAGAGGAAGGCCTGGTGTGCGCGAGTGAGCGAGCGGCCTCGCAGCGTCAGTGCGCCAATGGTGCGAGTCGCGGCAGGATCCGAGATGCGTACGAAGCGGACCTGCGCACGGCGATCGATGGCCATGGCGGGGACCAGCGAAACGCCAACCCCAGCGCCGACCAAGCCGAGTAAGCTGGAAAATTGTCCGCTCTCGAAAACGACCTGCGGCGAGACACGCGCACGATCGCAGGCGGCGACGGCGTTTTCGCGGAAACAATGGCCATCACGCAGTAGAAGGAAAGGCTCTTTGCGAAGTTCGCGGAGCGCGACGGTCCTATTTCGCGAAAGGCGATGATTTTTGGGGAGAGCCGCAAGGAGCGGTTCGGTGATTAGCGGTAAGGCTTCAAATTCGTGTCCGCGCACCGGCAACGCAAGTATAGCGATATCGATGCTGCCGGCACGCAGACGTTCGAGCAGGACGGGAGTGATTTCCTCCACCACTGTAACTGTTGATTTGGGAAAAAGCTTTGCGAAAGCGGCGAGAACGGGGGGAAGAAAATACGGCGCAACGGTAGGGATCACTCCGACGGCGACTTGCCCTGAGACGGATTCCTTGCTTTCGACGACGTCGCCCCGAGCGGCTTCCAGTTCACGCAGGACCGACAGCGCGCGAGGCAGAAAAGCCTTGCCGACGTCGGTGAGACGAACCGACCGGCCGAGGCGATCGAACAGGCGAGCGCCAAGCTCGGCTTCCAGCTTCAAAATCTGCTGTGATAGAGACGGCTGTGACACGTGGGAGTGCTCGGCGGCGCGGGAGAAGCTGCCGGTGTCGGCGACTGCACAGAAATAGCGAAGTTGATGTAGTTCCATAAGGAAAAATATCGATCAGTAATCAGTAATTAGCGACCAGCGCCGGAAAAAATGATTCTTCGCTCGCAAGCGCGGCGTTTTTGTGACCAAGAGGCCAGAGATCGAGACGAGCTTCATATAGGCAATACCTATTCATTGTATCTGAAGTAGGTATTGGAACAATAGGTCTGACGGGGACTACTATTTGAGTCTGCTGGTGAACTGGGGTTCATTCAGCTGCGAAAGATCGGGAGGAAAAATGGCTGAGGAAAAGAAACACACAATGACAACGGACGCGGGGCGTCCCGTGGGCGATAACCAGAATTCGCTTACTGTGGGACCACGCGGGCCGGTCGTTTTTGAAGATTATCTTTTGTTCGAAAAAATGGCGCACTTCAACCGCGAGCGCATTCCGGAACGCGTGGTTCACGCCAAGGGTTCCGGCGCGCACGGACACTTCGTGTGCACGAGCAAAGAGATTACGAAATATACGACCGCGAAGTTGTTCAATTCCGTCGGAAAAAAGACGCCAACGTTCATTCGGTTCTCGACGGTCGGCGGCGAAAAAGGCTCCGCGGACACGGAGCGCGATCCGCGCGGCTTCGCGCTAAAATTTTACACCGAAGAAGGCAACTGGGACATGACCGGCAACAACACGCCGGTGTTTTTTATTCGTGATCCACTGAAGTTTGGTGATTTTATTCACACGCAGAAGCGCGATCCGGAAACAAATTTGAAATCGCCCACGATGATGTGGGACTTCTGGTCTCTCTCGCCGGAATCGCTGCACCAGGTGACGATTCTCTTTTCCGATCGCGGAACACCGGACGGCTACCGGCATATGGACGGATTTAGCAGCCACACCTACAGCTTGATCAACGATAAGAACGAACTCTTCTACGTGAAGTGGCACTTCAAGACCAAGCAAGGCATCAAGAATTTTACCGGAGAGTCAGCGGAAGAAATGCGCGGCAAGGATCCGGACTACGCGCAACGCGATTTGTTCAACGCGATCGCCAAAGGAGACTTCCCGAAGTGGAAAGTCTCCATTCAGATCATGCCGGAAAAAGACGCCGAGACGTATCACCTCAATCCGTTCGATCTGACCAAAGTCTGGCCGCACAAGGATTATCCGCTGCAGGAAGTCGGCGAACTGGTGCTGGACCGCAATCCCGTGAATTATTTCGCGGAAGTAGAGCAGGCCGCGTTCGAACCGCGCAACATCGTGCCGGGAATGGGCTATTCGCCGGACAAAATGCTGCAAGCGCGCTTGATTTCCTATCCTGATGCGCATCGTTATCGTTTGGGTGTGAACTACGACGCGCTGCCGGTGAACAAGCCGCAGTGCCCGTATCACACGTACAACCGCGACGGCATGACGCGGTTCGACGATAACGGCGGCAAGTCCGTGAACTACGAGCCGAACAGCTTTGGTGGCCCCACGCAAGATCTGAAATACACGGAGCGGCCAAAGCCAGTGACGGGAACGGTTGCCCGCCACGATCATCGTTCAGACAGCGATTACTATTCGCAACCGGGAGATCTGTTCCGGTTGATGGCGGCAGACGCCAAGGCGCGATTGATCAGCAACATCGTCGGAAGCCTGGGCCAGACCCCGCGGCGGATCCAGGAACTGCAAATCCAACACTTCTACAAGGCTGATCCGGCTTACGGCACGGGCGTTGCGAAAGGCCTGGGCCTGGACATCAACGCGGTCGTCGCGAAAAAGCAAGCCTCGGCAGCGGACTAGATTAGAAATCTAATCCCGGGGCGTGGCATAGTTTCGGCTGCGGTCATCGCGACGAGGCTGCGCCCCACAAACCACAAACGGAAGAGAGCTCGGCGGCCAGAGGGTTGGCGCTAGGCCGGGACTCTACCACCCACCAGCGAAATGGCGTTGGGCCGCGCGCAAGCCACACTTTTGATATTTGTCGTATGCGCTGGCAGCGCGTTGTCGGATGGACTCGGTGCTTTCCGATCGCGTCCATCCTTCGAGCACAGCGTCTAATGTGTACGCCTCGGGAGCCATGAGGCCGGTGGTCCACAAAAGTGGCTCGCTTTGTGTGTTTCGCATGTACGGAAGAAAATACGACTTGCTCGCGCAAGCAAGAATGATGAATTCGCGTCTGTGCGCTCCGGTCTTGCCAACGACGCGCGGAATCTGGAAATCCATGAAAGCATCGTGGCCTATATACGCCAACAGGTCGGCACCACCGGCAACGGGAAGGGCACGGTTCTCGCCCTCGAGATCCAAAGAAAGAGTCTCTTCTCGAAGACCAGCGGCAGAAGAGACAAAGTCAGAGACCGCATCGCGAATCCCGGCTCCGTCGTACGCATCGGCAACAAGAATCACTTCAGGGTTTTGGTGGCGAAAAACACAACGCCCAGAAGGGGCGGTTGCCGGGAAGTGCTGCACTTGAGGAGACGCCACACAGAACTGGCTTTGAAAAAGGCTTTAACGCCAAACGCGGCACCCCAGTAAAGATTGCTCGCAGCATCCTGTCCATTGCCGAGGCGAGCGCTAACAGGAACGATTCCTTGATGCTGATTGTCAGCGAGCGCAACAAGACGTGAACAACGCGGGCACGCGGCTGAGCAAGTGCAGGACCGCCCGCCAATCCAGCCAGCGCGACAACACAAACAACAACGACAATTACTAACTTAACTTAGGCGTCAGAGCGACTTTTCCAGCACGTGAATAGTAGCGGCGAATTCTTCAGTAGGCAAGAAGTCGTCTTAGGTGGACGAAATATGTGCCCGTTTTGTTTTCGAGGGCGAATGGGATAAGGTCTCTGCGGGAAATCGGAGCGACAACCATGGCAAAGCTAACTTTTTTGGGAGCAGCGGGTACAGTCACCGGCTCAAAATATCTGGTGGAGGCAGCGGGGAAAAACCTGCTGCTGGATTGCGGAATATTCCAAGGCTCGCCGGAATTGAGCGCGCGTAATTTCAAGCCGCTGACTGTAGATCCGAAAACGATCGACTATTGTGTGCTGACCCATGCGCACCTCGACCACACGGGCTGGCTGCCGTGCCTGGTGCGCGACGGCTATAGAGGACCGATTTACGCCAACCCAGCGACCATTGAACTGACGACGATCTCTTTGAAAGATTCCGCGCACCTGCAGCAGGAGGACGCGCAGCGCGCACAGCGCAATGCGAAGCACAGCAACGCCGGGGATCGCAATCCTCTCTACACGCCGGAAGATATTGATCCGATGTTGCGGCTCCTCAAACCGATGCCGAGAAGCGGCGGCTTCGATCTTTCGCCGGAGTTTCATTTTGACGCTTACGATGCCGGGCACATCCTCGGGTCGTCGAGCCTGGCTTTGACGATTACGGAAAATGGCAAGAAGACGACCGTCATTTTCTCCGGGGACATCGGGCGATACGGCGAGGCGATTCTGAAGGACCCTGTGACGCCGCCGAAAGCGGACGTGCTGTTGTGCGAGTCAACGTACGGTGATCGCGAGCATGAAGCGGGCGATCCTGCTGCGATGTTGGCGGATATCGTGAATCGCGTGGTAAAGCGCGGCGGTTCGATGGTCATCCCGGCGTTTGCGATCGGACGTACCCAGACATTTATGTATTACCTCCGCCAACTGGAGAACGAAAAGAAAATTCCGATCGTGCCAGTCTATGTGGACAGTCCGATGGCGTTGAGCGCGACGGAGCTTTATGTGAAGTACACGGAGGATCATGATCTGGATTTTTCGCGTCTGGAATCGAGCGGCGATCGCGATCCGCTGAACGTACACGTATTTCACTTGACCCGTTCGGCGGAGGATTCGAAAGCGATCAATACCGTGAAGAGTCCGTGCATCATTGTTTCCGCCAGCGGCATGGTCACTGGCGGACGCGTGCTGCATCACCTGGCGCAAAGACTGCCGGACGCTAAAAACGCAGTCCTGCTGGCTGGATTCCAGGCCGAAGGTACGCGCGGCCGTGCACTGCAGGAAGGCGCGAAGGTGCTGCATTTATTCGGGCAGGCGGTGCCGGTGAATGCGGAAATTATCACTATGGGACAATTCTCCGCACACGCGGGAAAGAGCGAGCTCCTTCGATGGCTAGGCGGGTTAGAAGTGCCGCCAAAGAAAACCTGGCTGACGCATGGAGAGCCTGGGGCAGCACAGTCCCTGCAGGCAGCGATTGAGGAGAAGTTTCAGTGGGATGTGTCCGTGGCGCGATACCTGGACACCGTGGACCTCGGCTGAGATCAATGAGCGGCCAAATTGGAAAAAAATAATTTACATCGAGTAAAGAAACCTTTCGGCCGCTCCTTTCGTCTATAGAAGCAAGACCACTCGCGGGGTAGGGGGCTAACCACCACAGGGCAACCGACCGTCAGCCCTCTATCCCATCCTTCTTTTGCTGTGTTTTCAACGACATAACTTGCTGAAACGTGACGTGCTGTACTGGCTCATTTAGGCAAATTAGGGCAAAATTCCCTGCTCCATTTTCCTAATTTCAGAAGCCAGACCACTCGCGGGATAGGGTGCATGCATCACATTCACCTAACAGCGAACACACAGCAGATATTTACGGCGG
>WNFP01000756.1_pt1 | contig 24938 bp, 17 predicted proteins | sample 5400201 | NCBI WGS metagenome assembly WNFP01 (sample SAMN13153355, study PRJNA577476) | soil metagenome | isolation source: 115 cm saprolite under Madrone tree | place: USA:California | collected 2016-06-14
ACCTTGCTCTATTTCCTCTCAAGGCCGGCGGCAAAATGAACCAGCAGGAACCAAAAAAGCAGGAGGCCGCCGTCGGGACGGAATGCCGGGCTGAGTTCATTTTTTATGCGCGTAATCAAGCGGGCAAGTTGCGCTCCGTGGAAGTCCTCGGAGATTACGCTTGTGATTTCAGAAGGCCGGACTGGGCGCATCGATGGTCGGACTGGAATTTCGGCCAGAACCCCTACCTGAATCTCTTCCTATGCGCCAAACACGCCCGCGAATTCGGTCTGATGTGAACGATCACCTGGATCAAAAAGGACCAACCCTGACCATGCCTGGCCTGTCAGCTGGCGTCCACTCGGCACGTAGCAGTTCTCCAAGCGGCGGCGCGAAAACTTTTTGATTGCGGCACGATCGCTTGCGTCCGCCTCATGACGCGCGGCCACGATGTTTCGAGAATTCAGTCTCGGCGCCTATTGTGGGCAACTTCCGAACTCAAGTAGGAATTCAGGGCTTGGTAGTACTGCTGAACCCTGGCTGGATTCGATTCTTCTTGGATCATGGTTGCCAGGATGGGTTCCAGGAATCGGCCGTACATCTTCAGTGTCGCGCTGTCGTGCTTGACTAACGCTCCCTCGACCGCCTTTTCCGTCGCGCGGGTAACGATTTCAAGCCGTCCGACGAAGACGCGCACGGTTTGTGAAGGAGCTGGATTGATCGAAAGTGGCAGCACGCCGTCTACAAATGCGGTGGGCACGATGTACAGTAACCGGCTACCTTCTTCGAACCAGGAACCGCGCCAGGTTTCCAGCATCGCGTGCGCTTCATCCTGGTAGAGGCCCTGGGCAACGAGCATTCCTTCCACATCTCTGCCCAAATCGTCGATCGTGGCGGTAAGCTCCGGTACACCGAGAACCACATCCTTCCGCAGCGCGCCGCCGATCCGATAGCCCACTTGCTCTCCACGCCGCTCCAAGAGAATAGTATTAGGAATCTCTTCCTCGCTGCGATTTTCGACCAGCAATTTACCCGCGGTGGTGAGCTTCGCCGAAAGGGGGACGGGAAAAGTGGATACGCCGCGGTAGAAAAGAAACTTCTCTTCTTGCTCGCCGCCGGGTGTCTTCACGCGAAGGGGTGTCGAAGAGGTCATGCGGGCAGCATAGTAGTGGTTGTCCAGATTTTCGCGCGGGAATTCCGCTCTCAGACTGGGCGAGACGATCACGGAATCCCATGCAATGCTCCCGTCGGGGTGCGGCTGGTAGAGAGTGCCATCAAAAATGTTGGCGGCAGGCTCGATGCGGCTGGCGCGAGGATACCACTCGGTGATGACCCCCTTGGAGAAAGCCACCTTAACCGAGACGGTCTCTTCCCGCGAGTCATAGAGATAGAGGACCGGAGTTTCCATACGCACCGTGCCGCGCAAGCCGAGCTTGAAGCCAGCATTCCGAAAATGCTCCACGAAGCCGGGCAGGTCCGTGGACCCGGTGAGCGGTGACCATTGGGCTGCCCTGCCGGTGCTGTCGGCGATGGATGTAAAGGTGCCCCACTCGTGCGCTGTGAGTCTAGAATAGACCGGGCCGGGTTCCCCGCCCAACGTATGAGGCAAGAGGGCAAAGCAGCAAGTAACCAGAGTGTAGAGCGGTAAGAGCAGTGGTTTCCGTAGCATGGCTGGCCTTCCTGGCACCGTCGACGTTTGATCCGACTAGCCAAGACGCCCAGCGGTCCAGAAGTGTTAACCAAAGCTGGAAAGACGCGCGCTTGAAGCCGGCAGCCTAACCATCCCGATTTCAGTGATAGACCGCTTCATCGAATAGCATGGTCAGATCGCGACCGCTGGCTTTTTCCATCGCCCGTTCGAAATCTCTGGAGTCCACTAGCCGGCGCGCATTACCGGAGGTGTACAGACCGATCCCTTGCCAGAAAATCTCGTCGCCCAGCTCCATCCTCAGATGGTCCAGGAACAAAGCTCCTTTCACATACGGGATTGGCCCCAGCGCCTCATGGGCGTCCTTCCACTTTTCCCAATGCAACGGGCGATCCTTCCCTTCTTCGCGCAATTTCCTCATCCGCTCCCGTAATTCCGCGATTTGCTGGTCGTACGCCGCGCGCCCCCGGTGCTTCTCGATATACGCGTCAGACATGAACTCCGCAAACCCTTCGTTCAACCAGAAATCGGACCACGAGCGGATGCCCAGCGTCACGCCCCACCATTGATGAGCCAGCTCATGGGCCATTAACTGCACGTCATCTTTGGCCGCCAGATCGGCAAGGTCGTCCTGCGACATGAGCGCCATGCCGGCGGCTTCTTGCCCCATGCTGGGTCCCGGCAAAAACGCTTGCGTGTAGTGCGAGTTCATCATATCCACCGATGCTGCCGCTCTCAGAAACGCATAGGCATCGGCCGTCCTGGCGAATGCCGCCTTATTTGCATCCATTCCCTGCGCGTAAATCGAAAACCTGTCATCGACCGCGACGGCAAGCCGCGCAACGGCAAAGCTAAGCAAATACGTTTGCACCGGATCGCTCTGCTCAAAAACAAAGTGATCGCCATCGCGGCCACGCCACTCTTTTCCCCGGCGCCCGGGTCCCACCGCCCGAAATCCGTTCGCACCGTGAGCGGGCGGCGTGAAAGGAACGGCAATCTCCAGCTGTAGCGTGGCGCGCTGGCCAGGCGAATTGTCACAGACCATCCACGCCTCGCAGTAAAATGCCGTCGCCAACCCTGCGCGGTCCGCAAACCACCGGATGCCTCGCCCTGCAGCCGCGGTGTATTTCAGCTTCAACCTGTGTCGGCCACCCGAACGCAAGCGGACACGCACCGCGTGCTCGGCCACGGTCACCTCGCCATCCGCAACGTCCGCACTGAGAACGTGCAAACCCGCTTGTTTCTGCCACTCGACCGCGCCCGCCTCGACCTGAAACTCGATGGTTTCATCACCCCGCAAGAGTTGCCGCTCGAAATCCGGCGCCAGCTTCACAGAGTAATGTGTGGATTGCGCCGCCGCCGCTGCAACGCAAAAAGCGCAAAAAATGTAGTACAAAGAACCAGTGCTTAACAGACTACGGAGAGACATGCGCGAAAGTATATCGCGGCGAGGAGATGCACAACCGATGTAGAACTAGATTACAGTATTTATAGTATTAAAATGGCTTTGGTGGTGGTGGATTAGGCGGCGAGTCGGTCTTGGGTCAACAAATGCGTCGGGACTTTGCGCAGATCCCAGACGATGCCGAACCAGGAGAGAATCTTCAGGGTGTAGTAGGTGATATCGATTTCCCACCAATAGAAGCCCTGGCGCGCCGAAGCCATAAAGTGATGATGGTTGTTGTGCCAGCCTTCGCCGAGGGTGAGCAGGGCGAGGAGCCAGTTGTTGCGGCTGGTGTCGGTGGTCTGGTAGCGGCGCGAACCAAAGAGGTGCGAGAGCGAGTTGATGGTAAACGTATCGTGCCACAGCAGCACCGTGCTCAGGCAGAAGCCCCAGACAAACAGCTGCCATCCGCCGATCAACCACAGCACTGCGCCGAGTATGACCGGCGGCACCAGATGGTACTTATTCAGCCAGCGCAGCTCGGGAAACTTTGCGAAGTCGGCGATGTATTCGATCCGCGTGTCGTTGTATTTATCGGAAATGATCCAGCCTACGTGCGACCAGAAAAACCCGAAAAGCGTCGGCGAATGCAAATCCAGTTCCTGGTCCGAATGCCGGTGATGGTGGCGGTGATGCGCCGCCCACCAAAGCACGCCCTTCTGCGAAGAGGTCATGGCCATGAAAGCGATCACGAACTGGAACACGCGACTAGTTTTGAACGAGCGGTGCGAAAAATAGCGGTGATAGCCCGCGGTGACGAAGAACATCCTCACGACCAGCAGGCCGAGGCATGCCACCAGGTAATACCAGTGAAACGGCATGAAGAAAATTAGCAACGAGGCGATGTGAATGAGCGCAAAGGGCAAGGAAAGAAGAACGGAAATCCGCGAGCCGTTCGGGAGTGGTATAGACAAATAGCGAGAAGCTGAAGCCATCCGACAAAACCCTCCGCGTCCAGGGTGCGACGCTTATAAATACATCTTTCCGCGAGCGCAAGAGGTCCAGCCGGAACTTCGCGCCACGAATCAACAATTTCAGTGTACGGTCGTGCGGAAGAACGGTCAAGGGCAGCGAAGTACAGGTTGCCTTAGTGTAGAGGCCCGAGGGTACAGGTTGTTGGTAAAAAATCGCAGATTCACTTTCACTAACATAGGCCGGCGCTGCGAGCAGTCTCGCAAGAATTCTTTCCAGGGATTATGCTATCGTCCCTGTGCACCGATAGTGTCAGGAGCATCGGACCCTGAACGGCATGGGGGCCCCACAAGAAATGGCCGAACGACCGGTACTGGTTGGACTCATCCCGCAAGTCGTGGTAATCGATGAAAGCGACCAAGTCTCGTGGATCTCCGACGCAGGCAATTTGCGCGTCGAATTCGATGTCAACCGGTGTCCGTTTTCGTCGAATGTTTATCAGGCGCCGGCCGGCATGCGGCTGCTTAGCGGCCCGCCGCGCCCCGGCAGCAAAGCAGCTACGTACAAGTACCGCTTATGGCTGAACGACCAACTCGTGGGCCATGGGGAAGTCATACTGCGCGAAAAATGAACGTCCGAGAAGCGCAGAAAAAATATCGCGCACGAAAAACGGCCAGAAAACATCCGTGCTGAAAAGCCCTTCTTATACTTTCTTTGCTGGGCGGTAGCCCATACCAGACCGTGCCCGCGAGCAGAGCGACGTACAGACTCTTCGCGCTTTTCATCTTGGGTTATCGCTCCATCTGCGGCGGCTGATCCGACTGCCGGGTATATTCGAATCGAGGGCCTTAGACCGGCGGCCGGGTGGGCCTTCAGGGGCGCGGCACAGGTTTACCTAAGGTGCTATGAGCGCATGGATCGGTGCGGGAAGTTCGTGCGGGAACTTTAGTGTCGTTCGCGAGGAAACTAGGAAGTAGAGGAATTATCGCTGGCCAGAAGGGTGGGATGACGTTACTTTGACGCCTGGTCTTGCGTCTTTAAGGATGAGAGGGCAGCTATGGGTATGGTCATGATGATGCGCGGCAAACCATTCTTGCGCTTAAGTTTGCTGGTCTTGCTGGCGGCCACGGCCGGCCGAGCGCAGGCGCCCGCGCCGGCCGCACAGGAACCAGGGCCTCCAGCGGCAGGCCAAAGAGCTGGACCAAACGAGGGCCAGGGCCAGCCGTTGTTTGGAAAGATCACGGCGATCAGCAAAGGATCGCTGGAGTTGGCTAAGCCGGACGGCCGAACGGTGGCAGTTAAGATTACGGATAAGACGATATACCGCAAGGACCGCCAAAGCGCGAAACTCGAAGATTTCAAGGTTGGCGACATGGTCTTCGTCCGCGGGGAGGAGAATGCGGATCACAGCGTGACCGCACAGATGATCGGCGGTGGGACCGGCGGGATAATCGGTGGCCGAGGGTTCGGCGAATTGGGAAAGGATTTCGTTGTGGGAGAAGTGAAATCCGTCGACGCACCGAAACTCACGGTGCTGCGCCCGGACAACGTCACACAAACTCTGGAGCTGAATGAAGAGACCTCGCTGCGCAGAGGACGAGAGAGTATCACGATGGCAGACATCCAACCGGGCGATCACGTGGTGGTGCGCGGGGCCGTCCAGGATAATGCCTTTGTTCCGAAAAATGTAATGGTCCTTTCTCCCGAGCAATGGAAGCAGATGGAGGAAATGCGCAAGAGCAGTGGAATGGGTCCTGCCGGGAGTGCGCCAGCCGCAAGTAAGCCGGCGACCGCACCAAAACCGCAGCAATAGTCCACTCGGGAGACCAAGATTTGAAGTCGATTGCTCGGGGCATCCTCATACTGCAATTCGTGGCCATTTCTCTTGCGCCGACCTTGCCTGCGCAGGAGGCGGAGCCACTCCCGACGGCGCAGTCCGCGACGGCTCCCGCCGCAGCGCCAGCCTATGAAATCAACGGTTCGGCGCGAAGCGGCAAGACGCCACTGCCGGGAGTGACGGTTACCGCGGCCAACACGTTAACGGGGAAGAAGTACGCTGCGGCGACCAACTCCGAAGGCAAATTCGGGCTGTCGGGCATGACCCGCGGGCGATATGTAATACGCATGGAATTCATGGGATTCGCAGCTTTCACGCTAGAAGTGGTGCTGAATCCGGAGAACCCATCGGCGAAAGCGGAGGCCGAACTGATTCTGGCTTCTCGCCAGCAAGATCAGTCGAACAATAACAACGCGGCAATTGCGTCGGCAGGCCGGGGATTTCAAAGTCTGGCGATGGACAGCGCACTTTCTTCGCTTGCCGGTGGAAATTCCGGCTTCGGCGGAGCGGGTGGGCCGAGCGGGGGCCCGGGCAACAGCGATCTTTCGAGCCTGCCCCTCAATGGCGCGGGGGCAGAGGGGCCCACGGAGTCGGTGAGCATCAGCGGCGCACCGGGACGGACACAGGACTTCGGCGGAGGCAACGAAGAGGATGTGCAACAACGGATTCAAGAGTTTCGCGATCGCCTGCAACGCGAAGGCGGTGGTGGCGGCTGGGGTGGCGGCTTCGGCGGACCCGGCGGGGGGACGATCGCCCTGGGCAGGATGCCAAAGGGCTTCAACATCAATCAGCCGCATGGGACGGTGTATTTCTCCGACGATAACGCCGGATTGGATGCTCGATCGTATTCACTGACCGGAATTGAATCACCGAAGGCCAATTACAACCAAGCTCATTTCGGAGTTAACATCGGTGGGCCGCTGAATATCCCTAAGATCTTCAACGGGGGCAACAAATGGTTCTTTTTCGGCGGGTGGAACGGGTCGCGCGGGAGCAATCCGTACGATGCCTTCTCCACCGTGCCGACACCGGATGAACGCCACGGCAATTTTGCGGGGGCGACCTACAATGACGGTAAGCCCGTCCAGATTTTCGATCCTCAGAGTGGACAGCAATATCAATCGAGCGGCTTGCCGAATGGGATCGATCCGTCCTTGATCAGTCCGGCAGCCACGGCGCTCCTGCAGTACATCCCGTTGCCGAACATTCGGACGACCACTTCCGGCCAGAACTTCCATTACGTGACCTCTGCGGACAGCAATTCCGATGCGGTGATTCTCAGGCTGGTCCACAATTTTGGTGCAAGCGGTGGTCCCGGATTCGGTCTGTTTGGCAATGGGGGCGGTGGAAGCGGCGGGGGCAGGCGGCGCTCGCAGAACAATATCAATTTCGGGCTGAACTGGTCGCGCAGCTCGAGCAACATCGTGAACCCTTTTCCTTCACTCGCGGGACCAACGGGAACCCAGGGGCTCAACGCCAGCGCAGGGTGGACCTATGGGAAAGGCCGCGTCACAAGCATGTTGCGGGTGAACTACAACCACAATCATGTCTCCACAGCTAACTTGTATTCGAACGTCACTGACGTTTCCGGACCGAATGGCGCAGGGATCGGCGGGATTTCCGATGATCCGTTTGACTGGGGATTGCCGGGAATCAGTTTCACATCGTTCGGCGGTCTGAGCGACCCGACACCTCGCCGCGAGCTCGACCAGACCTATTCCATCTCGGAAACGGTTTCGTGGAATCGCGGAAAGCACAACTGGCGTTTCGGCGGAGACTACCGCCGCATCTTGCAGAGCTTTCGTTCGGCAAGAAATGCGGAGGGCAGTTTTGTGTTTACCGGGTTCGCGACATCGCAATACTTGACCGGGAGCACAGCACCAGTACCCGACACGGGTTCCGATTTTGCGGACTTCCTGCTGGGTTTCCCGCAACAAACTTCGCTACAGTCCGGCGCAAATTCCTACAACTTCCGGGCCAACGCGTTTGATTTCTTCGTGCAAGACGATTGGAGATTCCGTTCGAATCTGTCGTTCAATTTAGGGCTGCGCTACGAGTACAACGGACCTTATACCGAGGCCGAGAATCGCATTGCTGATCTGGACGTGGCGGCTGGTTTTACAACTGCCGCGCGTGTGCTGCCCGGCAACGCCGGGCCCTTCAATGGAACATTTCCGGCGTCGCTCGTCCGCCCGGACCGCAATAATTTCGCCCCGCGCATCGGGATTGCCTGGAAGCCGCAGAAGCAGACGGTGGTCAGAGCGGGCTACGGAATCAACTACAACCTGGCGCAATATGGGAGCATGATTCAGAACTTCGCGTTTCAGCCGCCGTTTGCGAGCACCGCGACGAACACTACGGATGTCAACGGTCTCATTGGCACGACGAGCCGCTTGACCATCACAGAGGGATTCCCCAGCGCCGGAAGCGCGGTGACCAACAACTTTGCCGTCAACCCAAACTATCGTCTTGGCTACGTGCAGATCTGGAATGTCGATCTACAGCGCGAGTTTCCTGGTGGGGTGGTGATGAACGCGGGCTACAACGGTGCGAAGGGAACGCGGCTGGATACCGAGCGCGCGCTGGTGGTCTCCGGCGGCCAACCATTTATTTACGAATCTTCAGAGGGAGATTCGGTCTTGCATGCGGGCTCCGTGCGCGTGCGCAAGCGTATGACGAAAGGGCTGGGGCTCGGAGCGCAGTATGTGTTTTCGAAATCCATCGACGACGCTTCATCGATCGGAGGCGGGGGCAGTGTTGTGGCGCAAGATCCATTTGACATCTCCTTGGACCGCGGGCTTTCCAGCTTCGACCAGCGGCACAAGTTCACGGGAAACTGGATTCTCGATCTGCCATTCGGTGAAAACCGGCGGTTTGTTACCAAGGGTGCCGGGAGCCACATTCTCGGGGGATGGCAGTGGAGCGGTGACGTAACGGTTGGTTCCGGACTGTACTTCACACCACGCGTGCTAGGGGGAGGGCTGGACATCGGCCGCGGCGTGAGCGGGTCGCTTCGCGCCAACGTCGTCGCGGGACAATCCATTTCGGTAAGCGATCCGACCGTGCTCAAGTGGTTCAATACAGCCGCGTTCTGCGCCCCCAGCGCCCCCTGTGTGAACCCGAACGGTTCCAAGTTTGGCGACGCGGGACGAAATATTATCGAGGGGCCGGGACAAGTTTCGCTGAACATGTCGCTCAACAAGACCATCACCATCAAAGAATCCAGCGCCCTTGAGCTGCGCATCTCGGCGAACAATGTCTTTAATATCGTGCACTTTACCTCCATCAATACCGTTGTGAATTCATTCACTTACGGGGAGGTCACCGGGACGGGCGGCATGCGGCGGGTCACCTTGCTGGCGCGCTTCCGGTTCTGAAGAAAGATGAATATGCCGCTTCCCAGAAAAATATTTTCGATCTTAGCCGTTGCCGGGCTGCTGTTACAAGCGACCGTGCCGGTAATAGCCCAGCAGAGCGGACAAGCGGGAATCAATGAGCCACGCATTCAGGTTTCGAGCGAACTCGTGCTGGTGAATGTCGTCGCGCACGACAAAAAGGGGAACCTCGTTCGGGACTTGAAGAAAGGAGATTTCACGCTCCTGGAGGATGGGAAAAAGCAGGAGATTGCCACTTTCGATTTCGAGAATGTAGACGAACTGGCGACCGCCGGCCCGGCGGAAGCGGCCGTATCGGGTGTTGCCGGGGGGACGCTGCTCAGTGCTAGAAAGCAGGCCGAGCCGTCGCTGGACGCGCGCGACCGGCGATTGATTTTGCTCTTTTTTGATTTTTCGGCCATGGATTCGGAACAGATTGACCTCTCCGTCGATGCCGCGAAGAAATTCGTTGATACCAAGATGCAGCCCGCCGATTTGATGGCGCTCGTGTCGCTGGCCACGAACATGCGTGTGGACCTGGATTTTACGGATGACAAGAGTAAATTGCTGGCGACCCTGACGGCATTCAATTCCGGACAGGGCCAGGGCTTCGAAAACGGCAGCACGGGAGGCGCGGAGGGGGCAGCAGAAACGAGCGGAGCGTTTTCCGCTGACGACACCGATTTCAACACCTTCAACGCCGACCGCAAGCTCCTGGCGCTGCAGTCACTGATGCAGGCGCTTGGCAAACTCCCGCAGAAAAAGAGCCTCATCTATTTCAGCAACGGAATCAGCCAGTCGGGCGCGGACAACCAATCGGCGCTGCGCGCCACGACCGCGGCGGCGGTGAGAGCGAACGTATCGATCTATTCTTTGGATATCCGCGGCCTGCAGGCGTTCCCTCCGGGAGGAGAAGCACAATCGGCCAGCTTGCACGGGCAATCGGCTTATTCGGGCCAGTCCGTGCTGAACGATCTGAGTGGAAACGCCGCTTCGCAGGAAACGCTGGCAACCCTTTCGTCGGACACAGGCGGCAAGGCGTTTTTCGATTCGAATGATTTCAGCGGCGTATTTTCCCAAGTTCAGAAGGACAGTTCCGCATATTACGTGCTCGGCTTTACGAGCAATAATCCGCTGAAGGACGGAAGATTCCGCCGGCTGAAAGTGCAGGTCCACCGCACCGACCTGAAACTCGATTTTCGCGCGGGTTACTACGCGGGACGAGATTTCGAACACTTGAACCGCGCCGACCGCGAGCAGCAGCTGGTGGACGAGCTGGACACACAACTCCCACGGGTCGACGTGCCTCTTTATGCCGGAGCAGCGTATTTCCGGCAAGACGACGCCCACTATTATCTTGCGGTTGCGCTCGTGATTCCCGGCTCGCAGATACCGTTTGTAACGGAAAAGGAAAAGGATAACGCGACCATCGACATCATCGGCGAGGCTCTGGAAGGCGGGAAGCTGCGTGTTGGGCAGTTGCGCGACACCGTGAAGCTGGCCGTCGAGAGCACACAGCAGGTCCGCCGCAAGAACGTGCAGTACAACACCGGCTTCGTACTGGCTCCCGGCAGCTACCACCTGAAATTTATCGTCCGCGAGAATCAGTCAGGCCGGATGGGCTCTTTCGAAACGGACGTGCAAATCCCCGACCTGCGCAAGACGCCGCTAAAAATGAGCTCGGTGGTACTGAGCAGCCTGCGCGCTCCCGCGGCGAACAAGAAAAACGGAGCGAATCCACTGGTTCGCGACCAGTTGGAACTTGTTCCGAACATTACACATGTCTTCGCGCCCGACCAACATCTCTATTTGCAGTACGAAGTGTACGATGCGGCAAAAGGAAAAAACCCGGCACTCCTAGGGGCCAACGTCCAGAACCGCACGGCCAAGCCAGCGAAGGATAGCATCCGCGTTTTCACCAGTATCGAGTTTTTGCAAGGCGCCACAAAGATTTACGAATCCAAGCCGGTGGTGGCGAACGAGGTGACCGCTCCGGACCGCAAGGCGGTCATTTTCCAGATGGATTTGCCGCTCGAGGCTTTGAAGCCGGGGCTATACCTGTGCCAAGTGAACGTGATTGACGACGTGGCGGGAAGCTTTACCTTCCCTCGGTTGCCCCTGCTGATCCGCGAATGGGCACCGCGCAAGCCCGCAGACTACCGCCCGGACGGGAACGTGCCGAGGCAGAGAGGCGATTCAAAATAAGAGACTTAGGATCAGTCGCCGGCGACGGCGCTTCGAGACATTTCGCGAGACATTTCGACCGATTCGGCCAAACCCCGGCGCATCGGCCCCAAGACAAAGGCCGGCACTTGGCGCTCGGGAGTCAGAGACACGTTGGTTGCTTTGCGGGGGAATTCCGTGCGGCGGTCCAGCCGCAACCCTGCTTCTTTCAGAAACTCAGCCGAAAATCCCATGTCTTCGGCGCGATCCACACCCCAAAACCAGAGCTTCTCTTCCTGACGCTGGAGGAAATCCAGAGCCTCTTCGAGTTTTTTCATGGCGCGATCGAAGGATGAGGCCAGATAGTAGATGCCCAGTGTCCAGGCATGCCGGGGGTAGTGGACCTGGATGCGCACGCAGTATTTCCCCGATTGGTTGCGGTCGATGCTGCAGCGATAGTCGTTGCGGGCGGCGGAAGTGCGGGCGGTCATATTGGTATCACCAATCCGTGGAGTCCTGGCGCTGGGTGGCCATGAGTGCTCTGCTCCGAATTCTGGGTGTTAGCCCCGGAACCCCAGCTCCGCCAGACCACAGGCGTTGCCGGTCGAATCCGGTTTCAAAGAAGACCGCTATAGGATATCGGGGCGCGCGTGGAAACACAAGTGCACCGTTCCAATTGAATAACTAGTTTATTTTGTGTAGTTTAGACTAGCCAAGAGTGCCGAAGCTCTTCAATTTTTCGGGCATGAGCTTCAGTTTGCCTTCCTGTTTTAAGCGCGTGTCCAAGGACGTCCGAAAGGCCTCAAACGCCAGGCTCCGCTTGGACTGCAGGAGCTCTTCGGTCAACTGCTTCTTTTGTTTGTCGAAATCGGCCGGGTTGGATTCTGTTTTTTCGACCACGCGATAGACCAACCAGCTCTGTCCTAGGCTCAAGGGGGCGGGCACGTCGCCTGTCTTCAGATGGAAGGCTACGGCGACCTGCTTGCCGCTCGCCGCGCCCGGGATGGACCCATCGTGCGCAATGGGATCGCTCGTTTTCGGCTCCAGGCCGAGAACTCGGGCTACGGCATCGAATTTCTCGCCGGCCTTGACGCGCCTGGCTAGTTCCTCCGCTTTACTCTTGGCCATCTCGGCGGACTTTTCTCTCTTGAGTTCGGCAATGACACGGTCGCGGGTTTCTTCGAGCGAACCCTGGTGTGCCGGCTGGATGGACTTCACGGACAGAACCACGTAGCCGCGATCGGTTCGAACCGGGGGGTTCAGCTCACCGATCCGCAAAAGGAAGATCGCATTCTTGGCTTCCTGCGAATTCGCGAGCTCCAACAGGGGGTCTGTCGCGCTGATGAGCCGCGTTTCGCCCACCACCAAGTGATGTTGTTTCGCCAGATCGTCCAGGGAGATCTTGTTGGACTGGCGGATGGCAGCGGACAACTGGTCCGACGTGTCGCTAGCCAGCTTATCGGCTTGCGAGAGCAAGAGCGGCATGCGCAGCGATTCCTTCACTTCATCGAACGGCTTGGTGTGAGCGGTCTCTTTTTCCAGTACCTTGATTATGTAGATGCCAATCTGCGTGCGGACCAAGTCCGAGATAGAACCCACGGGCAGGCTGAAGGCCGCCTTTTCGTATTCGGGTAGGGCCTGTCCCTGCCCGATCCAGCCAATGTCGCCCCCCTTGTCCTTGGCGGCGTCCTCCGAGTATTTTTTGGCCAGATCCTCGAACTTTCCGCCCTTCCTGGCCTGTTTTAAAACGTCCTCAGCCTTCTTCCTGATCTCCTCGACTTCGGCGTCCGTCTTTCCGCCGGTCATAAAGAGAATGTGCTCCACGTGCACGCGGTTCGGCACCTGATACTGCTGAATGTTGGCCTGATATTGCAGCTTGAGCACGTCATCGGAAACCTGGACATTCTGGCGGAGCTGATTTACATCCACAAGCGCGTAGCGCGCCACACGCCGTTCGGGGACCTGATATTTCGACCTGTTCTTTTCGTAGGCTGCGCGAATCTCCGCCTCATCCGGCGAAATCTTGCTCTCCAGGTCTTCCGGCTTGATCAGGGCATAGTCCAGCTTGACTTTCTCATTCTTGTAGCGGAACTCCTCCTGAAGTTCCGCGGGCCCCACGCTGACCCCGTCGGTCACCAGCTTGCGGAATTTTTCCTCAAGCAGGCCCTGACGGATCAGCTCTTCGAACACCGGCACGGTCAGCTGGAAGCGCGCCTGGACTTCGGCCGAATAGCGGTCCATACCGACAAACGTGCCACCGTTGAAAGCCGTCGGAACGTATTGGCGAATGCGGTCTGCCCGCTCCTGGTCGGACACGGTAATTCCGAGACGCTTGGCTTCATATTCAATCTCTTTTTCAAATACGAGTTGCTTCAGGATCTGCTGGGCGTAAAGGGCCTCGAGGGGCTTCATGTTCTGATTCCGCTGCTCAATCTGGTTGAGCTGCTGGCGCACATCCTGCACGCTAACCGACTCGTCCCCGATCTTGGCGACGGTATCGGTGGAGATCTCGCCACTGACCGGCGACTGCGGAACGAGGTAAAGGAGCATGCTGCCTCCGAGGACCAGGACGACGACCCCCAAAAGGATGCGATACCCAAGCTTGCTCTTATCTTTTGCTCCGGCCATCCGATGAATCTCCCGCGTCCGTAGACAAACTCAACATTATAGGAGATACAGGCACGCGCCTCAAATAGAATCGTATTCCCCGTCCAGACCAGGTAGATTCCAGTTTTTCAGCGTTCCCCGCCCGGTCGGGGAAGCCACCGCAAGAAATAGTAGACTGGAAGAAGCGAGCCACCGCAGACGGAGGCCGCGCATCGAAACCGCATGCCAATTCGCGCCAACCAAGAACTTCGAGTGTTTCTTGTTCTGAGCGGCGCGCTCTGGTCCCTTCTATGCGGGCTGAGGGGATCGTTTGCGCAGGAAGCTCCCACAGGGAATCCCCCGGGCTTTTATCGCCATGTGCTGCCGATCCTCGAGCAGCATTGCCAAAGTTGCCACCACGCCGGGGGCATCGCCCCGATGCCCTTCGAAACGGTACGAACAAACATCTATCTTTCGAAACCGCAAAAAGCGGCGTTGGAAACGATTGCCAAGGAAGCGTATTTTTGTTGCTGGACTCGTGCGACGAATTGCCACATCGTTCCTCATGCGGGGGGTGCTTTCCGCGGATACCACACTCGCTCCGCAACACCAGAAGAAGTAGCGGCAATCGCAAGAGCCCGCACGAAAGAACAACAACAAGTTCAGTGACAGACCTGTCCTAAGGGACAGGCGAAGAGCCGTTGGGCCCGTGCGGCTGTGCTATTTGCAATTTGACTACGCGCGACACCGCAATTCGGTCAGGGGGAAACCGCTGTGCTAGATTGGAAAGTTGGAGCTTTCCGAGCACAACTAACCGTGACGACACAAGCGCCCATCGATCCGAAATTCGCCTCGGCCCACCAAAAGGTGCCGCGCGTGGAAGTGTATTGGAAAGCGGTTACCTACAAGACGGTGATCGGTTACGTGCTATTGGCCCTGGCTATTATTTCCGCCGGGCTCTACCTGGCCAAACCGGACTTGTATCAGGTGCTCATCAAGAAGCTCACGGAGAAAGCCAGCGATCCCGAAAACGAAGCCGTGGCCGCCGATCAGAGACACGCCAAGTTCGTTAATCTCGACGGCAAAGTCCAAGTGAAAAAGGTAAGTTCGGTGCAATGGGTGGATGCAGACTACCGTACCGTGCTGGATAAAGGCGATCTGGTGCAAACGGGCTCGGAGGCCAACGCGCGTATTACCTTTGCGGACGGCACGATTTACACGGTAAAGCCTGATACGCTGGTGACCGTCGAGGAAAACACCACGGAGAGCAACAAACCGACCAGCGTCGCCGTACGCATTAGCATAGGCCAGGTCGATCTGGTAACACCGAACTTCAGCTCACCGGATTCTAGGGCTGCCGTCAGCACCGAGGATGCCAACGCGCAATTGCGATCGAACAGCCGCATGGCGGTGAAAAATGACCCGGAGAAAAAGGAAAGCGAGATCGTGGTTTCGGCCGGCAGTGCGCAGGTACAGCGTGGCGCAGAAAAGATAGACCTCGCGCCGCGAGAGAAAATCACCATTCCCAATGGCGGGCCAATTCAAAAATCAAACGTGCTGGGACCTCCCGAACTCGTCGCACCGCTGAACCTCGCGCCGATCGTCGTGGAAAACCCCAAGACCTCGCCGGTTCGATTCGAATGGAAGCCCGTTCAGGATGCCGTATCCTATACGCTGCGGATCAGCACCACCACGATGTTTACAAAAACCGTAAAGGAAGCGCCGGTACGGGGAACCGCCGTGGAAATCACCGGGCTCGATCCCGGCGACTACTTCTGGAATGTCACGGCCACGGATGGAAAGAAACAGACCAGCGAAGTCAGCGAGATTTTTAAGTTTACGCTCGTGGCGCAAGGCAAGGCGCAGGCCATGCTGCTCGAGATTGACGCCACCCAGTTGCATGGCCACGTGGTGGAGATCGTGGGACATACGGAACCAGGAGCGGCGCTGATCGTGAACGGTCAATCCGTGCCGAACGTCGCCCCGGATGGAGCTTTCCGGCACTTCACCGAGCCGCTCGATCCGGGCCAACACACCATTTCAATTATCGGATCGAATCGCCGGGGAGGAACGGCGATGAAGCAGGTGCCCATCGTGGTTCCGAAGTAAGAGACCCGAAGAAGACCCCAGCGCCTTTGCGCTGGCCGTGGTGTCCGGAGACAATGGTTCGCGGGGCTGGCCAAGGTGGGGTCAGCGTTATTGCCGGCCGGACAGCGGAGCGTCTTTCTCCGCAGGGGGATGTAGGGATGAATAAGAACGGTTACAACATGAGGTCGGTGTTTAGTCTGTTTTCTTCTGACCTCGCGATCGATCTGGGCACTGCCAACACGCTGGTGTTCGCGCACGGCAAGGGCATTGTCGTGAATGAGCCTTCGATTGTGGCTATCAACAAGTCCACCGGAGAAGTGGTGGCCGTGGGCCGCGAAGCGAAAGAAATGCTGGGGCGCACACCGGGCAACGTCGTGGCCATTAAACCGATGAAAGACGGCGTCATCGCCGATTTCAAGGTCACCGAGAAGATGCTGACCTATTTCATCCAGAAGGCCCACAACCGGCGCGTGCTAGTGCATCCGCGAATCGTCATCGGCGTGCCGAGCGAAATCACTCCGGTGGAAAAGCGCGCCGTGCAGGACTCCGCGTATCGCGCGCGCGCCAGCGAAGTTTTTCTTGTGGAGCAAGCCATGGCCGCTGCGATTGGCGCCGGACTGCCAATTGAAGAGCCCTCCGGCAACATGGTAGTGGACATTGGCGGCGGCACTACGGACATCGCGGTTATTTCCATGAGCGGCATCGTCTATTCGCGGTCCGTGCGTGTGGCGGGCAACGAGATGGACGAAGCGGTCATGCAGTATCTGAAGCGCAAGTACAACCTGCTCGTCGGCGAACGCACGGCGGAGCAGATTAAGATGGAGATTGGCTCCGCGTACCCGCTGGAAAAACCGCTTACCATGGAAGTGAAAGGCCGCAACCTCATTGAAGGCGTGCCGCGGACGGTAACCATCGACGACAGCGAAATTCGCGAGGCCCTGAGCGAATGTGTGGCGACAATTTTGAACGCCGTGCGTGTGGCCCTCGAACGCACACCTCCGGAGCTTTCCGCCGACATCAGCGACCGCGGTATCGTCCTGACGGGCGGCGGCGCGCTGCTGAAGAATCTCGACAAGCGGATTCGCGAGGAGACCGGCTTGCCGGTATCGATTGCCGATGATCCGCTGGCTTCGGTGGTGCTCGGCACGGGAAAGATGCTGAGCGACTTCAAATTGCTGCGTCAGGTTTGCATTGACTAGGAAACAGTTTTCAGTTTTTGAACTTTGGGCGGGGGTTGCGGTTCCCAAGGGACGCGAATGGCGGAACGATTCGCCCGTTAGTTCGAATCGAACACTGACGCCTGATCACGGACACCACCAGCCACCAGTCGCTGGTCACCGGCGCTCCAGCAAATACTAAAGAGAAGACTGCCCTATGGTTGCCATTCCCTCTCGCCACAAATCGCTGGTCCTGCTCGCTGGAGTCATTGTGTTGCAGGTGCTTATGCTAGCCGTGCAGATCAAGCGCGACTCGGAGGGACGACTCATTCGCGTCTGGACCGTCGGCGCCGTTTCTCCCTTTGAGCGGGCCGGCTCCTACGGTTTCGGCTGGATGCGCGACATCTGGCGGCACTATTTTGCGCTGCAAAACACCACCAAGGAAAGCGAGCAGATTCGCCGTGAGAACGATACACTGAAACTGCAAATCACGCAGCTTCAGGGCAAAGCCGCGGAAGCCGACCGCCTGGCAGCATTGCTGAATTTCCGGCAGTCACATGCGAACGTCCCTATGATCGGTGCGCGGGTGATTGGCACGGGCGCGGGAACCGCGAGCCTGACGATTCAACTGGATCGCGGCGAGCGCGACGGCATCCGCAAAAACATGGGAGTCATCACTCCGGATGGCGTGGTTGGCAAAGTAGTGGAAGCCTATCCGAATGCATCGCAGGTGCTTTTACTGACCGACAAGGAAAGCGGCGTCGGCGCGATGTTGGCGGATTCCCGCGTGCAGGGCCCTGTGGGCGGGCAGGGTGAGCCTCTGCTGGTCATGAAATATGTGCCCAACGACGACACCGTCAATCTGGGAGACCGCGTCATTACCAGTGGCATGGACCGCATCTTCCCGCGCGATCTTCCGGTGGGTACCGTCGCAGAAATCAAGTCCGGCAATCCGTTCAAGCAGATTCGCGTCAAGCCGGCTGCAAATCTCGAGCGTCTGGAGGAAGTGCTGGTGCTTCTTTCGCTTCGCCCTCTGGAGATGAAAAATGAAGAGAATACTGGGGATCCGCAGCCGCCCGCGCCCGGCGCGCCCAATCCGCCACGGGCGGCAAAACGATGAACGAGGCGTTTGATATCCGCGGCGAATCGCACATCGAAGTTCACAAGTTTCGCACCGGTGCAATCATCATCGCCACTTTGCTCGCGCTGGTGATCCAGGCATCGTTCCCGATTCATTTTGCAAAGACCGCGGTCCTGGATTTGCCTTTGTTGGTGACAATTTATTTCGGCCTCAGCCGGCGCAACCCCTCCACCGGACTTCTCCTGGGCATGGTTATCGGTCTTCTGCAGGACAGCCTCAATGGCCCCGCGGTCCCGCTGGGACTTTACGGTATCGCGAAAACCATCATCGGGTATCTCGCTTCCTCCATCGGCGCACGCTTGGACACCGAGCATCCCGCCGCGCGGTTCGCGCTCACCGCTGCTTTCTTCGTGGCGCATCAAGGCGTGATCGTTCTCACGCGGCGCATTCTCCTGTCGCAGCCGGAGCCGTGGTTTAACATGCACCTGGTCGGGGCCGCGCTCGCTAACGCGCTCGTCGCCGTCTTCCTTTTCCTGCTCCTCGACCGCCTGCGCAAAAATTAATGGGCGGGCAAATGCCTCAAGATTAATTCGTCAGCAGGAATTGCTTGAAGTCGTCATAGGTGCTCGATATCGGCAAAGATAACTTCTCGCGTTTCAGGTAGGCCGCGAGGCGATCGGGCAACGGCGGTGCGGGGCCGATGGCTTTCATCACTACGTCGGCGAATTTCGCAGGATGCGCTGTGGCCAGCACCAATCCCTGCGCGGGATCGGGATGTTCGCGCTTGTAGGCTTCCCAACCAAGAACGCCGACGGCGGTGTGCGGATCGGCGATATAGCCGAACCTGTCGTGGAGCATCTTCATAGCGGAGAGGGTTTCTTCGTCCGTCGCACCGTGGCCCCAGATTTCCTTTTGCAGGTATTCCCGGCGGTTGCGGCACAAATCGAGCAAGCGCGGAAAATTATTGGGACTGCCAACATCCATGGCGTTCGAATAAGTCGCCTGCGCCGCGCGGGGATGAAATTCTCCGGTGCGCAAGTATTCCGGCACGACATCGTTGGCATTTGTCGAGGCCACATACCTCGCGACCGGCAACCCGATGCGCTTGGCGAAGATCCCCGCCGTAAGATTGCCGAAGTTTCCGCTGGGCACGGAAACGATCAGCGGCACCGAGGCCACCGGCAACTGCCGGTAAGCCGCCACGTGGTAAAACATCTGCGGCAGGAGCCGTCCGATATTGATGGAATTCGCCGAAGTCAGCCACACGCGCTTGTTCAGCTCCGCGTCGGAAAAAGCTTGCTTCACCAGCCGCTGGCAATCGTCGAACGTGCCCGCCACTTCCAGTGCGGTGATATTTTCGCCGAGCGTAGTGAACTGTTTTTCCTGCGCTTCGCTGATGCGCTTCGAAGGATAGAGAATCACCACGCGAATGCCCGGCACGCCCAGGAAACCGTGCGCCACGGCGCTACCGGTGTCTCCCGATGTCGCCACCAGCACGCTAAGCGGCCGCGTTTCGCCGCGCACAAAATAACCCATCAGCCGGGCCATGAAGCGCGCGCCGAAATCCTTGAACGCCAGCGTCGGCCCGTGAAACAGCTCCAGAATGTGCAGTCCCGGCGAGAGCGAAACGAGCTTCACGGGAAAGTTGATCGCCTCGCTCACGACTTGCCAGAGCACTTCCTCCCGAACATCCGGAGTGGCAAATGGCCGCACCACGCGGAAACAGACTTCCGTGAACGGCAGCCTACGAAACTCCTCCAGTTCCTCCGGCGAATGCCGCGCAATCTCCACCGGCATGTACAGCCCACCGTCGGGCGCAAGCCCGCGCAGCATCGCGCCGCGAAGCGAGGTGAGCGGAGCCTTGCCGAAGGTGCTCCGATATCTCAATGAATTTCGCTCATCGCGGACTTCCCGTTTTGCCCCGGATCATTTTCAGGAACGACAGGGCGTCCAGCGATCCATCCCGCAAGGCGGCAACTTCGAGTGTGCAATGCGCCAGCGCTTCATAGCTTTGACGCCGCGCACCAAGCAGCGCCGGGTAACATCGCGCCACCGTCTCAAGTGGCTTTTCGCCCGCCTTTGGTTGAAATGTGCCCCGCCATAACACCGGCTTTGGATCGTTCAAATATCTCTCCGTCAGCAGCTGCTGCTCTTCGGCAGAAGCCGCCAGATACACGATCGTCACTTGGCGGCGCAAGCGCATCAGCAAATTGTTCCCGGTGTAAATGACGCTCCCGGTGGTATCGAGCACCAAGGATTTCTCAGGTTGCTTCTCCAATTCCGTCAGGATTTCATCCAGCGTATGAATCTCCTCGGCCAAGTACTCTGACTCGTGCTGAGTGTAGCTGGTGGAATCCGGCCAGCCCATCCACGCCGCCACGCCGCTCGTGCCCCGGTAGCCGCCGGCGGCAAGACGGGGCGCGAGCTTCTGCTCGATCGAGTCGTCACAAGAAACGGTGGGATACTGCATTGCCGCTAACTTCTTTGCCCAGAATGTCTTCCCGGCACCGGACATGCCGATCAACGCCAGCCGCAGAGGTCTTTCCTGTTTCGTTTCCATGGTCATGCCTGAATGGCCTACCATAGCGTGATACCCGTCGCTACGGCAACCAGGGTCCCACCGCGAGCGCGCCAAAAAACCAATGCGCTCTTCTTGGAACCTGTCCTCCGGGACGGCTTGCGGCCCGCTGCACCAGGTGGTACGTTTAAAAGGACTTTTGCTGCTTCGGGCAGCTTCAGTCCGGCGGTGATTCGGGCGCTCCGGGAGATTTTTTCGGTTCCCAGGTTCGAGGAAATTTTAACGGACATTTTCGGCGTGACCCTGACCGGGTCCCCGAGCAAGTCGGGGCAGACGGGGTCAACTCGAAACCCGCGCTGTGATTTTTTTTCGTGACGCGAGTTTAGTCCGGCCAGTTCAGTCAAATTAGGCCGCACCGGGCAGAAAGCCCTGAGATAAAACTACTCGCGCGCGGGGTTTTCGTGTCGTACTGGTTCGGCAACGACAATCGATTGCCGCAAGGGCGGCTGGCCGTGGCCTCCTACATCATCGTGGGAATGGTCGGCGTGTTGCTGCTCGGTTTTTGGAAACTCCAGGTCATCGACGCCGACAAGTACAGCTCGCTGGCCGAACGCAATCGGGTGCGCTACATTCCCGTGATTGCGCCGCGCGGCCGTATGCTCGATCGCGATGGCCGCGTGCTGGTGGACAACCGGCCGTCCTTCAGCGTGCTCCTGCTTCGCGATGATCTGTCCCTGGTGGAAAAGCATCTCCCGGGCATCTCCGACGGTCTGGGAATGCGTATCGATGATTTGCGCGAGCAGCTTAACAACACCAAAAATCTTCCGAAATTCCAGCCCATCATTATCAAACCCGACGCCTCGCGGGCGGATGTTGATTTCATTGAATCGCATCGCGCAGACATTCCGGTTCTGGAAATGATACCCGTCCAGCGGCGGCGTTACCGGCCGGGCGGATTCCTCGCTCATGCTGCCGGCTACGTCGGTGAGGTGAGCGAGCAGCAAATCGAAGCCAGCAACGGCAAGCTGCGCCCCGGCGACTTCGCCGGGAAGACCGGGCTGGAACGCCAGTACAACGACCTGCTCCAGGGCACCGACGGCATGCGGCGCGTGGTCGTCAACAGCATCGGCAAGGAAGTGGAACGCCTTGCCACCCAGGAAGCCATCCCTGGAAAACAGATTCAGCTAACTATTGATGACGACTTGCAGCAGGTTGCCGAGCAATCTCTAGGTGCCCGACCAGGTGCGGCCGTCGCACTCGACCCGCGCACTGGTGAAGTGCTGGCGATGGTGAGTCATCCCGCGCTGGACCCCAACGATTTCGCCGTGCGCATTTCAGGGGAGGACTGGAAGAGCCTCAACGAAGACCCGCTGCATCCGCTGCTCAACCGTGCGATTCAAGCCCAGCTCGCGCCAGGATCGGTATTCAAAATCGTGACCGCTACGGCCATGCTGGAGGACAAGAATCCTCCGGAAAGTTTCACCACCTTCTGCCCGGGCTACGCCACATTCTACGGCCGGCAGTTCAAGTGCTGGGTGTACGGGAAGAGTTCTCACGGCGCGGTGGGCCTGCACAAAGCCATCCTCGAGTCTTGCGACGTCTTTTTCTACAACGTCGGCATGCACCTGGGCATTGACCGTCTTTCTTACTATGGCACCAAATTCGGCCTGGGACACAGGACGGGGATCGATCTGCCCTCCGAGGAGCCCGGGCTGATGCCTTCCGCCGAATGGGTGGAACGGGTCTTCCACCGCAAGTGGTATGCGGGTGAGACCATCTCCGTGTCCACAGGTCAGGGCGCCGTCACGACTACCCCGTTGCAGCTCGCTCGGATGATCGGCGGAATCGCGATGGGCGGCGTTTTTAAACAACCACACCTGCTTAAGGACCCGCCGAGCGTCGGCGAAGAGCGATTCCCGCTTTCTGAACCGACCGTGGAAAAAATAACCGACGCGATGTACGGCGTGGTGAACGAGGCGGGTGGCACGGCGCGAAACGTCCGGCTGCCGGGAATTGAAGTAAGCGGAAAATCGGGAACGGCGCAGGTTATCGGATACGCAACCCGCGAGCGGATGGGCAAACAGAAAAAATTCGAGGACAACGCCTGGTTTGTAGGCTACGCGCCGCGCCGCAACCCTGAAATTGTTGTCGCCGTCCTGGTGCAGGAAAGCGGAAAACATGGTGGCGAGGCGGCCGGGCCGGTAGTCAAAGACGTCATCAAAGCCTACTACGACAAGAAAAACAAGAAGACGCAGGGCCAGTACACCACGGAGAACAAGAGCGAGCCACCTGGCAAGGGCTCGCCTGCGGCGGCGATTGCACCGCGAGCGGCCGCGAAGCCAGAGGACAGCGCCGCCGTAATGCCGGCTCGCGCCCGCGCGGAGCCGCAGCGTTGAAGGATTTCATGGTCTTATCTGAAAACAGGCGAGGCTCTCGACTCTGGGCCCTCACCACCGGACCCTTTTCCCTCTTTCAACTTTCCACGTTGGGCATTCGGCGCTCATGAAAGACGCACCTGGAACGCGCGACTACGACTGGTGGCTTCTCGCCATTCTCGCCACGATTTGCGCGCTGGGCGTAGTGGAAATCTATTCCGCTACGCACGGCAGCGGGCTTGAAGGTATGCACATCAAGCAGATTCGCTGGCTAGTTATCGGCTTCATCTTGATGTTCGTGCTTTCTCGCCTGGACTATCATTTGATTCTCGACCAAGCTCCGATCCTCTATCTCGTTGGCCTCGCAGCTCTTGTCGCGGTTCTTCTCGTCGGGCGCACCCATTTCGGCGCCAAGCGTTGGATCTCTATCCCCGCTCTCGGAGAGCTTGTTCAGGTGTCAGAAATGGTTAAATTGATTATAATCGTTGTGCTGGCACGCTTCTTCGCGGAAGTGCGCTCCGATCAGCTTGATCTTCGTGATCTGATCAAGGCAGGATTGCTGGTAGGTGTTCCGCTGGTGCTGATACTCAAGCAGCCCGATTTGGGCACGGCGCTCGTGCTCATGCCCATGCTGGTAGTTGGTGCTTTTCTGGCGGGCTTGCAGTGGCAACACGCGGCGGTGTTTTCGTTGGCGGGGATTTTGCTAGTGGGCGCGGTTTTCTATCCTCCCGTTAGCAGGCATATCCTCAAGCCGTATCAGCGGGAACGAATCACTTCTTTCCTGCACCCTGAAGAGGACGCCAAGGGTGCCGGCTATCAACTCTTGCAATCGAAGATTGCCGTGGGTTCCGGCGGTTTCTGGGGCAAAGGGTTCCGCAATGGCAGTCAGAACCAACTGGGCTACATCCCCGTCCGGTATTCGGATTTCATCATGTCGGCGTGGGCTGAAGAACAGGGATTCAAGGGCGTGCTTTTGGCCCTAGGGCTGTATATGGCGCTTCTGTTGCGTTTAGTGCAGAATGCTCAACGCGCGAAAGATCGCGCGGGAATGTTTCTGGTCATGGGCGTCGCAGCGGCGCTGGGGTTCCATGTGCTGGTAAACGTGGCCATGGTCATCGGCGCGATGCCGGTAACCGGCATCCCGTTACCGTTAATGAGTTACGGGGGTTCCGCCACGTTATTTGTTTTCCTGGCGATTGGCCTGGTGATGAATGTCCGGCTTCGCCGCTTCGTCAACTGACCAAGCTGCCAGTGCCGCGTGACGTTTCCGCTTCGCCGGAACGCACCGGAAGAGAATTTGCATTAGGAATTGTTGATCCCAGCATGGCCGGGGTCGCAACTAAGAAGGATTTTAGAGTGAGGACAGCATCGTCCGCCGATCGCCCGCCTCGTTTCCGGCGACGGACCAGCCTCGAAAGACTGAGGAAGTCTCTTCCCTCTGGCTTCGAACGCCAAGCCACTACCCTAGGAGTGTGGCCGACGTGCGTCCCGGCATTGCCGGGAGCGGCGCCGATTTTTGGGAACTCCGTCGGGCAGAAGCTCGCGGCGATGCGTCCTGTCGGTCCCGGCCAAGCCGGGGCTCGACAGAAGGGTGATTCCGGCCATGCCGGGATCACGCATAAGGAGTTTTCATGTCAAAAGAATTGGTTATCTCCGCGGCCTCCCACGAACGGCGGGTCGCGATTCTCGAAGAAGGCCAGTTAGTCGAAATCTACATCGAGCGGGAAAAAGAATTCGCGCTCGTCGGCAGCATCTACAAAGGAAAAGTCACCCGCG
>WNFP01002061.1_pt1 | contig 24937 bp, 21 predicted proteins | sample 5400201 | NCBI WGS metagenome assembly WNFP01 (sample SAMN13153355, study PRJNA577476) | soil metagenome | isolation source: 115 cm saprolite under Madrone tree | place: USA:California | collected 2016-06-14
GAATGGTTTTGGCTTCGGCACGGATCGCCGGCCGCGGATGGGCACGCACGGTGATGAGCATCCCACCGCGAAGTTTCTGGGAAGATTTCGTGGGTTTGCCATTGACGAGGACGAGACCGCCGTCGATGAGTTCTTGCACGCGCGAGCGCGAAAGTTCCGGGCAATGGGCGGCCACGAACCGGTCGAGCCGCGTACCGGCGTCTGTAGGTCCCGCCAGAAGTTCATGGATCTCGGGTTGGGCTCCAGCCGGCACGAGCCGATTGTAGCAGGCTGCGCCGAGGGGCAGCTCCGCAAGGGAAATGTCGGGGGAAGATCAAGGAGTGCAATCGTTTAGGGTTGCGACAGTCGAAAGATATCCAGGTTGAACCTTGGACCATGGGGCGTTGGGACTCTGCAGGATGGAAGGAATCGACGCAGTATTGAGTCCACCCACTACTGCTTATGAGGAACGCCGCGAGGACCAGTGTAGTAGCCTTGCCGGGTCTTGATGGTGACGCCTTCGCGCGTGGTACGGACTTCCACCGTGTGATAGCCAGCGTTGCGGTTGTTGCCATGAGGCACGTAGGCCAGGGTGTACTCGTGGCGAGCTTCCTCGGTTATCCGCGAATAGAGCCTTTCTATGGCTGCGCTTTGGACGGCGTAGTAAATATCGCCGCCGGAGTCATTTGCGTAGTTGAGTAGGCGAGAGAACTTTCGCTTTAAGGAGTGGCCGACAGCCAAGCTGTATACGGATATGTTGTCGTGTAGCAGAGCCTCGAGAGTGTCGGCATACGTATGGTGGTTGAATTGGGGTCCGTTGAGACCATCGGAGATCAGAAGGATGACCTTGCGGCGACTCGCTCCACGATCATGAAGCAACTCAGCGGCGGAATGCACGGCATCGTCAAGGGCTTTGGTTGGGCTGGACCCAAGGTCAGTCGGCGCCGCCAGGGGCGGTTCGCCCACTCCGAGTGAATGGCTCGACGGCGAGGAAACGTAAGGAACCGGGCCGGCGGTCGAAGGGCCACTGTGGTCCTGGGCTTCCTTCAGGTCAGCCCATAGCTGGTTTAGATCGCTAGAGAATCTCTCGCCGGGATAGAACGATAGGTCAAAGCGGCAGATGAGCGCCTCGTCGCTCGGACTGATTCCTGCGGTGATGGCTCGCAGAGTGGGAGCCATCTGCGCGGCGTCCTTCGATTTCAGATCGTCGTCGATGAGCACGACCAGCGAGAGCGGAAAGGCTTCGGCAGTGAACACTTCTGTCTCTTGTTCGACGTTATCGTCGAAGATCCGGAACTCGTCTTTCCGTAGGTCAGGCACAAGATTGCCTTGACGATCTTTAGCGATGACCGGGAGCACGACCAGATCGGAATTGACGCTGATTTTGGTTCGGACTTCGCTTTGTTGGGCGGTGGGTGGTGGTGGCTGTGGTGTGCGGACCGCAGGAGTTTCTTGCCTGGCCGTTTGCCGTGCTTGAGCGAGGGCGGAGCCAGCAACCAGCATTATAGCAAACAGCCTTCTTCGAGAAGAAACGGCTTTCATAGATCAAATCCTACTGGAAACTCTGACGCCGATTGGCAGAGAAGGGTGGCCAACCTCGGTAGCGGACTTTTGTTCCATTTTCTCTGATGTGCTCATTTCCCGTTCTGGACTTCTCGGTCCCAGCCGCACAGCTACAATAATGTTGGGAGGAGCGGCGGGCAAGTTGGGGAGGGAGGGTCTCGAAGAAGAAGCTAACTAAGGCCATGTGCGGTCGTCTAGAATGTGGCGGCGAGGAGAGAATCATGCGCAGAGTTTTGTGTTTGCTGTTGTTTGTTCCGGTGGTTTTGCCGGCACCGAGCGGTCAAGAACCGGCGCGTCCTGCGAACACAGGCGTTTCCGGACGATGGGTGGTGAATACGGATTTTTACGGCTCAACGATTTACTTTCGGATGGAGCTGAAGCAGGAGGGAGAAAAGCTGAGTGGAAATTTTGATGGGGACAAGCTGGAGGGAACACTCCAAGGCAACTCAATCTATCTCCTGGCCAAGGACGAGCAGGGCGGGACGGATGAAGGCAAGGGTACCGTAGAAGGCGCGACCATCACCGGGACCATTGTGTTTACCCACGCAGACGATGCCGCGCATCCGCAGACGCACAAGTTTACGGCAGAACTCGTTCCGGCGCGACGCACGGGAACGCCGCAGCGGCATGAATTTGTGCCCGTCACTTTTTACCGCCAATTTTCGGCGGCCAACAAACCGGTGCTGACGATTGCACCGGGCGACAGCGTGCACACGACCACTGTGGATGCAGGCGGAAGGGATGAAAAGAGCGTGGCGCGGGTTCTTGGCGGCAATCCGGAGACGGGGCCTTTTTATGTGGAGACGGCCGCGCCAGGAGACACGCTGGTGGTGCACTTGACGCGGCTGCGGCTGAATCGCGACTGGGCGGAAAGCGATGACTTTGTCGTGGGCCGCGCGCTGGACAGTGACCTTGCCGTGAAGATGAAGGACGCCGGGAAGACGGTGCGTTGGCATCTGGACGCGCCACACGGCGTGGCGACGCCGGAAAAGCCTGCGGAGCACTTGACGAAATACTCGGTGCCGCTGCGGCCGATGCTCGGATGCGTGGCGGTGGCGCCCAACGTGGCGCAAGCGGCTCCGGGGACGGGAGACTCCGGGCGCTACGGCGGCAACATGGACTTCAATGAGATCGTGGAGGGGGCGACAGTCTATCTGCCAGTGAGTGTGCCTGGCGCGCTGCTGTATGTGGGCGATGGACACGCGCTGCAGGGCGATGGGGAGCTCAATGGAGACGCGCTGGAAACGTCCATGGATGTGGAGTTCACGGTCGACGTGATTCCGGGGAAACGCATCATGGGGCCGCGTGTGGAGTCGCCGACGCACATCATGGCGATGGGGCTGAGCGGGTCGTTGGATGATGCGTTCCGCGGTGCGACGGCGAACATGGCAGAGTGGTTGGCGGATGAGTACAAATTGACTCCGTCGGAGGTGGCGCAGGTGCTGGGCACATCCGCGGAATACAAGGTGAGCGAAGTGGCGGACCGCAACGCGGGGATGGTGCTGAAGATCAACAAGGAACGGCTGAAATCGCTGGCGAGTGCGGCCAAGTGATGCAACCCTCGCCCATTCTTTGTTTGTCTCCTTCCGTTGCGCTCGGGACAAATTCAGACCCGCGGCAAAGAGAGTCATGAGGTTTCTGCGGAGCGCCGGGACCGAAAAAAACCGTTGATGGCCGAAAGAACCAAGAGGAGCGCGACCCCGAAGATGGGGGCCCAGGGGATCCAATTCCAGACAGGCCGATCAATCATTGCCCGCGTGGGATTGCCAGGGTCGTACAAGACAATCACGGGAACATTTTTGCTTCCTGCGATTTTGCTTCCCAGCCAATCCTGAAATTGGACGAAGCGTCCGTTGGTGTGGAATTCGACGATGGGCATATAGCCAGTCGCCGAAAACGATTCCGAGGAGCGGCGGAAATTCTCCTGCTCATAGCCGATGATTCTTCCGGGTGCCCTGACCCCCTGACGGATCAGATGAAAGTGCGCGTGGCCCATGAAATAGGAAAGGCTCAGAAGAAATAGGCCCGTCAGCAATTGGGGGATCCACGCATAGCGAAGGATCTTTTCCCGGTTGCTGGTCAGCCGCGCAACGAGTTGTTCGGCAGACGCCAAGGCTGGGCCTCGCTCGGAGGCAGCGTAGCGAGTCGAATACTTATCCGCCTCTGAGCGCCAATGTAGCATAGCAACGGGAACGCGGCGTTCCGTGGCTTCGAAATGTGTTCCCAAGGAAGTGATGAGCTGGCAAGTTTGCCTGGGCTCTTCACATCCAGCCCCACCAGACGGCGAGCGTTCCGTCGAGCACTGCAAGAGACTGTAAGGGGGCGAAACGCGACTGGGGCTCGAGAAGTTCGCCGATGAGGTGATGGCCGGGAGGGAGGGCGGAAAAATATGCAGCGGCGTCCAGAGCGGTGGAGAGAAATTCACGGCGATTGAAGCTATTCCATCCGCCCACGTACTTCTTCCTCAGCTACGGCGTTCGAGAACGCGAGTGGGGTGTTTCCGGCCGCCGTCCAGATAATATGTCAAGAAGGATGAGGGCGGCGCCAATGGCGATGGCAGAGTCGGCGACGTTGAAGGCGGGGTAGCGGTAGGTGCCAAACCACACTTCGAAGAAATCCGTCACCGCGCCGTAAACGATCCGATCAGTTACGTTGCCGGTCGCGCCACCGAGCAAGAGAGCGAGACCGGCGACGGCAAGAGACCCGCTACTCTGGCTCGTGACTAGCAGCCAGGCAAGTACGGCGATGACCGCGATGGACCCCAGAATCAAAACGATGCGCGTGCCCGCGGAGGCGGAATCCGACAGGATGCCGAAAGCGAGACCGGGATTGCGGCTGTGTACAAGATAAACAAAGTTGTGGATCAACTCGTGTCGCCAGCCTTCCAGTGTTTGCGTTTCGAACCAGGCTTTGGTGGCGCGGTCGAGGAGAACGATGGCTAGCGTGAGCCAAAGCCAGCGCAGTCTTGCGGGGACCGTCAAGGGTTGCTCTCCTACTCGTGCAGCTCGGAATTTACTGACCACCCTGGATCGCAAAGGCGCTTAAAGGCTGTGCCTCTGGTGGCTAGGCGCTGCTAGATGCCTGGCCCATGGAACCCTCGATTTCGGCGAGGGCTTCGGAACAGCGCTCGCAGACGGTCGGATAGCGGGAATTTTCGCCGACGCGCTCGGAATAGTTCCAACAGCGCACGCATTTCGAGCCGTCGGCCCGTTCGATCTTGATCGCCAGGCCAGGAAACGTTTCGGCTGGAATAGATCCGGCGATGGCGGATGGCTGGACGGCGACCTGAGAAACGATGAAAAGCGCTGGTAGTACAGCCTGTTTTTCCTCGAGCAGCCTCTGCAGGCCCGCCGCTTGGGGCCCCGCGTGAAGTTGTACTTTCGCTTCGAGGCCGCCGCCGATAGTCTTCGCAACACGGGCTTGCTCGAGGGCCACCAGCACGGCGGAGCGCACCTGGGCGAGCCGTTCCCACTTTTCCGCCGCGTCTTTGGCGATTCCGCAAGCAAGCGCGTCCGCTTCCGGAAACAACGTCATGTGCACGCTTTCGCACTCGCTTTGCGCCTTCGGCAAATGCTTCCAGATCTCCTCGGCCGTAAAAACAAGGATGGGTGCGGCCAGGCGAACCAGGGCGCTGCTGATCTTCCACACCGCGGTTTGCGCCGAGCGCCGCGATTCATTTCTGGGCGCCTTGGTGTACAGGCGATCCTTCAGAACATCGAAATAGAAAGCGCTGAGATCCACGACGCAGTAATCGTGGATAGCATGGTAGACGCGGTGGAATTCGTAATTCGCGTACCATTCACGGCATTTCTTGAGGAGCTCGGCGGTGCGGTCGAGCATCCAGCGATCGATTTCCTCGAGTTGCTCGTTCGAAAGCACGTCGCGTGACGGATCGAAATCACCGAGGTTGCCCAGGGCGAAGCGAAAGGTGTTGCGAATTTTCCGGTACGCTTCGCTGAGCTGCGTCATCACGCGCTCGCTCATTTTTACGTCCGCCTGGTATTCCACCGAGCCAACCCAGAGGCGAAGCAAATCCGCTCCCCACTTCTCGCAAATTTCGATGGGATACAGCGCGTTGCCCAGCGACTTGGACATCGGCCGGCCCTGTTCGTCGAGCGTCCAGCCGTGCGTGACAACCCCTCGGTAGGGCGAAGCGTCGCGCACGCCCGTCGCAACAAGCAACGAACTGTGGAACCAGCCGCGATATTGATCGGGCCCCTCGAGGTAAACATCCGCCGGCCACTCCGCGCCCTTGAGCACCGACAGATTCGAAGAGCCTGAATCGAACCACACGTCCAGAATGTCGTTTTCCTTGCGCCACCTCGAACCTCCGCACACGCACTTGGTATCGGCGGGCAGCAATTCTTCGGGGGTGTGTTGGTACCAGGCGTCCGCGCCTTCCCGTTCGAACCACTTCACGACATTGCGCAGGGCCTTGAAATCCTCCAGCCGCTTTCCGCAACCCTGGCAATAGAAAACAATGATGGGCACGCCCCAGAACCGCTGACGCGAGACACACCAGTCTGGGCGTTTCTCGATCATTTCGTACATGCGGTCTTCGCCCCAGGCGGGAAACCATTTTACCTGGTGAATCTCTTGGAGCGCTTCTTGTCGCAGCGTTTTCTCTCTTCCATGCGCGGCCTGGTCCATCTTGATGAACCACTGCTCCGTGGCGCGGAAGATCACCGGATTGTGGCAGCGCCAGCAGTGCGGGTAGCTGTGCTTGTACTCGTGGTGACCCAGCAGCGCGCCGCGATCGCCGAGCAATTTCACGATGATCGGATTCGCCGTGAAAACATCCTTGCCACGGTATTCCGGCAACCCCTCAAGATAGACGCCCTTGTCGTCGATCGGCGCGTAAATCTCCAATCCATATTTCTGCCCGGAATAAAAATCGTCGGCGCCATGTCCCGGAGCCGTGTGCACGATGCCGCTACCCTGATCGAGCGTGACATAATCGGCGAGAATGCCTGGCACCTGAATCGGCACGAAGGGGTGCTGAAATATCATCCCCTCGAAATCGCGTCCCTTAAACGTGGCGCGCACGCGAGCTTCCTTGATGCCGCACTCGGCTTTGAAAGCGGCGACGCGGTCGGCGGCCAGCAGCAGCGCGCCCTTTTCGGTTTCGACGACGGCATATTCGAAATCCGGATGAAACGCGAGCGCGCGATTGTGAGGAATCGTCCAGGGCGTGGTCGTCCATATCACCGCGCTGACAGCGCTCCCAATCTTTTGCTCCAGTGGCACCTTGCCGGTGCCCGCCGCATCCCCCTTGCCGCCGCCCACAACTCCAAATTTCACCCAGATCGATGGGCTCGAGTGATCTTCATACTCCACTTCCGCTTCCGCCAGTGCGGTGCTGTCGTAGATGCACCAGTAGACCGGCTTGCGCCCTCGGTAGACGTAGCCTTTCTCCATGAAATCCAGAAACGCGCCCGCGATGGTGGCTTCGTACTCATGGCTCATCGTCAGATAAGGATCGGACCATCGCCCGAAAATGCCCAACCGCTTGAAATCTTTCTTGTGCTGCTCGACGTAACGCACTGCGAATTGGCGGCACAGTTTACGAAATTCCGCTGGCGGCACCTTTCCTTTTCCGCCCAGCTCTTTTTCCACTTGCGTTTCGATCGGCAGACCATGGCAATCCCACCCCGGCACGTAAGGCGCGTAATGCCCGGCCATGCTCTTGGTCTTGACGACTAGATCCTTGAGGATTTTGTTCAGGCCTGTGCCCAGATGAATTTCACCGGTAGGGTATGGCGGTCCGTCGTGCAAGACAAAGAGCGGTTTGCCTTTCCGAGTCTCCAGAATGCGCTCGTAGAGGTTTCCTCCATGCCAGGCTTCGAGCTGCTTCGGCTCGTTCTGCGGCAGGCCGGCCTTCATCGGAAAATCCGTTTTCGGCAAGTTCAGTGTCTTCTTCAGTTCGAGTGGTTCGGCCATGATTAAAGCGTTTGTAAACCCCTTCTATGCCGTCCGTCCTTGTGTACAGGTATACGGCGGGAAACATCGGAAAGCAGTGTAAGCACGTATGTTACAATGAATGGCGGTCGGTGTCAGCCGCTCGGGGCGCGCAACCTTTCCCAGCCAGAGCGAATCTTATTGGCTGGGTACACCGAACGTAGGGAATCTGCGTCTAATTGAAGAGGTAACCGGTGCCGGACAAAATTATCAATCTTCTGTCCCCTGAAATCACAAAACCGAAAGTGTCTGCAGCCGGCCGTGAGACGGCAGTTCCGGTACCCGCCTCGGCTGTACCCAAATTCGATCGACCAGACATTCTCATCCCCGATAATTTTTGGTCCAACCTGAGGCAATTCCTCACGGAGCGCCCTGTCAGGGTGCGCGAGCGCAAGGATGCGCCCTTCACGCAGACATCCTTCGGTACCGGCGTCGGCGATAACCTGAAGGATTTTTTCAGCTCCCGCCCGGCCGCCAAGGGACCGGTGAATAGCAAACTGGCGGTGGCGTGGGGATCGAATTTTGGCGGCTTCGGCACCCGCATCAAGGAATTTTTCTCGCCGCCGAAGCAGGCGCCCTTGCCCTTCGCCGTCAAGCCGATCAAAGTGAAGGACATCTGGTCCAAGGATGAAAACTTCGGCTGGAGTCAAGTGATCGCGGTTGGCCTGCACGTGGCGGTGATCGCACTGCTGGTCATTCCCATTTTTACGAATGTCCTGCCCGCCTCCACGGAAGCAAAGAACAAGCTGGTCGGCGTTATACCGCTCGACATTTCGCCTTACATGGCGAAGCTACCTTCGGGCGCGAACAAAGCTGGCGGCGGCGGCGGCGGAAATAACCATACCCTGACTCCCACCTCAAAGGGGAAGCTCCCCAAGTTCCAGTGGACGCAGTTCACGCCGCCTCAGGCGAAGATTCAGAATCTGAATCCCAAGCTGGCAATGGACCCCTCCCTGCTGGGTCCGCCCGACCTGAAAGTCCCCAGTCCCAATATGGCAAACTTCGGTGATCCTCTGGCCAAAAGCGTCACCGATTCTCTCGGAAATGGCAATGGCACGGGTATCGGAAGCGGTTCCGGCGGAGGTCTTGGCCCCGGCGAAGGCGGGGGCACGGGCGGCGGACTTTTCCGCGCCGGCCTGAACGGCGTCGGTTCGCCGCAATGCATCTACTGCCCGCAGCCGGAGTACTCCGACGAAGCGCGTAAGGCCAAATATCAGGGCACCGTGTTGCTCGACGTGACGGTTACCGCTGATGGGCGCGTGATTAGTCCGAACGTTATCAAAGGCCCCGGCCTCGGCTTGGAAGAAAAGGCCCTCTCCCAAGTGAAGAATTGGAAGATGCGCCCCGCCCTTGGTCCCAGCGGCAAACCGGTAAATTGCCGCGTGCAAATCGAAGTCACTTTCCACCTCTACTAGCTACTAGCGCGCTGTCCCGCAAATAGCGTTGAAAAGTTTTCGCCGCGCCTGGGGCGTGAGCCTTCTCGTGTTCCCCAACCGCACCTTTTGCGGGCAACCAATCTGCCGTGCTCCGCTTCTCACCACCCGTTCGCCGCCCGTCTCGTCGAGGAGCGTGGCTCAAAATCTGAGGTGGGCGCGGAGGCCTGCCCGTGCGCCAATCCTTCCTGCGTTCCTTGTTTTCCTCAGCAAGCTCAGGAGGCGGTTTCATTAAACGCATCCGCGGAAACTTTGCTGTCGCCTTGACTGCAGAGAAATGGCAGATGAGTTCCGCGAACGGTGCGCCGTTGCATCTCTTGCGTTTCGATAGGGCGCGGCAGTCGAGCCGCGCGCAGGCTATTTCTTTCCTGACGCATGCGGCTGTGATCGCGGCACTAGCGCTGATGGCCATGCATCCTTTTAAGACTGCGAAAACTCCAGACACTGCCGCGGCGAGAGTCCTAGAAAGACTTAGGTTTCCGTCGCACTTCTTCTCCTCGAGCACCAGCGCCGCACCGGATCCCGGAGCAGGCAGCGGAGGTGGCCGGGTGCGGATTCCCACGACTGCTGGGAACCTGTTGCCGCTTGCTTCGATTCAGTTGGTCCGGCCGTCGCTTCCTCCCAAACAAGACGTACACATGCCGGTACCGCCGACGATATTCGATGCGGCCGCAGCGCCAGTGTTGACTCCAGTCGACAAAATCGGCCTCCCGTGGATGAAGGAAGAGTCCAACTCGCCAGGGCCGGGGGATTCCGACACCGTCGGCAGCGGTCCCGGGCACACGATGGGAGATGGGCCGCGCGACGGACCGGGTGGGCAGAGTGAGTCCCCATCGAGATACCGTGCCGGGGTGACACGTCCTAGCTGCGTCTATTGCCCCGATCCCCAATACACCGACGAGGCCCGCGAGGCCAAGCTACAGGGAAAGGTCACGCTGCAAGTTTTGGTTGGCGCCGACGGGCGCGCCGCGCAAATCCGTATCGTTCAGGGCATCGGGTTGGGGCTGGATGAACGCGCTGCGCAGGCCATTCGCGGCTGGAAATTTGTGCCGGCGCATGACGCCGCGCGCCGCGTGGTTCCGGCCTGGGTCGTCGTCGAAGCTGTCTTCCGCCTGTTCTAGACACTCTTGCAGCAACGGAGGAGCATTTTCTACCGTGCCCTACGAGTTCGCCGAAAACGAATATGAACTTGACCCGCAGGCCTCCTCTACCCGCGGCGGCGGTCCTCCGCACAAACGAACCGGGATCGGCGTTTTGGATCCGTTTCCTCCCAAGAGGCCGCCCGGCCCAATCCCTGCCGCGCCCACAAGCTTGTTCTGGCGCATGGCTGTCGCATTGCTGCTCGCCGGGCTCGCCGCCGCGATTCTTCTCCAGCTACTCGCCAAACGCTGAACGAGTAATGAACACGGCAAGAATCGCCCTACTGCTCCTGTTCCCGCTGCCGCTTTGGCGACGAACAAGTGCCACCGGGCTCTTGCGAATTGGATTGGTTCAATCCGCAGTACAACTGCTTCCTGAGCCTGCACATCAGTTATCCGAACGCTTCCGACGGCATCCTCGGCTCGCACAAAATCCGGTCGGCGACAACTTGCTTCACGGCAACCGCGAGTCGATCGGTTCGATTCCCATCCAATCCGGAGACCGATATGATTGAAACCAGGCGCGTGTTTGTCTTGGCGATGGCCGCGGCGGCCGGCTTTCTTGCGGCGGAGGATGGCTGGCTATTCGCCCAATATCCGCCAACTCCGCCGCCGCCGCCGCGACCCGCGGAGACTCCGAACCCTGCAGAAATTCATTCAAACCCGCAAGCCACTGCCGCCGCAAAACGAGCCTGGTTACAGCAAAACGAGAAGGAATTTCGCGAAGGTGTGGAGCGGCTTTACCAACTTACCGGCGAACTTCGCGAAGAACTCCAGAAAACCACGACCACCGAGGTGTTCTCCGTGCGCATGGTCAAGAAAACCGAAGAAATTGAAAAGCTCGCCAAGCTCCTGAAGAACAGAGCCAAGGGTGGATAGGCCCGTCGGAACTTGTCCCCAGCCGGCCGAAGGACCCTGCCCTGAGCAAACCGATTGGACTCGGTCGGGAGAGAGACCCGTCCTTCTTCCCGCTCGTTCCCGCACTCCGCGCTACCGGCGCACGCTGACCAGTGCAGGATCGGCTTCATAACCCTCATCCTGCACGGTCTTCTGCGCCGCTGCGCCAATCGCTTGTTCGTCCGCATCCTTCGGCAATTTGCAATAGCGCCGAATCACCTCTTCCCCATTCACAATGCGAACCAGCCACTTGGCCTTGCCCGCATCCCAGGAAACTTCCACTTGATCGGCACGCATGGCCACCTCCCAGTGCCTCTAGGCATCCTTCTTATATCACCGCCCTTGTGGCACAGCCACTTCATCCTTTCATGCCGCGGCGACTTTCCTCCGCCATCTTGCTTTCGCCCTTCAAATCCCGCATCCGCACCCCAACGCTAGCTGATATTCGCCGTGATCCGGGCACTTCCGGAAATCCCCCAGGCGCCGCGCGCGCCGAAACTCGGCCGCCCACGCCTCATTCGTCTCCATCACCGCATCATCCAATCAAATCGGGGAAGAGCGCCGTGCGCTTCAGCTTGCGCTCCTTCTCCGAAGACCCCTTCGACCTCCGCTTCCAGGCATAGAGTGTTCACGGAGTCCTTCCGAAAAACACGCGGGCTCAGCCACGAAGACCTTTGGGCTTCTGCCACTTCACGCTTGTTTGCGCGAAAAATACAGACGTAGGAAAAACATTCAGCGTGCGCAATTTTGATGCCTACATCAGCCCTTCAGAATGAGCGTATAGAATACGCGGGGCTGGGGGCGTCAATATTGACCAGCGGACCTCGCCATTCGGTCGGTCGCTTGTCCCTGCAACCTCTATCCTGGGTGCCGCTTTTTTTCGGCGCTGTTGGTTCTTCCCGCCGCCCATCCGCTTACCCGTAGGGCCGTAAAGCCCCGGACTCTAGGCCAAGAAACGAGCTTCTCGTTCGCGAGCCACACCTTGCCGCAATCTGCTACGATTCGGCCATGAGAAAAATGGCCATTCTTAGCCTCGGCATCGCACTGTGCGCTCTTTCCTTTGGGAGCGAGGCGCGGGCACAGAAGGACGCCGGCGCCATCGAGATCATGGCCCGCATCACGCCGACGGGGGCGCGCCCGGAGCCCGTGCGCCAATTCACGTTTTACATACTCACCAAGAGCTACTCGGAGATCGTCAAAGAAGTAGAAGAAAAAGACCCCATCCCGGCACGCGATCAGTTTATCGATGGCCTCAAGGTATCTCCCGAGCTGCGTGCTTGGCTCAAGGGCCATGACACTCTCGACCTTACGGAGCCGGACCTCGACAAGCTCCTTACTCCGGATGACATCCTCAACGTTCCGGAATTCCTGCTGGCCTACCAGCGCTCCAACAGCGGCGGCGTAACCAACGGCCTACCAAAACCAAAATATACGAAAGCTGACAAGACGGAACATCCTGAGAAATACGAGAAACTGAAACAAGACTATCTGTTCAACCTCAAGAAATTCATCCGCTCGCGTCCCGAGACCGTTTCCGGTGTTGAGCTCGAACTGGACGGCGTCAACCCGCTGCGCAAGTGGGCCGCGCTCCAGAACGACCGTCGCAAGCGCGTCCAACGCGTCGCCCCGGACGTGGCCCAGCTCAAGTTTCTCGCCGCCAAGGCGGACACCGATCTCGAAGGGCGCGCCTCGCTATCGGGTGTTGCCCCCGGCGACTATTGGATCAGCTCGCTCAATCTGGACGCCGACGCAGGCGATATGCGCGTGCGCTGGGATGTTCCCGTAAAGATTGAACGCGGCAAAACCATCCGCATCGAACTGTCGAATTTGAACTCCATTGACGCGCGCAGCTCCACTCCCTAGCCTGCGAGCGCCACCATGGGCACGTCCCTCAACTGGATTGCGTTCAATCTTTTCATCGTTATTGCGATCGCGCTGGATCTTCGCGTTTTCCACCGCCGCCCGCACAAGATCGGAATTCGCGAAGCGGCCCTCGCCAGTTTCGGCTGGATCGCAGTCTCCGTCCTCTTTGGGCTTGGGGTGTTCTATTTCCGCGGCCCCCAGCCGGCCCTGGAATTCTTTACCGGCTACCTGATCGAAAAAGCCCTCAGCGTTGACAATCTGTTTCTCTTTCTGGTGATCTTTCGCGCGTTTGCCGTGGATGAGCGCCTACAGCATCGCCTTCTAGAATGGGGAGTGGTAGGCGCGCTGGTCATGCGCGGAGTGATGATCGCGCTGGGCGCGGAATTGATCGAACATTTCTCTTGGATCATGTACGCGCTCGGCGCATTCCTCGTCTATGCCGGCGGGCGTATGCTCCTCGCCCATCGGGGAGAAGTCCACCCGGAACAAAACAAAATCTTCCGCTTTGCCAGCCGCCATCTTCGCGTCAGCCATGACTATCACGGCGAACATTTTTTTGTGCGCACCGCGGGCCGCTTGTTCGCCACTCCGTTGTTTCTCGTCCTGCTCGTCGTGGAAATCACGGACGTCACTCTGGCCGTCGATTCCATCCCGGCGGTGTTCGGCATTACCGAGGATCCGTTCATTGTGTACACGTCGAACGTGCTCGCGATTCTGGGGCTCCGCGCCCTGTACTTCCTGCTGGCGGGAGTCATCGACCGTTTGCGTTTTCTGGATGAGGGGCTGGCGGTCGTGCTGCTGTTTATCGGCGGAAAAATGATCGGCGAGCGGTGGCTGCACATTCCCGTGGTTGTGTCTCTCGGCGTTGTAGGAGGCGTACTGCTGGTCGCGCTGCTGGCGTCGCTACTCTTTCCGCCGAGGAACAAAGCGTGAAATTTATTCTTCCTCGAACATCAGGTCGTCGACGTAGCACCACATCCAGTTTTCTCCCGGCTCTTGCGACCGCACAATGGGGTGCTTGGTGGCGTGAAAATGTTTTGTGGCGTGTTTGTTTTTTGAGGAGTCGCAACAGCCGACATGGCCGCAGCTCAAACACAAACGCAAGTGCAACCAGCCGTCGCCCATCTTCAGGCACTCTTCGCAGCCCTTGGTCTTTGGCTTTACGCGTTTGATTTGATCGAGGTGAGTGCAGTTTTTGGCCATTGTGGTCTCCCGCGAAATCACATCGCTGCTTGAATTGGAATTCGAACCTGGAATCGCGTATCTCCCGAAACCGATTTTACGGTGATCAGCCCGCGCATTTTTCTTACGATGCGATGCACGACGTCCAAGCCGAGCCCGGTTCCCTCCCCCACGCCCTTGGTCGTAAAAAAAGGCTCAAAAATTCGTGATTGCACCTCGGGCGGAATTCCCGGGCCGTCGTCGGCGATCTCCACTAGCAGGTAATCATTTTCGCGCACGACGCGCACGAGAAGATTTCCTTTTTCCTTCATTGCGTCGGCGGCGTTGTCGATCAGGTTGGTCCACACCTGATTCAACTCGCTTCCGTAGGCCATCACCTTCGGAAGGTTCGCTTCATATTCGCGCGTCACCACAATGCCGCGCTTGAGTTTGTGATGCATGATGGTCAGAGTTGTTTCCAGGCTGCTCTTGATGTCCACTTCTTGGAGCGGCGCCTGGTCCATGTAGGAATATTCTTTGATCGCTTTGATGAGATCCGAAATGCGGGCGGTGCTGTTTTCGAGCTCGGCGGCAATGCGCTCCATTTCGAGGAGGGTGCCGAATCGCGTCAGCTCGGGGCCCAGGGAAGCGCCTGCGGCGGCCGCAAAACTTTCTAGTTGCGCGTCCGTTAAGTTGTCCTCAGCCAGAAGCGGCGCCAGTTTCCAGGCCTCGGTAACACCGCGCCCTTCCAGCCAGCTTTGAATCGCTTCTTCTCGCTCGACACGCGCGAACTCATCTTTGTATGGAGCGGGCTTCAGCGCGGAGCGAATCTCCTCTTCGCGCTGCGCCAGCAGGCCGCAGTCTTCCGGACCCAGGCTTGTGCTGCGTCCGGCAACGCGCAAGCGCTGGAGGCAATCCCGCAGCGCCGCAGCCGAGCGGCGGGCGGCAGCAGAAGGATTGTTCAGCTCGTGCGCGAGGCCGGCCGACAATTTTCCCAGTGCTGCCAGTTTTTCCCTTTGCTGCTCTTCGCGCGTGACGTTTCGAACGCGATCGGTCAACAATCCAACAAGGCGCTGGGAAAGCTCGGGCATCCGCTGAAAGAGTTCGGGAAACTTGCCGGCAGGAAACACCAGCGCGCGAATCGGAAGCACCGCGCGTCCAGTCACACCAAACGTTTTCATTCTGGAAAAAGGCAAGACGCCAGTGACTTCGCCGGCGCGAGCGGTAAAAACCGGGCCATCCTGCGGACCATTCTCCCGCCGCGCTCGCAATTCTCCTTCGAGCATCACAAACATCGTGTCTGCCGGGGTATCTTCGCGGACGGAGACTTCGCCCACGCCGACGCGGCGTTCCTCAGATTGCGCGACAAACCATTCGAGATCGGCTTGGGGCTGGTCCACAAAAGCAGGCACCTTGCGCAAATCCGCAATCAGAGCTTCAATCCGTGCTTGCTCCGGCGCGCCGCTCATGGGCGTTCCGCTCCCCGCGTCTTTTCGCTCATTGGACCTTCGCCAGATACTGGTGCATGAACTGCACGACGACGGCGCCTTCGCCAACACCGGAAGCCACGCGCTTGACGGAACCGTGGCGCACGTCACCGACGACAAAAATTCCGGGCACGTTGGTTTCAAGCAATCCCGGGTCGCGATCGAGCGTCCATGATGGCGGTCTCTTTCCGCCGCGGAGGAGTTCCGGGCCAGAAAGAATGAATCCGCGCTCGTCGCGCTCAATCAAGCCGCCGAGCCATTCCGTCCGCGGTTGCGCACCGATGAAAATGTACAGGCTGGTAGCCGGCACATTTTCCTTTTCACCGGTGAGTGAACGCAGGATGGTGAGGCCGGTGAGTCGTGATTCCCCGTGAACCTCGACCACGCTGCTACGCGTCTGGACTTCAACGTTGGGCGTCTTTTCGATTTGCTCGATCAAGTAATGGCAGGCCATGGCTTCGGTGGTTCCGCCGCCGTAATAGACGCCCGCGCCCTGCAGGCGCTCCATCCCGGGCACCTCCAGCGTCCGCCACTGCACGCCCATGGCCAGAAGAAGCGCATGACAGGAAATCTCAAACCCATCCGCCAGTTTCAGGAAGCGATACGGACCTTCCGCCCGGAGGCTGACGGCTTCCTGGGGAGCGAGAATTTCCACTCCAAATCGCCGGGCCTGGGCCACGGCGCGGCGGGCGAGATCGTTGCCGCTGAGCCCGGCAGGAAAACCGAGGTAGTTCTCGATGCGAGAGCTGAGCCCGGCCTGACCGCCGGGCGCTTCGCGTTCGATCATCACCGTGTGCAAGCCTTCGCTGGCGCCATAAACGGCGGCAGCGAGACCGGCGGGGCCGCCTCCGACAATGGCCAGGTCGTAGAAGCTGGTTTGCGTGTGCGTGCGGAGACCGATCTTGTCGGCAACTGCAGGCAGAGGCGGCTCGGCAAGCCGCGCGCCGTCGGGAAAAAGAATCAGAGGAAGCGTTTCGGCTTCGGGTCCGAGCGAATCGACCAACCCGCGCACTTCAGGATCGGTTTGCGCTAGCTCCACGTCGATCCATTGGTAAGGCACTTGATTTCGAGCCAGAAAATCGCGCAACTCATAGGAGCGAGTTGACCAACGCGTGCCGAGGACGCGAATTCCTTCATACGGCGGGCGAAACGTCGCGGTCCAATCGTGCAGCAGGTCGTCGAGAGCGGGAAAGAGTTTTTCCTCGGGCGGATCCCACGGCTTCATCAAATAGTAGTGCACGCGGGCTTCGTTGATGGCATCGATGGCGGCGTTGGTATCCGCGTAGGCGGTGAGCAGGGCGCGCTTGGCGAGGGGGTGCATCTCCATGGCTTCGGAAAGAAAGTTAACGCCGTCCATTTGGGGCATGCGCTGATCCGCAAGCAGTAGGGCCACAGGATTGTTGCGCGCTTTTAATTCCCGCAGGGTGGTGAGGCCGGCGCTTCCGGAATTCGCGCGCATGACACGGTAGCGATCCGCATAGCGGCTGCGCAGGTCGCGCTCAATCGCCCGCAGGACCTCCGGGTCGTCATCCACGGTTAATAAAACTGGCTTTGGCATATTCCTCAGATGCGGCGCAGGTGATTTCGTTGCGTCTTACGAGGACTGCTGCACGGCTTCAGCTACTCTTCCTGCCGCCCTCAAGCTACAATTCCTGACGCTCCGATGTCCAGCCCTCTCGCTCCATCCATCGCGGACCTGTCGTCCGCCGAAGCATCCAAGAGGCTCGCGGCCGCGGGCGAAATCTACCGCTTGGGCCGGGCGGCCGCAGGATCTGCTATTTCTAACTGGTGGGCCGAGAGTGAGCTCTCTGGGCTGCTACTGGGACCCCATCCCGCCATAACGGTTGGACTAGCGGTCGAACGCGATACGTTTGGGCGGATTCGCATTGCCAATGGCACGCCCAGACTTGCCGAAGTGCCGGCGGATCAGGATGCCGAGGAATTCGAACTTCGTTTCGCTGATGGCGTGTTTCTGGATCTGCTGACAACGCGGGAGCCCGGCGGCTCCGGGGCCATCGCAAAATACCTGGCCAAGTTTGGAGAGGGCGTGCAACAAGTGGAATATCGCTGCACCAATGTCGACCGCGCCACCCAAATACTGAAAGACAAATTCGGAGTTGCTCCTGTTTATCCTGCCACGCGGCCTGGCGCCGATGGCACGCGAATCAATTTTTTCCTCGTCGTCTCTCCCGATGGCGGCAAGGTGCTCATCGAACTGTACGAATCACAGTCTGGCAGATAGATATTCGAACTCAGCGATATTAAATACTTCTAACTGAATCAGCTTTCCTTCCGCCCATTATTTCCTTCCAAGCCCGCAACACTTCGGCGACGGTCCAGGCCTGGGCAATGCAGCCGCGTGGTGTGAAGGGGGCATCGCCATCGAATATTTCGCTTAACGTGCCGAGGCCGCTCGCGTAAATCTGGCGACCGAGCGGCTCGAGGAAACGCAAGGCGGCCTCGCGATCGTGGTAGACGCGATAGTGCGCGAGAGCGAACGGTCCGAGCAGCCAGCCCCACACGGTGCCTTGATGATAGGCGGCGTCGCGATCGCGGGGGCTAACACCGTAATGACCGGCATATCCAGCTTCGCCCGGCGCGAGACTCCGCAGTCCGTGCGAGGTCAAGAGGTGCCGCGCGCAAACGTCGACGACCGCCTTTTGCTGCTCGGGGGTGAGCGGGCTTACCGGCAAAGACACGGCAAGAATCTGATTGGGGCGAAGCGAGGCATCATTTCCGATTCCCGGCGAATCGATGACGTCCCAGCAGCAGTTACGCGCCGGGTTCCAGAATCTCTGAAAACTTTTCTTTGCTTTGGCCGCCAGTTTTTCGTAATCGTCGCCGGGTTTCCCAAGCAACCGAGCAAGTCCGGCGATCGTTTCGAGCGCGTTGATCCACAGCGCATTAATCTCCACGGGCTTTCCCGTGCGGGGCGTCACCACCCAATCGCCAATTTTAGCATCCATCCAAGTGAGTTGGGCTCCTGGACCACCGGCATAGAGAAGCCCGTCGGCCGGGTCCGCGTGGATGCTGTAGCGGGTGCCCGCGATGTGCGCCTCGATCATGGCTGCGAGAACCGGGAAAAGTTTTTGCAGCGTCACGGCATCTTGCGCCGCTTCGAAATACTGCCGGACGGATTCGATATACCACAGCGCGGCATCGACGGTGTTGTATTCTGGTTGGCCCCCGATGTCGGGGAAATTGTTGGGGAGCATCCCGCCGTCAACGTAGCGAGAAAAGGCGAGAAGGATTTGCCTGGCAACGGCAGTCCGGCCGGTCGCGAGCGTCAGTCCCGGCAGCGCAATCATGGTGTCACGGCCCCAATCCCCGAACCAGTGATAGCCGGCGATGATGCTGCGGCCGTCCGGCTCTTCCGGAAGGCTGCGCTTTACGATGAATTGATCGGCGGCAAGGATGAGCTGCCAAAGCCAGGTGGGCGCTTCTTCGGCGAGAGCCTCGTTTTTCGCTTGCCAGTCATGGAATAGTTTCACTTCGTAATTCGGTCGCTCCGCGCGGGCGGTTTCAATATCGAGCGAGGCTGCTGCTTCGGTGGTCGCCACAAGCGTAATGCTCGAACCGGCTTCTAGTTTTGCGCGGAACAGCGCGGCAAAAAGGCGATCTTCGCGGTCATCAAGGCCGCGCGCAGTTTCTTCCCCCAAGAAGCAGCCAAGGTACCAATCGTGGCGCGGCTGGCAGGTCGCGGTACTGCTTTTCAGATAAAAGGGCCTCGCTCCATCGAGGGCCAGCACCTTCACGCCGTGCTCGACCGGCTCGATATGCATGCGCCAATCACCTGCATGAGTCAAGGAATGGAAGTCGCGATAATTCACGAGCGCTTTCAGTTCCATTTCGAGGGCCGCGCTTCCCCTCACGAGGGTGTACTGAATGAAGGTGGTGTTTTCGCCCTGGCGCATCCACACGCGCTTTTCCAGAAGCGCATCGGCCAGCGCGTAAGTCCACACGGGAGTCGAGCCTTCCAGGTGAAAATCCTCGAGGAGTAGAAAGCCTTGCGGATCGACGGCACCGCTGGCCCAGCGATGGGTGGCGAGAGAAAAATCCGCTCCGGCGTAGTGCACGATTTCGTCGACAGTGGAGACCAGCTGGGTGCGGCCCACGGGTGGCAGCAGGGCGGCGATCAGCACTCCGTGGTAGCGCCGCGTATGGCTTCCGGCGACGGTCCCGGAGGCGTATCCGCCGATTCCATTGGTGACCAGCCACTCGCGCGATTCGGCCGCGACGAGGTCGCCACAGATCTCGCGGCCAAACTGAACTTCCGCCTGTTCCGGCACCGACCGCTCCTTGGCCGCAAGAGGACTGCACCTGGCCCGGCCATCCACGGCCACTTAATTCAGATTTAAGTCTTGAACGAAGGTTTCAGCTATCTCCATAAACGGGGATGGCGGCGCCATGAATGACCCTGGCGTCGTCGCTGCATAAAAACAGGATGACCCGCGCGATGTCCTCGGGTTTCGGCCACTTCGCAAAGTCCGCTTTGGGCATGGCCTTGCGGTTGGCCTCGGTATCGATGATGCTGGGGAGAATGGAGTTCACGCGAACGCCGCTGCCTTTTAAGTCCGCAGCCAGCGAATCCAGTAGCGCCACCGCGGCCGATTTTGAAGCCGCGTAAGCGGCTCCGCCAGCAGCGTGATCAACCGCCGCTTTTGCAGCGACGTTTACGATGGCTCCATGGCCTTCTTTCAACATCGCTCTTACCGCCGCCCGCGACAGCGCAAATCCCGAGCAGAGATTCAGCGCCAGCATCTGTTCGAAGACTTTCGTCTCCAGTTCCCACAACTTCGTCCCGCCCGCATAACCACCTACGGTGCTGACCATGGCGTCCAATCGGCGATGCTTCCCCACGATTTTCTCCATCAACTGGCGCACGGCAGCCTCATCCGTGACATCCACCGCGTATCCTTCCAGTCTCGATCCGTTTGCCCCCGCCGCACTTTTCAAAGCATCGAATTCTGCCTGCGCACGATAGGTAACCACGACCTGGGCGCCTTCCTCAAGGAACGCCCGGGTCACGGCGCGCCCCAATCCACCTGTGCCGCCAGCCACGAGAACCACTTTATCCTCGAATTTCGCACTCATTAGCGCGTTCCTCCGATCATGTAGCTTCGCGATTCAGCCACTTGGTCATCAAGAAACGATCATGATCCTGATATCCCGCTCGCCGGTAGAGTTCGCATGCGGGATCGTTTCCCCGATCAACTTCGAGATGGATGGCATTCACGTCCATCTCGTGGGCCTTCTTTTCGACAAAGGCAACTGCCTGACGGCCATATCCGCGTCGTCGGAAGGCGGCCTCGATGTACAACTCGTCGATGAATGCGTCGTGGCCGTGGAACTCAAAGCTGAAGCCCAGCGTCAGGACGACATAGCCGACCGGTTTCGTCTCTTCACAGAGAAGCCAAACTTTCCCGAAGGCGGGCACCGACAGGAACCTCCCGAAGGCCACGCGGACCGCAGGCTCGTCAAATTTGATGGCTCCCGGCTGTTGTTCCGCCAATTTGCGCATCATGAGAAGGAGTTGGGCTTCGTCTGCGAGAGTTGCCTCTCGAATGGCCAAGGGGGACACCTCATTCACCGCTCTGTTCAATTAGTTTTGCGACGAGACCGGTCCAGCCGGTTTGATGGCTGGCGCCGATGCCGGCGCCGTTGTCGCCATGAAAATATTCGTGGAACAGGATGAGATCCCTCCAGTGCGGATCGCATTGAAAGAGTTCCAATCCCCCGGCCACCGGGCGCCGCCCGTCCGGTCCCCGCAAGAAAATATGGGTGAGCCGGCGGGATATTTCCGCGGCTACCTGCCAGAGGTCGGATTCCGCTGGAGCATGTGTCGGGCATTCCACTTTGAAGTCTTCGCCGTAGTAGTGATGAAATTTTTGCAGAGATTCGACCAGCAGATAATTGACCGGAAACCAGATCGGCCCGCGCCAGTTCGAATTTCCGCCGAATAGGCCGGTCGTGGATTCGCCCGGCTCGTAGTCGACCCGGTTTACGTTTCCGTTCACGTGAACTTCGTAAGGATGGTCCTTGTGGAAGCGCGAAAGGGCACGCACCCCATAAGGCGAAAGAAATTCCGTCTCATCCAGCATGCGGCCGAGCACGCGCTTGAGCTGTTTACGATTCACGAGCGAGAGCAGCCGGCGCACGCCGCGCGCGGAGCGCTGCGTCATTTCAATGTGTTCGGGCACGTCCGGATGATTGTCGATGAACCATTGCATACGGCGCTTGAAGCCCGGAAGGCAGTCGACGATTTCTGGCTCGAGGGTCTCGACGGCGAAAAGCGGGATCAATCCGACCATCGAGCGGATTTTAAGGAAATGTTCTTCGCCGTTGGGGAGTTTTAAAACGTCGTAATAAAAACCATCCACATCGTCCCATAGCGACTGCCCGCCAGTGCCGAAATCGTTCATGGCCCGTGCGATGTACACGAAATGCTCGAAAAATTTGCTGGCGACGTCTTCATAGGCAGGGTCTTCTTTGGCCAGCTCCAGTGCGATCGCCAGCATGTTCAGACAATACATGCCCATCCAGCTGGTGCCGTCGGATTGCTCCAGGTGGCCTCCAGTGGGGAGCGGCGCGGAACGGTCAAAAACTCCGATGTTATCGAGGCCGAGGAAACCGCCCTGAAAAATGTTTGCGCCGTCAGGGTCCTTGCGGTTCACCCACCAGGTGAAATTCAGGAGCAGCTTGTGAAAGACTTTCTCGAGGAATCCACGATCGGCGACGCCACGCACGCGGCGCTCGATTTTGTAGACGCGCCAGGCGGCCCAAGCATGAACAGGTGGATTCACATCGCCGAAGGCCCATTCGTAGGCGGGTAATTGGCCGTTGGGGTGCATGTACCACTCGCGGAGAAGAAGGATGAGCTGCTCTTTCGCGAAATCGGGATCGACGAGTGCGAGCGGAATGCAATGAAACGCCAAGTCCCAGGCCGCGTACCACGGATATTCCCATTTATCCGGCATGGAAATAATGTCGTCGTTATAAAGATGGGTCCAATCCTTGTTGCGGCCGTTCCAGCGCTCGTCAGGTGGTTTGGACCCAGCGGGATCGCCTTCGAGCCAGGTGCGCACGTCGTAGTGATAAAACTGCTTCGACCAGAGCATTCCTGAAAAGGATTGCCGCATGACCGCTTTGGCATCGTCGGAGAGCTCTTTAGATATTCTTGTAGCGTAAAATTCTTCGGCTTCTTTTTGACGCGTCACGAACAGGCCGTCGAATCCGTCGCCAAAGTCGTTGGTGCCGGGAACGCCTTCGGCGCGCTCGGCTTGTCCGGGCGAGGCAATGGTGCCGACTTTTCCGGAGTTGAACTCCATTCCGCCGAGCGGCTCGATATCGGTGAGTCGCAGCTTGAGCGTGACGGGCTGACCGGAATTAAGTTGAAGCGGGTAATAGGGGGCTACCTTGGTTCCCATTTGTTGAGGATTGATCGCCGCTTTGTTGCCGCGAATCACATATTCGTGGAAAGCGTCTTTCACGTACGGTGAACGATTGCTCCCGCCAAAGAGGCGCGCGCTGTTGGTTTCGTTTTCCGTGAAAAACAGCCCCGGCTGACCGGCGCACAGCAGCCAGCGCTTGCCGTACTGCCAATGCTGCAATTCGATGCACGTGCTTCCGGGCGCCCCGGTTGCTTTGCGCGCCACCGGGCGCCGCAAGTCCCGGCCCCAAGACCAGGTATTGCGAAACCAAAGTTGCGGAAGAATGTGCAACATGGCGGCTTCCGGCCCGCGATTCACCGCGGTGATACGAATGAGGATGTCTTCGACGTCAGCTTTTGCGTATTCCACGAAAATATCGAAGTAGCGATTGCCAGAAAATGCTCCGGTATCGAGCAATTCGAATTCTGGATCGACCCGGCCGCGCCCGCGATTCTCTGCTACAAGTGATTCATAGGGAAATTCGGACTGCGGATATTTGTAAAGCATGCGCATGTAACTGTGTGTGGGGGTGGCATCGAGGTAGAAATAATACTCCTTCACGTCCTCGCCGTGATTGCCCTGATTCCCGGTCAGGCCAAACAAGCGCTCTTTCAAAATGGGGTCGCGGCCATTCCATAACGCCAGCCCGAAACAAATCATCTGGTGACGGTCCGAGATGCCGCCGATGCCGTCTTCCCCCCAGCGATACGCTCGGGAGCGAGCGTGGTCGTGCGGAAAAAATTCCCAGGCCGTGCCTCCGGGACTGTAATCCTCGCGGACGGTTCCCCACTGCCGCTCGGAGAGATAGGGCCCCCAGCGCTTCCAATGCTTTTTTCGCGTGCGCGCTTCTTCGAGCCGGCGGTCTTCGGTGGTCTGGATTCGTGGCATGCTTGGACGGCCCCCGGCCGAAAGTTTCAGGCTATGGTCGCATTTTTCCTGGATTACAGCAGCGCTGACCTCCGACCGCGTGCCTGTTCCGGCAAGTCCCGGGCGTCACCCTGAGCTCATCGATGGGATGCAGGAAAACGCATTTGGGTGGCAGCTCTTACACGAAGAGTTGCTACTGACGAGGCCTCTTGCTGATGCCCGGGTGAAACCCCGGGGACCAAGCCATTTGTTGTACTCTCGGGGGCCTAGCAAGCATCAATTCGATTGAGGGTAGTTCTGAGGAGACCAGCCATGTCCGAGTCCAGTAGCCGGCCCCTGATAAGCCCGCGTTTGGCGCTGCGCCTTTTCCGTGGGCTCTCTAGCGCGTTATTTCTGCTGGTCCATTTGTCAGCCGCAAACGGACAAGCCCAAGATCATTCCACCGATGCGCTGCGAAAGTTCAACGAATCCGTGGATGCACTGATCAAGAAAGTTTCGCCCAGCGTGGTGCAGATTCTGGTGACCGGTTATGGCCCGCTCGAAGAAGGTGAGCACGGAAACACCAACACACTGATCGGCAGGCAACGGGCGATCGGCTCCGGATTTGTGATTGATCCCAGCGGCTACATTGTGACCAATGCGCACGTGGTGAAGGGTGCGCAGCGGGTCCAGGTAGTGCTGCCGTCCGCGAATGCCGATGGGTCCGTGGATGCCGCGCTCTCGACTCGAACGACGGTCGTACCAGCGCGGATTGTTGGAGCGTCCAGCGAGATCGATCTAGCAGTGATCAAAGTCGACGCAGGAACACTTCCCGCACTCCCACTCGCTTCGTATCGCAAACTGGGCCAGGGAGAAATCGTATTTGCTTTCGGGAGTCCGGGAGGACTGCGCAACACGGTCACGATGGGAGTGGTTTCGGCCGTAGCGCGGCAAACCGATCTTGATTCGCCGATGGTGTACATTCAAACCGATGCCCCGATCAATCCGGGAAATTCCGGCGGACCTCTCGTAACAGTGAACGGCGAAGTGGCTGGTGTAAACACTTTTATCCTCTCGCAATCGGGCGGAAACGAAGGGTTGGGATTCGCGATTCCCAGCGGCGTCGTCAACGTCGTGTTTCAGCAGTTGCGCAAGTTCGGTCACCTGCACCGCGCTGAAAT
>WNFP01000762.1_pt1 | contig 24861 bp, 24 predicted proteins | sample 5400201 | NCBI WGS metagenome assembly WNFP01 (sample SAMN13153355, study PRJNA577476) | soil metagenome | isolation source: 115 cm saprolite under Madrone tree | place: USA:California | collected 2016-06-14
GGATGGAAGCGATGCAGCAGCGGCTCTGTTCGCAGGTGCGGGTCGGCATGCCCTACGAGGAGCTGCACGACGATTCGCATCGGCAGGTCGCCGGCATCCTGCGCGAGGTGGGAATCTCCCGGCTTTCCGCGGAGGAGCTGGTCTCGCGCGGCATCACCCGCGCCTTCTATCCGCACGGCCTCGGTCATTCGCTGGGGCTGCAGTGCCACGACGTGGGTTGCGCGCTGCGGCAGCCGCGGGAGGACAATCCGTTCCTGCGCAACACGACGGAGATCGCGCCGCGACAGGTCTTCACCATCGAGCCGGGGCTCTACTTCATCGACGCGCTGCTCGCTCCGCTTCGCAAATCGCCGGACATCGATTGGAAGCTGGTCGACGCGCTGGCGGCCTTCGGCGGCATCCGCATCGAGGACGACGTGGTGGTGCAGGACCGGGGCATCCGCAACCTGACGCGCGAGGTGCTCCCGCAGGGAGGCGGGACGGCCTAGCCGCGGCGTTCAGGCGGGAGCGGCCTGCCGGTTCGCGGCGACGAACTCCACGGGCCTGTAGAGCGCCGCCACGATCGCGAAGGCGATGGCCGCCACCAGCATCAGGCCCGCCCAGAAGAGGAAGTAGTTCGTCTCCGACGCGAACGTCACCTGGCCGCGGACGATCGAGGTGACGAGGTTCCCTGTGCCCAGCGTCAGGAACCAGAGGCTCATGATCACGCCTTTCATCGACACGGGCGCCTGCGTGTAGGCGAACTCGAGCGCGGTGACGCTGACCATCGTCTCGGCGACGGCGATGAGGACGTACTGGATCACTTGCCAGGCGATGTGGGGGTGCGCTCCCGCCTCGATCCAGCGTTGGATCGTCGCCGCGGAGACGAACGCCGGCACGGCCACGAACATCCCGATGGCCATCCGCCGGAGCATGGTCATGCGCAGGCCCATGCGCTCCAGCGCCGGGTACAGGATGTACGCGAAGCCCGGCACCATGATCAGGATGAGGATGGCGTTGAGCGATTCCATCTGCGCCGATTCCATGTGCCAGCCGTAGATGTCGCGGTCCATCTTCTCGGCCTGGTTGAACCACGACGATCCGTACTGGAAGTAGAGCGCCCAGAAGGGGACGATGGGGAGGAAGACCAGCGCGATGCGAAAGACCGAGCGCATCCCCTCCACCGCCAGATCTCCATGGCGCTTGCGGGCCGCCTCCTCTCCTTCGAACAGACGCGTGCGCAACACCGCGAGGAAGCCGTTCGGGTCGCGGCCGGTGGGCGGCACCTTCACATAGGAGTCGCGGCCGGCCAGGTAGATGACCAGGGCCCCGGCCATGAGGATTCCGGGAACACCGAACCCCCAGGCGGTGGCGCTGTTCCCGCACAACTTGATCGCGCCGAAGGCGCAGCCCGCGAGCAGCCAGGGGGTGACGATCTGCGAGGTGGCCGAGCCGACGTTGATGGCGAAGTAGAACCAGGAGTAGACGCGGTCGAGCAGGTGCCGCTGTTCCTGGAGGAACTGGTCGCCGACGAAGGCGGAGAGGTTGGGTTTGATCCCGGCTTGCCCGACCACGATCAAGGCCATCCCCACGAAGAGGGCTGGAACCCGGAATCCGAAATCGCCCGCCGCCAGCACCGCGTGCCCGAGCACGTACCCGTAGGAGAGCCAGAGGATGGTCCGATAGCGTCCGAGGAAGCGGTCCGAGATCCAACCGCCCACGATGGTCATCGTGTACGCCGCGGCGATGAAGTAATGGTAGACGCTCTCCGCGGTGGTGTGCCCCCAGCCGAGGAACTGTTGCATGTACGGCACGAGGATCGTGCTCATGCCGTAGAAGCTGAATCGCTCGCAGGCCTCGTTCCCGATGATGTATTTGATGGATCGAGGAAGGCGGCTCCCGCCCGCCGCCGCGTTCGCGTCGAGAAGCGCAGCGTTTTTCATGTTGGCGCAGGCTACTTGAACAGCGTGCCGAAGCGCCAGCGCTCGCGGGCGCCGCGCCAGAGGCGTTGGACGCCCTCGGAGGCGACCCGCAGCGGCCCGCTGCTCACGGCGGCAGCGTCGGCTGGCCGGAAGAAGACGTCGGAGGGTCCGTTGCCGGCGATGCCGACGAAGAATGGGAGGAACGCGGATCCGTCGTGCACCAGGCCCTGGTAATCGCCGAGGAAGTAGGCCCGACCCAATGCCACCGGCGCCTTCTGCAGATCGAACGCCGGGGCGACCATCGAGTCGGAGAAGGTGGCGCCCCCGTCGGTCGACGTGGCCAGCCATTGCGTGACCAGGAGATGGCCGCTGTCCACGGGGCTGTCGTTCCGGAGGTCGTAGTACGTCACGCCCAGGGTTCCATCGGCCGCAACCGCGACGGCGGGCGTGAACGCGGGCGAGCCCGGCGCCCCGTTGACCTGGACCGGCGCGGACCAGTTGAGGCCGCCGTCGAGGCTCTTGGAGAGCGCGATCCCGTCCCGTGCCAGGTTGGAGAAGCGCGCGTCCTCCCAGGCGATGTAGACCACCCCCGACTTCCGATCGACGGCGATGTTGGGGACCACGCTGCCCGTGCGGATGGCGCGTCCGCTCTTGGGGTCGTTCACCCCTACGAACTGCGACTCCGCCACGGAGATGTGCGCCTGCGACCAGCTCACTCCCCGATCGGTCGAGCGCAGCACAGCGAGGGTCGCGCGGGGATTCCGCGAGCTGTTCTGCGTGATCACGAGGAGCGCGTTGACCAGCGTCGTGTCGGGGAGGACCACGATCTGATTCGAGATCGTCTGCGTGTCGGGACCCGGATCGTAGATCGGCCGCGCCACCTCCCAGCTTTGCCCTCCGTTGGTGGTGCGGGAGAACCACGCTGGACCCGTACCCAGGGGATTGTTGGCGACGTCGAAGCCCGTCAGCCGATCCCAGACCGCGTACACGTAGTTCGCGTCGAGCGGGTCGGCGGTGATCGTCTCTTTGTCGATGGAGACGTCGGCGGCGGTGTCCGCCTGCAGCGCGACGGGATCTCCCCAACTAAGGCCGCCGTCGGTGGAGCGGCTGACCAGCATGGCGCGGTTCGGCGCGCTGAAGTCGAATGCGTACGCGATATGGTAGGCCACGCCGTCGGGCGAGATGGTCACCCAGGGATCGGTCGCGCGCTGGTACGAGCCGTTGGCGCAGCGGGAGAGCTTGGGCATGGCCATCGACCAGGTGTGACCGCCGTCGAAGCTCGCCGCGGTGAGGACGCCATTCGCGCCGCCGTTGGTCCATCGATCCTGCTGCCAGGTGCCGATCAGGTGCTTCGGGTCCTTCGGGTCGATGGCGACGTAGGGTTCCACTTCCGCGTTCGAGCTGACGGAGCCGCTTCCTGAAGGGCCGGCGCAGGAGCTCGCCCATGGCGCGTTGCCGGACACCTTCACGACGCCCGCCACCGTCGCAGGGTTCTCGGCGGCGGAGTCGGGCTCTCCGCTGCAGGCACAGAGAAGCAGCAGGAGCGCTGCGCCGCAGCGCATCCCGCGAGCGGAGTGCGGTGGTAGAAGGTCCCCCATGTCCCTCGACGACAGCGTGGTCACCGACTTTCGAGACCGGATGACATACGCCGGGTACCTGAATCTGGACAAGCTGCTCTCGGCGCAAACACCCCTGAGCAACCCGCCGCACCACGACGAGATGCTGTTCATCATCCAACACCAGACCAGCGAGCTCTGGTTCAAGCTAATCCTGCACGAGCTTCGCGCGGCGCTCGATTTCGTCCGGCACGACGAGCTGGAGCCGACGTTCAAGATCCTCGCCCGGGTCAAGCACATCCAGGCCCAGCTGGTCTCCCAATGGGCGGTGCTGGCGACGCTGACCCCCAGTGAATACGGGGAGTTCCGCCACGTGCTCGGCCCGGCCAGCGGCTTCCAGTCGGTGCAGAACCGGCTGATCGAGTTCACGCTGGGCAACAAGGACCGCAAGATGCTCGCGGTCCACCAGCAGGACCCGGCCGCGCACGACGAGCTCTTGCGGGCGCTGGAAGCACCCACCCTTTACGACGAGTTCCTCCGGCACCTGGCCCGGAAAGGCAAACCCATTCCCCGCGCGGTGCTGGAGCGCGACGTCACCCAGCCGCACCAGGGCAACGCGGGAGTCCGCGCCGTGATCCGCGAGATCTACGAGAAGCCGGCGGAGAACTGGGACGCCTACGAGATGTGCGAAAAGCTGATCGACGTCGACGAGCAGCTCGCCCTCTGGCGCTTCCGCCACGTCAAGGTGGTGCAGCGGATCATCGGCTGGAAACGCGGCACCGGCGGAACCGCCGGCGTGGAGTATCTGCAGAAGCTCGTCGACGTACTGCTCTTCCCCGACCTCTGGGACGTCCGCACCGACCTCAAAGGCTGAGTTCTGGGGACACCATACGGAACTTTAGTCGGAGATCCGGGACACAATACGTATTTGCGCAGTGCGCAATTACGTATGGTGTCCCCAAAACTCAGATGGCGCCGTGGGCGCGGAGCAGTGGCACCAGGGTGGCTTCGGCGGCCTGGACGCCGCGGCGGTAGTCGGGCTTCGGTTGCGCAGCCAGATCCGAGAGCAGCCGCGACTGGATCTCGCCTGCCTGGAGCGCCACCCGGTAGGGGACTCGCGTGAAGGTCACCAGCTGGTACCGGGTGAGGTAGCGGCCCCGCATCCGGTCCTGCAGCTGGTGCTCGATCTCGCGCATGCGCAAGAACCGCGGGTCCGCGACCTTGTCGCGCATCTCCACGAAGTTCTCGACCGCCAGGTCGGCGATGGCGTCGGTGTCCGGCTTGCGCGCCTCCGCGAACCGGGCGAAGTCGGCGGGCCAGTCGCCGGTGAGCATCCCCGCGAGCAGCGTCACGTCCTCGAATCCGGCGTTCATGCCTTGTCCGAAGAACGGCACGATGGCATGCGCGGCATCGCCGATGAGGAGCGCGCCCCCCCGCGACCAGGGCGAGGCCTTGACCGTCGCCATCCGGCCGAGGGGCGCCTCGAGGAACTGTTGCGAGAGGCTAGGGATGAGCGGCACCGCGTCGGGAAAATACGTCCGGAAGAACTGCAGCACGTCCGCTTCCGTCGTCAGCCCGGCGAACGAGGGCGTTCCCTCGAAGGGCAGGAAGAGCGTGCAGGTGAAGCTGCCGTTTCGGTTCGGCAGCGCGATGAGCATGAAGCTGCCCCGCGGCCAGATGTGCAGGGCATTCTTGTACATCGCGAACCTGCGCCGGCCGGCGGCGGGCATGGTCAGCTCCTTGTAGCCGCTGCTGAGCATGTCCTCCGAGACCTCCGCGCTCACGCAGGTGCGCAGCGTCGACGCGCTCCCGTCGCTCCCGATGATCACGTCGGCTCGCCGGTACCCGCCCGGCTCGAACCGCGCGACGCGAAGATCGAAGTCGTAGTCGAGCAACCGCTGGTTGAAGTGGAAGCGGACCCGCCCCGTCTCCTCCGCGCGCGTCATCAAGAGCTTGTTCAGGCCGCCCCGCGACATCGAGTTGATGAACTCGCGCTCGCTGCGCCCGTACGGCAGCAGCGCGACCTTGCCGTCCGGAGCGTGGGTCATCCGCCCCCGCATCGGCACCGCCTCCGCGAGCACGTCGTCGGCGAGCCCGACCTCGTGCAAGGCGTGCAGACCGCGCGTGGAGACGGCCAGGTTGATCGACCGTCCCGCCGGGATCTCCACGCTGCGCATGTCGGGGCGCCGCTCGTACACCTCCACGTCGTGCCCGCGCCGGGCAAGCGTGAGCGCCAGGAGGGATCCGACCGGACCCGCGCCCACCACCACCACTTCAGGCATCGTGCAGCTCCCCGATCAGGGCAGCGAGCCGCCGCACGTCCTCGAACGAGTTGTAGAGCGGCGCGGGGGTGATCCGGACGGCGTCGGGCGGCCGCAGGTCGACGGCCGCGCCGCGCTTGGCCAGCTCGGCGACCAGCCCTGCCTTGCGGAACCGGACGGTCAGCATCGAGCCGCGCTCGGTGGGCGTGAGCACCTCGATTCCCAGGCGCCGCAGCAGCCATTCCAGGTATCCCGTCAGCTGGTCGCCTTTGCGGCGCAGCGCCGGCATCCCCGCCTGGTCGAACAGCTCCATCGACGCGCGCAGCGCCGCAAGCGGCAGGATCGGCGGATTGGACAGCTGCCAGGCCTCGGCCCCGCGGATGGCCGAGAAGGACGGGCCCATCTCGAATCGGCGCGCCTTGTCGTGGCCCCACCAACCCTCGAACCGTGGCAGCGCCGCGTCCGCATGCCGCTCGTGGATGAAGACGCCGCCCAACCCGCCGGGCCCCGCGTTCAGGTACTTGTAGTTGCACCAGGCGGCGAAATCGGCGCCGTCCTCGTGGAGGGTGAGGAGGAGGTTTCCCGCTCCGTGCGCGAGGTCGAATCCGATCCGCGCTCCGGAGGCGTGCGCGGCGCGAACCAGCGCGCGCATGTCCCAGGCCCGTCCGCTGACGTAATTCACGTTTCCGATCAACGCGAGCGCGACGTCGCCCCGCTGCGAAAGGTCGCGCAGCGGGTCCTCGCTCTCCAGCACCGCGTCGGGGAACCCGCGAAAGCGCGCGTGCGACACGGCGGCGTACCGGTCCGAAGGGAACGCGCCTCGCTCCATGAGCAGCCGGTGCTTGCCGGGCCGCGGCTGGTAGAACGACACCAGCAGGAGGTGCAGGTTCACCGTCAGCGTGTTCATCACCACCACTTCGTGCGGGAGCGCGCCGACCAGCCGCGCCGTGCTCGCGGTGAGCAGCTCGTGGTAGCCCACCCAGGGATTGGGCGCGGCGAAGTGGCCCTCCACTCCCAGCCGGGCCCAATCGTCCAGCTCCTGCAGGACGTACTCCCGCGCGCGCCGCGGCTGCAGGCCGAGCGAATGGCCGGCGAAATACAACGGGCTGCCCTCCGGGAACAGGAACTCCTGTCGCAGCGGCGCCAGCGGATCGGCCGCGTCCTGCGCCCGCGTCCACTCCGGCGAGTCTTCAAAGGTCATAAGCGTTCGCGTCGCGGCCGAGCCACTCGAGCGCGGTCCCCGCGCGCAGCCGGTCGCGCGTCGCCTCCGGAAGCCCCAGCGAATCGATCAGCGCCCCGGGCCGCTCCTCGCCGAGCGGAAACGGATAGTCGCTGCCCAGCGCCACCCGCTCGGGGCCGAACACGTCCAGGACCAGCCGCAGGGCGCGGGGGTCGTGGACCAGCGAGTCGACGTAGATGCGCCGCAGATACGCCGAAGGCGGCTGGGGATTGTCGATCGCGACCAGATCCGGCCGGGCGTGGAAGCCGTGCTCGATCCGCCCCAACGTCCCCGGGAAGGCGCCACCGCCGTGCGCGAAGGCGATGCGCAACCGCGGCAAGCGCTCCAGCACGCCGCCGAAGATCACCGAGCAGATGGCGAGCGACAACTCCGCCGGCATTCCCACCAGCCAGGGGAGCCAGTACTTGCGCATGCGGGCCTCGCCCATCATGTCCCAGGGGTGGACGAAGATCGCGGCGCCCAGCTGCGCGGCTCGCGCGAACACCGGAAAGAGCGCCGGGTCGGAGAGGTTCCACTCGTTCACGTGCGAACCGATCTGCACGCCCGCGAGGCCCAGATCGAGGCAGCGTTCCAACTCCCGCACCGCGAGATCCGGCGCTTGCATCGGCAGCGTGCCCAGTCCGACGAAGCGGCGCGGATGCTGGACGCAGAGCGCCGCGATGTGATCGTTGAGCAGGCGGCTGAGGTCGTGCCCTTTCCCAGGGGCGAGGTGGTACGCGAAGAGGACCGGCACGGTGGAGAGCGCTTGCGCTCCGACGCCCGCCGCGTCGCACTCGCGCAGCCGCTGCTCCGGGTCCCAGGCGTTGCTCTCGATCTCACGGAAGAGGCTGCCGTCCTCCCGGAGCATCCGCGCCCGGCACTCGCCGGTGCGCTCCAGCCGGATCGGGCTCCAGCGGGGGAGCTCCGGCGGGAGCACGTGCGTGTGCACGTCAAGGCTTCGCATGCTTGCGGCCGCACTTGCGGCAGGTCGTGTGCGCCGGGTTTCCCCAGTACCGCTCGAAGATCGGAGGGAGCTGCTGGACGATGTCGGTCAGGTGGAAGGACTCGCGGTACAGCTCGCTCCCGCAGTCGTCGCAGACCCAGAGGAAGATATCCTTCTCGTTGGGCAACCGGCGCCGCTCGATCACCAGCCCCACCGTCCGGGCTGGACGCTGCGGCGAGTGCGGCGTGTTCGGCGGGAGCAGGAAGATCTCCCCCTGGCGGATGGGGACGTCCACCCGCTTTCCCTTCTGCAGCGTGCGCAGGACGATGTCGCCTTCGACCTGGTAGAAGAACTCCTCTCCTTCGTTGACGTGGTAGTCGGTGCGGGCGTTGGGCCCGCCCACCACCGTCACCATGAAGTCGCGGTCGCCTTCCCAGATCTGCGCGTTGCCGACCGGCGGCTTGAGCAAGTGCCGGTGCTCGTCGATCCAGGCGCGGAAATCGAGGGCCTTCATGGCTTGCGCACCTCCGCGATGCACTTCAGCTCGATGGCGATGGGCGTCGGCAGGGCGGTGACCTCCACCGTCGTCCTGCACGGGCGCGCCTCCGCGAAATACTGCGCGTAGACCCGGTTGAAGGCGGGAAAGTCGCGGGCCATGTCGGTGAGGAACACCGTGACGTCGACCAGGTCCTCCCAACGCGCGCCGGCGTCCTCGAGGATGGCGCGGACGTTGTCGAACGTCGACTTGCACTGCGCCTCGATGTCGTAGCTCTCGACCGTCCCGTCGGGGGCCAGCTTCACTCCGGGGATCTCCCGCGAGCCCCGCTTGCGCGGGCCGATCCCGGAGAGGAAGAGGAGATTGCCGGCCTGGCGCGCGTGCGGATAAAGCCCTACCGGCTCCGGCGCTCGCGAGGATTGGAATTCCTTGGGGCTCATAGCTTCACGCAGACGTTCTTCGGCTCGGTGAAGAAGCGCAGCGCGTCCATGCCGCCCTCGCGCCCGACGCCCGATTCCTTCACGCCGCCGAACGGGGTCCGCAGATCGCGCAGCATCCAGCAGTTCACCCACACGATCCCGCTCTGCAGCTGCGCGGAGACGCGATGGGCGCGGGAGAGGTCCCGGGTCCAGAGCGAGGCGGCCAGCCCGTAGCGGGTCGAGTTCGCCAGCCGCACCGCCTCTTCCGCGTCCTCGAAGGGGAGCAGGGTGGCGACGGGTCCGAAGATCTCCTCCTGGTTCGTACGGCAGGCGGGCCCCAGGCCCTCGAGCAGGGTAGGCTGCACGAAGAACCCGCCCGAGCAGCGCCCGTTCACCGTGGCCCGGTCGCCGCCGCAGAGCACGCGCGCTCCCTCCTCGCGCGCCACCCGCAGGCAGCCCATCACCTTGTCGAAATGCTGCCGGGAGACCAGCGCGCCCTGCTCGGTGGCCGGCTCCAGCGGGTCTCCCACCCGCAGCGCGCGCACTCGCGCGACCAACTCGTCGCGAACCTGCCCGTAGACCGACTTCTCGATGAGGATGCGCGAGCCGCAGAGGCAGATCTGCCCGGTGTTCGAAAAGGCCGCGCGGACCGTCTGCGGGATGGCCTCGCGCAGGTCGGCGTCGGCGAAGATCACGGTGGGGTTCTTCCCGCCCATCTCCAAGGACACCTTCTTGAACGAAGCGGCGGACTCGCGCGCGATCTCCGCGCCCACCCGGGTCGACCCGGTGAAGGAGACGGCGCGGATCTCGGGATGCGCGCAGAGCGGCGCGCCGGCGCGCGGTCCAAGCCCCTGCACGAAGCTCACCACTCCCGGCCGAAACCCCGCCTCCGCGCAGAGCGCTCCCAGCAGATGGGAGGTCATCGGGGTCACTTCGGACGGCTTGGCCACCACGCAGTTCCCCGCCGCCAGCGCGGGCGCGATCTTCCAGGTCAGCAGATACAGCGGCAGGTTCCAGGGCGAGATGCAGGCCACCGGCCCGAGCGGTTGACGCAGGGTGTAGTTGAGGGCCACCTCGTCGGTCGGGTGCGCTTCGCTGGCGAACTGCGTCACCGCGTCTGCGAAGAAGTCGAAGTTCTGCACGGCGCGCGGCACGTCGACAGTGCGGGCGGCCGAGAGCGGCTTGCCGGAGTCGACGGACTCGGCCCGGGCCAGCGCCTCCTGATCTCGCTCGATCAGCCGCGCCAGCCGGCGCAGCAGCTTGGACCGCTCGGCGGCGGGCGTCGCGGACCAGCCGGGGAAAGCGCGCACCGCCGCCGCGACCGCGCGATCCACGTCGCGTCCATCCGAGCTGGCGATGCGGGCATACGTCTCACCGGTGGCCGGGTCGACGTCGTCGACCCATTCGCCGGACGCGGCGGGAGCGTGGCGTCCGTCGATGAAGTTGAGCACCTCCTGCATCGGGCCGAGCTTTACCGCCTTCCCGCAGACAGGTCGAGCGAGTACTCTGCCCTCCCGCCATGGTGCAAACGGAGCTCTTGGCCAAGGAGCTGGACGACGCCCTCCTTGCCCGGCGCGAGATCGCGCCGCTGGTGCAGACCCACGGCGATTTCGACCTGGACGCCGCATACCGCATCCAGGAGCGCGGCATCGCCATGCGCCTGTCCCGCGGAGAGAAGATCGTCGGCTACAAGATGGGTCTCACTTCCGCCGCCAAGCGGGCGCAGATGAACCTGGGCCTGCCCATCTACGGCGTGCTCACCGACGCCATGCGGGTGGAAGGGACGCTGCGCGTGGCCGACGGAGTGCACCCCAAGATCGAGCCGGAGATCGCGTTCGTCACCCGCCGGCAGCTCGTAGGCCGCATCTCGCGCGAGCAGGCGTTCGCCGCGCTCGAGGGCGTCGCTGCCGCGCTGGAGGTGCTGGACTCCCGGTTCACCGGCTTCAAGTACTTCTCGCTGCCCGACGTGGTGGCGGACAACTGCTCTTCCTGGCGATTCGTGCTCGGTCCGGTGCGCAAGCCCCGGGACACGGGTGGCCTCGCCATGCGCATGCGCGTGGACGGCCGCGTCGTGCAGGAGACGGACTCGAACGCGATCTCCGGCCACCCGCTGGAATCGCTGGTCCAGCTGGTCGAGCTGCTCCCCCATCCACTGCCGGCGGGCAGCATCGTGCTCGCCGGCGCGGCCACCGTCGCGGAGGCGCTCCGGCCTGGAATGGAGATCTCGCTCGAGGTGCGGGACCTGGGCAGCGTCTCGGTCCGGACCGCGTGAGGCTCGCGCCGGCTACTCCAGCTCGGCGCAGGCCGGAGGGGAACCGGTCTGCTGCAGCGATGCGGCGAATCGGTCCAACAGATTTCGGGCCGGGCCGGGGACCTCGAGGCGCAGCAGCGTCAACGCCGCTTTGCCGCCGCAGTAGGGAGCGACGTCGATGCGCAGCTCGACGCCGGTGTTCTCCAACGTCCAGCTGCGTTGCTCCGCGGGAGCGCCGGCCAGCATCCGCTGCGACTTTCCCACGTAGACCATGTACCCGCCGTTCGCCGAGGCGATCTGGGAGGAAGCGGCCTGGAAGAAGGCGTTGAGCGACTCGCCGATCAACGGTTCCGCCACGAAGGACAGGGCGGCCCCTCCCGCGCCGGCCTTCTTGATCGCCAGCTCCGCCACCGGGTTGCTGGGATCGTTCTCATAGCCTTCCGGCACTTCTCCGGAGAGCGCCAGGCGCGAGCTCGTGAACCGGGAGCCGTCGAATCGCACGCGCGCCACCGCGGGCGCGGCCGCCACGTTCGCGAACGGCGGAGCCGGCGGGGGCGGCGCGACCCGCAGGGAGAGCTGGCGCGAGACCGCGGAGCCCAGATCGATGCTTCCCCGCGCCACCGCGATCAGATCACCGGAAGCCGCGATCTTGGAGGCTCCGTCCATCGACCAGCCCAGAGGATTGGGTCCGCCCGCCGCCTGCTCCTGCCAGCACGGCTGCACCAGCTTCATCACGTTGGAGACGCTCTTGCCGACGCCGGGATCCCAGACCGTGGTCCAGAGCAGCGACAGCGCGCCTTTCGCCGGCCCTTCGACCACGGCGTATGCGTCGCCCACCCAGCGGGGCGCGAATTCCCGGGCCACCTCCTTGTCCACGCAGCTTTCCAGCGCGACGCGGGTGCCGAGCTCTCCCATCCGGCCCGAGGCGATCAGGCGCGTTCCCGGCGGCGCGGGCGGGATGGGGACGGGCGCAGGCCGTTCTCCGGCGAAGTAGGCCTCGGGATGAAGGACCTGGTGCGTCGACACGGGCGGGTTCTTGAAGACCCGGTCGACCAGCGCGAATCCGCCACGCTTGTAGGCCTCCGCGACCAGGGAGAATCCACCGGCATACGGCAGCACCAGCTCCTCCCGGAGGATCGGAGGCGCGTGCAGCAGCTGCGGCGATTTCCCGCTCACCCGCAGCAGCGTCTGGGTGTCGACTGCGCGCAGCGTCGCCGCGCCGGTGGCGATCGCCGCCTTGACGGATTTGCCCGCCCGCTGCGCGCCGTAGGCCGCCATCACCGCCATCGCGTCTCCTTCGTAGAGCGCGCTGCGGGCGAGGCGCACGTCGTCGTCCGGAAGCGAGGCGAGGTTGGGGATGCCGAAGTTCTGGTCCTGCAGCGCGTGCTCGATCTCGTGCGCCAGCACCAGGCGGAACCCCTCCGGCCCCTCGGCCCCCTCCACTGAAGCCGGCGGGTTCTTTCGCACGATCAGCTGCTTCGTGAACGGGTCGTAGAAGCCGGCCACCTGCTCGTCGAGGACGTCGAGCAGGATCTGGGCAGGGTCCGCGGCTGCCGGCGCGAGATTGAAGGCCAGCCAACGCGCCCGCTCGGCGTTGACGACGTCGGCCGTCATCTCCTTCTGCGCCTTCTCCTTCACGGCTGCGGAGAACAGCTTGTCGTCGAGGATCTGGACCTTGAGGTTCTGCTTGCGGCGCAGGCCGCGCAGGTCCTCGACGTCCAGGGTCGTCTCCCGGATCAACGTGACCAGCGGATCCTCGCCGGGCGGAGGCGGCTGGCGGACGCGCGGCTTGGGCTGGGGCGCCTGGGGCTCGGGCTCCGGGCGCGGTTGCATGGCGGGCTCGGGCGGCGCCGGCTGTCCGACGGGCACCGGCATCTTCAACGTTCCCCGCGCGAACTTCGGCTCCGGCACCGCGGGCGAAAGCCCCATCGCGGAGGTGACCGCCCCGGGAACCTTCGCGCGCAGATCCGCCTTGATCTGCGCCACGCCGATCCCCATCACGCGAACGCGCCCGGCCGGTGAGCTCGAGCCGGGTTTGTAGATGCCCACGCCGATGACGGTGGCGCCTTCCATCTCCGCCGCCCGGCCGAGGACGGCGGCGACGGCGCCGCTGCGGTCGATGGCCGCCTCGACGTCGCTTCCTTGCTCGGCCACCACCTCGTATCCATGCGGCGCGAGCGCATCGCGGGCAGCCGCGCGCAGCTCTTCAGTGAGCACGCGCGCGTCCGCCGCCGACAGCGCTCCCGCGCGCGGCTCGAGCGGAAGCACGGCGACGCGGTCCTGGGCGGCGGCGGCGGCGGTGGTCAGGAGCAGCGCGGCGGTGAACGTGCGCAAGGAGACCTCCATCCGCGCATGTTCCGCGCCGCGCCACCTCGTGGCAAGCTTCTCGTGACCGCTATCCGCGCGAATTGGCGCATGTTTCAGGAGACTGTGTGCCCCGGATCCTGGTGGTCGACGACGAGCCCCTGGTCGCGCTGATGATCCAGCGCGCGCTCCAGGGCACGCACGAGGTGGGCGTGGAGCATTCCGCCCGCTCCGGCGTCGACCGCTTCGTCCGGGGCGAGCGCTGGGACGTGATCCTGGCCGACCTGCATCTCTGCGACGGCGACGCCATCTGGATCCGGGATCAGCTGGCCCGCCTCGATCCCAAGCTGCCGTCGCGGATCCTGGTCCTCACCGGCGGCGCCAGCACCCCCGCGGCCAGCCGGTTCCTCGCCGAGCCCGGCGTCCGCTGGATGCAGAAGCCGTTCCGCACCGCCGAGTTGCTGGCTCGGGTCGACGAGGTCCTGGCCGAAACGCACCGCAAACGAAACTGAGGAATGACCAGCCTCAGGCATAGCCCCTAAGCCGCCTGCGGCGGCCGGGGCTACCCTGGCTTGACGAACTTCAGCGCGAACCGGTCGCTGGTGCCGCGCTTGCCTGCCTTCGCCGCCGCGCCCGGCGACGCGTTCCAGTCGCGGGCGTCGCCGGGATTGCGCAGGAAGCTGGACTGCCGGTCCAGGCGGAACCCGGCCTTCTGCACCTCGTCCCTCACCACCGCCTCGTCGATGCGGTGCAGCGTGTTCGTCTCCGACACGCCGGTGCCGTCCTTCGCGCTGGAGTCGATCACCACGTACGTCCCGCCGGGTCGCAGCGCGTCGAAGATGAGCTTGTTCATGCGCGCCCGGTCCACCGGCATGTTCACGACGTCGTGGTAGATGACGTTGATCACCACCAGATCGAGGTCCTTGGCCTGCGTCGGCACCGGCTCGTCGAAGGGCACTTCGGCGCGGACGGTGCCCTGCATCGCTGGATGCGTGAACCGCTCCGCCACCGCATCCTTGAGGAACGGCATCCAGCGCGGATCGTTTTGCATGTAGACCACTCCGCCGGGAGCCACCGCCCGCGCGATCAGCTCGGTCGTGTATCCGGGGCCGGCGCCGACGTCGAGCACCTTCATTCCCGGCTTCACGTCGAGGAACTCCAGCATTTCGGCGGGATGGCGGCCGGGATCGAGCTTGCGGTCGGCCTCGCTGCGGTCCGGCGCGTCGATCACGGCCTTGTACCCGTCCTTGCGGTCGGTCTGTGCCGTAGGAGTCGCCTCGGGGCCGGACTTGCAGGCGGCCGCGCAGGCGAGAAGGAGAACGAGACGTTTCATGGGAGCGTCCTTTCGCGGATGGCGCGGATCGCTTAGCAGAGGGACGCTCCCACGGCCACAAGGACGCTGGAATGCGACTCACCACCTACCTGGCGATGTTCGCGCTCCAGCGTAGCCCCTATCCGGCCTTCGGCCGGCGGGGCTAGTGGCCCCCGGCGGTGCCTCCCGGCGCGACGAAGTTGTAGTCGGTCGGGCCGGCGCGGCGGGTGAGCAGCACGCACTCGGCGCCCGCGCCACACGAGAGCTGGTGCACCGTCTTGGCGGGAATGACGAAGTAGCTGCCGGGTCCGACGGCGTGCTCCTTTCCGGCGATCACCAGCGTCCCGGTTCCGGAGAGCAGCACCGTGTACTCCGCGAACGAGTGCCAGTGAGCGGCGAGCCCAGCTCCGGCGGGCGTCCGCGCGTAGTTGGTGAGTCCCTTGGTGTTGGGGTCGATTCCGATCACGGCGCTCTGCGCGCCCTTGGGCATCCCGGGCGCCTTCGATTCCGCGAACTTCGCGGAGGCGAGGGTGGCGACCAGGACGTCCTCGGTGGACGGCGGCTGCGGAGCATCGGCCAGCGTGGCGCCGGCGACGAGCAGGAACGGAAGAAGCTTGCGCATTGTGTGAGTCCCCCTTTTCGGGGGCGCATCCTAGAACAGATTGCGCAAGGGTGCTTTCGAGTGATCATCCTCCGGCGTAGCCCCTAAGCCGCCTGCGGCGGCCGGGGCTGGACCATCAGACGACGCCGCGCTCGCGGCGGTCCCGCCGGCATTCGCGCGAGCCGGGCACGACCCTGCGGCAGCCTCCCGGGCGCAGCTCGTAGATGGTGCAAGAGACGCGCACCCCGAGCCGGCCTTCGAGCGCGATGCAGCGCCGGTCGGCGCCCCGCAGCTTCATGTGCCGCTCACCCTGGTCGTTCAAGACCGTCAGCTTGCGCAGCAGCCTCGGGTGGCGGGCCAGCGCGGAGCGCGCAGGGACCTCGACGTAGTCGACGAACTCCTCCGCGCGGTTCTCGTCGGTGTTGCAGCAGCAGGCGCCGCAGGAACGGCAGTCGAACGTCACGCCGACAGCTTCGCACGGACGGGCTCGTGGCGGCGCGGCATCTGAACCACCTTGGCGGCGGGCCGCTCCTCGACGCGGAGGGCGAAGCCGGCGGCGCAGAGCCGCGCAGCCGCGCCCGCGAGGAAGAGGGCATGCGCCGACACCAACGGTTGTCCCAGGAGAGACCACGCGTCGGGGAAGAACCTCACCATTCCGCCTCCGGCCGCGGATCCCACTCCGGCCGCCAGCCCGCCGGCGGCGGCGACCACGCCCACGTAGAAGGATCGGGTGGAGGGCCGCGAGAGCGCGAGCGGCAGCGTGAAGGTGGCGAGCGAGAGCCCGGCGTTGGCCGCGCCGCTCATCGCGGCGTCGATGGCCAGCGGCCAGAGCCGGCCCTCGGCGGCGAAGATCCAGAGCACCGGCGAGAAGGACAACGCGACGGCGCTGGCGAGCAGGACCGGGCGGGCCCCGGCGCGATCCATCACCGCGCCCCAGAGCGGCGCGGCGAGCATCCGGAACGCCGCCACGGCGGCCGCGTACAACGCCATCCGGGCGAATCCCATCCTCAGGTTGCCGATCATGTGCAGCGGATAGAACGCGGCGGCGATCCCTCCGGCTGCGCTCCAGGCCAGCTGGAACGCGAGCAGGCTGCGGGCCCGCTCATCGTGGATCGGCGCCAGCGCCTCGCGCAGCGGCGCAGCCTCGGGCGCGGTGGCCCCGCGGGGCTGGTGCTGCCGCCGCAGGAGCAGGGTGGTGAAGACGCCGGTCGCGCAGGCGACCAGCGTGAGCGCGCAGAGGGCCCCGCCGGCGTGCTCGCGGTTGCGGCCCAGGTCGAGAACGAAGCCGGCGAGGAGCGACGCGCAGACGGCCGCGAACGCGCAGAGCGCCGAGCGGCGGCCGAAATACCGACCGCGGACCGAGGAGGGAACGAGCTCGCCCATCCACGATGTCCAGGCGTTGTTTCCCGCCACGGCGAGCGCGGCGCTCGCGGATGCGCAGACCAGGAATACTCCCTGCTTCACCCGCAGCTCCAAAGGGAGGAAGGGCAGCGCGGCGAGGGGCAAGACGGACTGCCGCGCGAGCCCGATGGTCCAGAGGGCCGCGGTCCGTCCGCCGATGCGCCGCGTGAACCAGGACGCCGGGAGGTGCACGAGCTGCGCGGTGAACGGCAGCGCGCCGAGAACGCCGATCAGCATCGGGGGCAGCTCGAGATACAGCGCCCAGGCCGTGAGCACGCCACCGGACGTGCAGGCGCCCACCAGCTCGGCGAGGGCCCCTTCCGCCATCGATGCCCGGAGCGACGTGCGCAGCACGGCAGACAGAACGTCCCATGCTCGCCCCTGTGCGCGGCAAGGATGCCCTTGTGCGCCCGCTGCCGACCCGGCCCCGGGGACCCCGGCGCGGGCGAGGGCCTGCCCGTGTCCCCGGCTGGCGGCACGCTCGCTTCACGACAGTGCGGGACCTACCTTTGCCGGAAAGGAGGTAGGGCATGCTCTGGACCATCACCGTGATCCTGCTCGTGCTGTGGGTCCTCGGCCTCGTGTCGGGATCGACCATGGGCGCCTGGGTCCACATCCTGCTTGTGCTCGCCATCGTGAGCCTGATCTTCGCCGTGCTTCGTCGCGGCGGCGCGGCGGCCTGACGACCTTTTCGGGGGGCGTGGGCGGGTTGGTCGGGCGGCCTCGCGCGGGGCCGCCTTTTTTCATCCGCGCGCTGCTCGCCGCTCGGCGGCGCCCAGGCGGGGGAGCTTCTGCTTCATCGTCAAGAGCGGCGCGAAGAGATCGCCCCGCTGTTCGACGCGGCGAAGGACGGCATCCGTCTCGAAAGAGAGCAGGGCAGGGTCGCGCGCCTGGAGGCAGCGGCCCACCTCCTCCCAGGTCACCGGCGTGGAGACGGTGGGGCGCTCGCGGGCGCGCAGCGAGTAGACGCAGACGGTGGTCTTGTGGGGATCGTTCTGGCTCCAGTCCACCAGCACCTTGCCGCCCCGCAGCGACTTCTTCATGTTGGAGACCACCAGCCGCGGCTTCTGCGCCGCGAGCGTTTCCGCCACCGTGCGCGCGAACGGCTTGGTCTCCTCGTAGGTGGCGCGGGTGTTCAGCGGCAGGTAGAGCTGGATGCCCTTGGAGCCCGAGGTCTTGGCGAAGCTCTTCAGGCCGAGGCGCTCGAACAGGTCGCGCAGGAGGATCGCCACCTCGCAGCAAGCGACGAGGTCCGCCGGGGCGCCGGGATCGAGATCGAACACCACGCTGTCCGGCCGGTCCACGTCTCGCGCGCGATGCAACGGGACGTGCATCTCCAGATCTGCCAGGTTCACCGCCCAGGCCAGCGAGGCGACGTCCTGCACCAGGCAGAACTGCATCGTGCGGCGGTTCTGATCGCTCCAGATCGGCGCCGTCTTCACCCAGGGCGGCCGGTGCGAGGGGCAGTTCTTTTCATAAAAGTAGGGTGCTTCCACGCCGTTCGGATACCGCTTCAGCGTCAGGGGCCGGTCGCGCAGGTGCGGGACCAGGGCCGGCGCGATGCGCAGGTAGTAGTCGAGGACCTGTCCCTTGGAGAATCCGGTTTTCGGATAGAGGACCTTGTCGAGATTGCTGAGGACGAGCCGTTTGCCCTGGATCTGGACCTCCTGCGAGGAGGTCACCCGCTCTTCCTCTTCCGCGCGGGACGATGCGCTCCACGGCCGCGAGCGCGCATCCGCGCGGTCCTGGTGGCGGCGCGACGCTCCGGCTCCGGCTGGTGGCGGACCTCGCCGGCCTCGCGCAGCTCGCCCCGTTTCGCCGCGGCGAGGCTCTTCTGCAGCGCCTCCATCAGATTGACCACCTTGCCGCGCGGCTCCTCGGCGGGCCCTTCGGCGACGATCTCCTCGCCCGCTGCCTTGCGCTCGATCAGCGCCAGCACCTGCTCGCGGTAGTCGTCCTCGTACTTCTTGATGTCGAATTCCGCCGAGAGCGACTCGATCAGCTGCGCGGCCATCTTCAGCTCCCGCTCGCCGGGCTTGACGTGCGCGTCGGGCAGGCCCTCCAGCTCGTCCTGCGAGACCACCTCGTCGGCGTAGAGCATGGTGGAGATCGCCAGCGCCCTGCCCAGCGGCCGGACGGCGGCGAGATACTGCTTGGTGCGGAGCACGAACCGCCCCACGCCGACCTTGTTCGCCCGCTTCATCGCCTCGACCAGCAAGGCATAGGGTTTGGTCGCGCCGCGGTCCGGCACCAGGTAGTAGGTGTTCTGGTAGTAGATGGGGTCGATCTGCGAGAGGTCGACGAAGTCCTCGATGTCGATGGTCTTCGTGGCCCGGGGGTTGAAGGCCTGCAGCTCCTCGCGGGTCACCGTGACGGAGCGGCCCTTGCCGATCTCGAATCCCTTGACGATGTGCTCCCAGGGGACTTCCTCGCCGTCGATGCCGCAGACGCGCTTCTGCTGGATGCGCCCGCCGTCCTTGTCGTGCAGCATGTGGAAGCGGACTTCCTTCGGGGAAGTCGCCGAGAACAGCTTCACCGGCACGCTGACCAATCCGAAACTGACCGAACCGCTCCAGATCGGACGGGGCATCGCTACGCGACCTCGACCCCGAAATAGCGGAACAACCGATCCTGGTGCTGGCGCAGGCCGCGCAAATGGATGCGCTTCCGCGTGGTGGCGATCAGCGCGCTGGCGATGACCGCGACTCCGGAGTCGACGAACTCGTCCACCTGCGAGAAGTCGACCACCGCTTCCGAGAGGGCCTCCCGCTCCAGACGGCCCGCTAGATCGGACGCCGAGGCTCCGTCGAATTTGCCGGAGATCCGGTAGAGGGCGGTGCCGCCGTTCACTTCTCGCTCCAGGCTGCAGGCAGGCATGGCTGCGCCTCCGTATCTGCGCATCGAAGCCGTAGCTGGCAAGGCATAGGGAGGAGAAGCTGGTCAGGCAACCCGGCGAGCGCTTTCTGACAACGCGGCGATCCGTTCGATTTCAGGCAGCCTGCGCGGAGAAGGGATTGATCCTCAGGCTTGCGCCTTGCGCCACCGCCACCAGACGCGCCGCTGCGTCCGCGCGGCGCTCTCCGCGCTCTTGGCGGCGCCCGGAGCGGCGATGCTCGGCCGCTCGATGGCGGGCGGCGGCGCTTCGCCGGCGGCGCGCGCGCCCTTCGCCTTGCCCTCGGCGGAGGCGTGCTCGAGCAGCGCGTTCACCTCGCCGCCGAGGATGAAGACGAATCCGCTGATGTAGAACCAGGTCATCAGCACGATCATCCCGCCGATGGCGCCGTACGTCTTGTCGTAGCTGCCGAAGTTCTCCGCGTAGACCGAGAACCCCCAGGTCATCAGCAGCCAGAGCAGCGTTCCGACGATGGATCCCGGAGTGATGAACCGCCACTCCTGCACGACGTCGGGGAGGAAGTAGTAGAGCAGCGCCAGCACCAGCATCACGCCGCCGGCGGTGATCGGCCAGCGCAGCCATCCCCAGAGCAGCACCCAGAACTGGTCGATGCCCAGCTTTCCCGCCAGCCAGAGGGCGGCGCTGCTGCCCAGCGCGAGCACGACCACGGAGAGGAGCATGAGGACCGAGGTCGCGATCGTCACCGTCACGGCCAGGAGCTGCACCTTCCACCAGGGGCGCGACTCCTTCACGTCGTAGGAGAGGTTGAGGGCGGTGCGCAGCGCATCCACTCCGCGCGAGGCGCTCCAGAGCGCGAGAAACAAGCCGAAGGTCAGGAGGCGCGGGCGCTGCTGGGTCGTGAGGGAGTCGAGCTGGGTGCGGATGATGCCCATCGCCTCTTCGGGCATGAGCGGGTCGATGCGTCCCAGGAGCTGCTGGATGGCGTTCTGCACCGGCAGGTACGCCGCCAGCGTCACCATCGTGAAGAGGAAGGGGAAGAGCGCGAAGACGAAGTAATACGCGAGCGTCGCGGCGCGGTCGGTGGCGGCGTTGTCGGAGATCCGCTTGGCGAGCTTCTTCAGGAAGACCCAGGGCGGCAGGTTGAGCAGGGCCATCGCGACCGAAAGATAGGTCGCGCCCGGTACGGTCGCGGCAGGCGAGCGCTACCCAGGTTTGTAGAGCGCCCCGATCGGCGAGGTCATGCAGTGGCCCGTTCGCGGCGCGCTTCCACTCGAGCGAGCACGGTCGGCTCGTCGAACCAGAGCGCGTGGGCGAGGCGGGCCAGGGCTTCGTCGTCGTGACGCCAGGTCCCGGAGCGCACGGCGCTCCAGAAGGCGTTCTGGATGCTCCACAGGTCGAGGTGCATTCCCAGGCGTTGCGCGAGCAGGATCAGATCCGCCGCTTGCACCGCGGCTTCCCGCCGGCCGGCCAGCCCCCGCTCGAACAGCCCGCGCACCGCCGCGAGGTACGGCCCGCGCACCGCCGAGAGATCGATGCGCGCTCCCAGCCGGTGCGCCAGCTGGGAGAGCGCCAGGAGCTCGCCCTGCGCCAGCCCCGGATCGAGCTTGCCGTTGGCGAGCCGCCGCGCGGCGTCGACGGCCTCGTGCGTCACCGCCACGTCGGCGGCGACCTGCAGCGGCCGGGGCACGGGCGAGTCGATCTCGCGGAGGAAGTCGATCAGCCGGCGGTTGGCCTCGTAGATGTGCAGGTAGTCGCTCTCGTAGCGGGCCATGGTCTCGCGCAGGAGCCGGCCGGCGACTTCGCGGCGTTCGTCGAGGAACAGGTCGCGCAGCGTGTACTCGCGCCCGGGGAACTCGTGGTCGATCTCCCGCACCACCTGCGCCAGCGAAAGCCGGTTGAAGGATTCGAACAGACGCTCCGCGGTCGGGGTGAAGCGGTCCGCGTCGTAGCGGCGGACGCCGCAGCGGAAGTCCGCTCCGGAGAAATGCAGGACGCAAGTGGCGAGGTCCACCTGCTCCTGCGTGATCAGGCTGCGCACCTCGATCCGCGCCACCGAGAGAGCGGCGGTGCCGGCGTCCTCGCGGCGCCGGAAGCTGGTCTGGACCTCGTGGCAGAAGATCCGGGCGCGGCGGGGGAAGTCCTCGACCAGGCCGGCGATGGCGTAATGAGCGGCCACGGTCTCCAGCGTGGCGATGCTCGGCTCGACCTCCTGCTCGTAGACGCGCCGCGCGTTCTCCCGCTCCGGCAGATTCGAGGGTGAGCGCTCCAGCGCCGCCTTGAACGAGGGCTCCAGGTCCACGCCGCAAGCTTCTCGCGCCAGCTGCAGGGCCCGGGCCGCGTACTTCAAGATCTGCACCGTCTCCAGCCCGGACACTTCGGCGAAGAACCAGCCGCAGCTCGTGTACATCAACAGGGCCTGCCGCTGCATCTCCAGCAGCTGCAATGCCTTCACCCGCTCTTCCGCGCTGAGCTCCCGCTGGGCATGGCGGGCGACGAACGCGGAGGCGTTGCGGCGCTCCGGGTCGAGGATGACCTCGATGAACTCGTCGCGCGCGCGCCAGGGATCGCGCAGGATCTTGCCCGCTTCCCGCTCGTAAACGATGGCCAGCTGGTCGCGCAGGGCGTCGAGCGCGTCGCGCAGCGGGGCCCGCCAGCCCTGGTTCCAGCCGGGCTTGCCGCTGGTGGAGCATCCGCAGTCGCTGCGCCAGCGTTCGATGCCGTGGGCGCAGCTCCAGGACGATCCCTCGAAGATCTCCGCCTCGTGGGTGGGGGGAAACAGCTCCAGCGCCTGGGCCAGGTTGACGAGCCGGACGTCGGCGCGCTGGGAGAGCTTGCGGATGGCGCTCGCCAGCACTTCGTCTCCGCCCTTGCGGTGATGGCCGAACGTCTCGCCGTCCACGGCCACCGTGAGCACTTCGTCGTGCTTGCGCGCGTCGGAGAACCCCGCGCCCAGCCTGCCGACGAGGTCGTCGCCGCTCCCCAATGCCTCCCCGAAGGCGACGGCGCGCGCGATCGGGCCGTCGTAGAAGAAGACCGGAAACGGCGTGCCGGACGGCAGCGCCATCAGATAAGGCCGCGTCGGATCGAAGCGCGCGCCCTCGGCATCGTGCCATTCGCCGCCCGGAGCGCGCACCCTGCGGCACTGGAACGGCGAGAGCACGGTGAAGCGGACGCCCTCCTCGCGCAGCGCTTGCAGCGTGCGCAGGTCGGCGGCGGTCTCGGGCAGCCAGATGCCCTCCGAGTCGCGGCCGAAGCGGTGGCGGAAGTCGGCCAGTCCCCAGCGGATCTGGGTGCGCAAGTCGCGGTCGTTGCAGAGCGGCAGGATGGCGTGGTTGTACGCCTGGGCGATGGCGTTCCCGTGGCCCCGTTCCACCACGCTGCGGGCGTCGGCCTCCAGCACGCTGCGATAGATCTCCGGGTTCTGCCGCTCCAGCCAGGCGAGCAGCGTGGGGCCGAAGTTGAAGGAGAGGTGGACGTAGTTGTTGACGATGTCGCAGATGCGCCCGTTGGGACTCTTCAGGCGGGCGGCTCCGTTGGGCCCGTAGCACTCGGCCGCGATCCGTTCGTTCCAGTCGTGGAAGGGAGCCGCCGAATCCTGCACCTCCACTTCCTCGATCCACGGGTTCTCGCGTGGAGGCTGGTAGAAATGCCCGTGGATGCAGACGGCTCTCTTCATGGTGCGAACATGGGCATTGATGGGGGGCCGACGAGCAGCCTGTCAAGGAAGCGTCCACTCGTACCGGAGTTTGCGGATGACGCGTCGAGTCCTCAACTTTTGCCGCACTTCCACCGAGGAGGCGTTCGTGGACGCAATCGAGCTTCTGGAGACGCAGCACCAAGAAGTGGAGAACCTGTTCGAGATGATCGAGCGGGCGGGCGAGGACGAGAAGCAAGACCTGTTCGAGCAGCTGGCCGACGCTCTGGCGGTCCACACCACCATCGAGGAGAAGCACTTCTACCCGGCCACGAAGAGCGCGCGGACCGAGGAGCTCTTGCAGGAGGCGGTCGAGGAGCACCTCTCGGCGAAGCGGCTGGTCGCCGATCTGATGGAGATGTCGCCGGACGATCCCCAGTTCGAAGCCAAGATCAAGGTGCTGCAGGAGCAGGTCGATCATCACGTGGAAGAGGAGCGGACCCAGCTCTTCCCCAAGGTCCGCAAGCTGCTGGAGAAGGAGGAATTGGAGGACCTCGGGGTGGTGATGGAGGACCTGGCCGAGGAGCTCAAGGCTTCCGGCTCTTCCCGCGAGTCCGTTCCGGCGGAGACCGGCGAGGCCACTCCACTCGAGTAGTCTGGGGGGCGGCGCGGCACCCGCTTAAGATGCTGCGTGCGTGATCGTCGATTCCGCGGCCGGCTTGTTCTGCCCGGAGGGGGGCTTCCATCTCGACCCTCTGCTCCCGGTGGAGCGCGCCGTCCTCACCCACGCGCACGGGGACCACGCCCGGCCGGGGTCCGCCGCGGTCCTCTGCACGCCCCAGACGGCGGCCCTGCTCCGCCGGCGCCTCGAAGGCACGACCGTCGAGACGCTGAAGTACGGCGAACGGCGTCGCATCGGGGAGGTGACGGTCTCCTTGCATCCGGCGGGGCACATGCTCGGGTCCGCGCAGGTGCGGATCGAGGGGCGCTCGGGAGTCTGGGTCTTCTCCGGCGACTACAAGCGGGAGGCCGACCCGACCTGCGCTGCCTTCGAGCCTCTGGGCTGCGACGCTTTCATCACCGAGGCGACGTATGCGCTGCCTCTCTTTCGCTGGGACGACCCGGCGGCGGTGGCGCGGGAGATCGTCGGCTGGTGGCAGGGCAATCCGGAGAAGACGTCCGTCCTCTTCTGCTATGCGCTGGGCAAGGCGCAGCGGCTGCTGGCGGAGATCGGCCGGCTCACCGACCGCCCCGTGTGGGTGCATGGGATGGTCGAGCCGGTCGCGCAGGTGTACCGCGAATGCGGCGTATCGCTCGCGCCAACGCGCCATGTCGGAGACGAGCGGGGCCTCGAGGGCGGGTTGGTGCTGGCGCCGATCACGGCGCGCGGCACTCCCTGGATGAAGCGCTTCCGCCGCTTCGAGCAGGCGTTCGCCTCGGGGCTCTTGCGCATCCGCGGGACGCGACGGAGGCGGGGATTCGACCGCGGCTTCGTGATCTCCGATCACGCGGACTGGCCCGGCCTTCTGCGGACCATCCGTGAGACGGGCGCCGGGCGCGTCTACGCGACGCATGGACATCGCGAGACGCTGGTGCGGCATCTGCGGGAGAACGGCGTGGAGGCGGCTCCGATCGGCGCGGCGCAGGTGGCGGCGGACCCCGAGGGGGACTGACGTGCGCCGCTTCGCCGCTCTCTACGATGCGCTCGA
>WNFP01000763.1_pt1 | contig 24857 bp, 20 predicted proteins | sample 5400201 | NCBI WGS metagenome assembly WNFP01 (sample SAMN13153355, study PRJNA577476) | soil metagenome | isolation source: 115 cm saprolite under Madrone tree | place: USA:California | collected 2016-06-14
AAAAAACGATCGCTGATGTAGCGATGCGAAAGCACCGCCGCGGCCACGAGCGCAGCGTCCGTGATGCGGACGCCGTGATGCACTTCGTAGCGCTCCTTCAATCCGCGCAGGATCGCGATCGTGTCTTCGACGGTCGGCTCATCGACCATCACGGGTTGAAATCGCCGTTCCAGTGCAGCGTCTTTCTCGATGTATTTGCGATACTCATCGATGGTGGTCGCGCCGATCGTGCGCAACTCGCCGCGCGCCAGCATCGGCTTGAGCATGTTCGATGCATCGACCGAACCTTCCGCCGCGCCAGCGCCGACAATTGTGTGCAGCTCATCAATGAACAGAATGATCTGGCCCTGCGAATCGGTCACCTCTTTCAAGAACGCTTTCAGCCGGTCTTCGAATTCGCCGCGAAACTTTGCCCCGGCGACCATCGCGCCAATGTCCATCGCGATGAGGCGTTTGTTCTTTAACGATTCGGGGACGTCGCCGCTGATGATTCTGCGGGCGAGACCTTCGACGATTGCCGTTTTACCCACGCCGGGATCACCAATGAGCACCGGATTGTTTTTCGTGCGACGCGAAAGCACCTGCATGATCCGGCGGATTTCGTTGTCGCGCCCGATCACCGGATCGATTTTGCCGCGACGCGCCAGTTCACTCAGATCGCGCCCGTATTTTTCGAGGGTCTGATATTTTCCCTCCGGATTTTGATCGGTCACGCGCTGCGAACCTCGCACCTGTTGCAGCGCCTGCATCAACTTGTCGCGCGTGACGCCAAGATCTTTCAGAATCTTCGCGGCCGGAATCCCGCTTTGCGGGACAGCACTGAGCGCGAGGAGATAATGCTCGGCGCTGGTGAACTCATCTTTCAACTTCGACATTTCCTTCTCCGCGCCGTCGAGAACGCTGCGAAGCTCGTTGGAAAGGCGAAGATCGACAGCTGCGCCGTGAACTTTCGGACGACGCTCGAGCTCAGCGCCTAATCGTTCACGCAACTGATTTGCGGGAACGCCGATCTTTTCCAGCAACGGCTGCGTGATTCCATCGCTTTGATCGAGCAGCGCGGACAGGAAATGTTCGTTCGCAATTTCCTGATGATTGAATTGCGAAGCGACGTCCTGCGCCGCTTGCAACGCTTCCTGCATCTTCTGGGTGAACCTGTCGATGCGCATGCTCTAATAGTAAAGAAGGCGCGTCTGCCGGCAATTGCGCCTATTCGTCATTCCAAACAAAAGTGAGGAATCCCACAGTCGGGGCCTGGAACACACAAGCTAAGATGAGTGATCAACTCGCTTTTGTGAGATTCCCTCGCCCTGCTCGGAATGACAGCACGAATGGCGTTCGTCCATTGCAGCGGTGCTTCTTCCCGCTTATGAGTGTTGGCCATGAGCGGCGAAATAAAACTCACAAGTCGTAACGCGCTTCGCGTTTTACGGCCGGGTCCGTTCCGCCGTTACATCATCGGCAGCGCGATTTCGGACACGGGAACGTGGATGCAAGTAATGACCCAGGGTTGGGTGATGGCCACGCTCACGACTTCAGCTCTTATGCTTGGGTTAGTGAACCTTTGCGCCGGATTGCCAATGCTCGCGCTGACGATGGTGGGTGGCTCAGCTGCCGACAAATTTGATAAGCGCAAGATTTTGTTGATCACGCAGTACGTCCAGATTGTCCTCGCTGTTTCGATCGGGCTCTTGATTTGGAGCAGCAAAATCCAGATGTGGCACATTTTTGTTTTCGCCGCTCTCCTCGGGATTTCGAATTCCTTTGAAATGCCGACTCTCTCCGCGCTGGTGCCCGAACTCGTCAAGCGCGACGAGATTCAGAGCGCCATCTCGATCGATCGCTCGGTGTTTCATGGCTCGCGCGTTGTCGGTCCTGCGATCGGTGGCTATTTGATATCAGCTTGGGGAATGGCGTCGGCGTTTTTTGCGAACGCGATCTCATTCGTTGCGCTGATCATTGCGATCATGTCTTTGCCGCCCCGCGCGCGTGGAACAACAGAGGAAGAAGAAAAGCGCGCCAGCGGAATTAAGGAAGGCTTTCGCTACATAGCCAAAGACAAGCCAAGTCTTGCCATGGTTATGCTGATCGCGACCCAAGCGGTTTGTATCTTCCCAATCATTACCGTGATGATGCCGCTTTACGTAAGACTTGTCCTCAAATTAGGCGCGGACAAGCTCGGCACCTTAATGGGCGCTTCCGCGGTGGGCTCCGTCGTTGGTTCGCTTTTCCTGATCGGCTTGCCCCGTGAAAAACGCATTCCCCTGATGATGATCTGCGCAACCGCTGTCACGGTTGTGGTGATTGGGTTGTCGCGGGCTCCCAGTTTTTATGTCGCAATGGCGCTGTTAATCGTAAATTCGCTCGGTTTGGCGACAAACTTTGGTCTTGCCAGTACGATCGTGCAGGAACGTGCGCCAGATTATTTGCGTGGACGGGTCTCGGCTGTCTTCATGTTGAGCTTTGTTGGACTCATGCCAGTCGCTGGACTTGGTGTGACCAGCCTTTCCGATTTCATCGGAATGCCGACAGCACTGGCAATTGCTGCCATTTCCTATGGTACCATCACGTTATTGGTCCTGGCACGCGTCCGCCGGCAATGCTGTGAACCGGCGCTGAGCGAAGCGAGACCAGTTGAAACGCCTGCGCCTCCGGTCGCTGCGACGATTTAACGTGATCGCGTTTTCCACCTGCTGGAACTCAGCCCGACACACCGATGGCGCCGAGATGCTGCGCGAGATTGTCGATCTTGGTTTCGATCGCGTCGAGCTCGGCCACGGCATTCGCATTTCCCTCATGCCCGGCATTCAAAAAATGTATGAAGCCCGCAAAGTGAAGTTTAGCAGCCTGCACAATTTCTGTCCGTTGCCGGTGGAAGTGATGGGCGCTTCACCCGATTGCTATCAATTTTCGTCGCCTTACGGGAAAGAACGCGAGCGCGCGATCAAACAAACTTTCCAGACGATCGATTTCGCGGAGCGCCTGGGCGCGCCGTTCATCGTCATGCATCTTGGAGAAGTTCCAATGAAACCGGTGACGGATTCATTCATCAAGCTTGCTCGCAAAGGTGAACTCCTTTCCCGCAAATATGTTCGCGAGAAGATTCGCGCCGTAGAAAAGCGTGAAGCGGCATCGGCCGCATACCTCGAACGAGTGAAAGGCTGTTTGCGTCGCATTGTCGAGTACGCCGCATCAAAAAAGGTAAAACTCGGGATCGAAGGCCGCCGCGGGTACGAAGAGATTCCGAGCGAACGCGAATTGCCTCCGTTACTCGACGAACTCAACTCGCCGCAGGTCGGTTATTGGCACGACTTCGGGCACATTCAAATCAAAGAGAACCTCGCCTTTCTCGATCATGGCGAATGGCTCCGTCAAATCGGTCCCCGCGCGTTTGGCTGCCATGTTCAGGATTGCGTCTGGCCTGCCCAAGATCATCAGCCGCCGTTTAGCGGAGATGTCGATCTTGCGAAACTGGTGCCGCTCTTGCCCAAAGATTGTGCGTGGGTTTGGGAAATGAGTCCGCGAAAGACCGCCGAAGAAATCCAGCGCTCGGTCGCAAAATGGAAAGAACGCTTCGGCGGATGAAGAAAATTCTCGTTACCCTCATCCAACTAGCGGTCACCGTAACGTTGCTGATTTGGGTTTTTCACGATCCGCAGCAGCGAGCGCAGATGGCAACCGCGTTGCGCGCAGCGGATTACCGATGGGTTGGCGGCGCCATCGTCGCTTATCTGATCGTGGAAATTGCAGCCGCGGTGCGATGGCAAATTCTACTCCGCGTCCAGAAGATCCGCCTCAGTTTGCCACGGCTCTCAGGCCTGTTCTTGATCGGCATGTTTTACAATCAATTCCTGCCCGGGGGCACTGGCGGTGATATTATTAAGAGTTACTTGCTGCTCAAAGAAACCGCGGAACATAAGGCCGGCGCGTTGCTCGCAGTTGTTTTCGATCGATTAATCGGACTGGTCGCGCTAGTGGCGATCACGGTGACACTAGTGAGTTTGCGGTTCGATTTGCTCTCGCGAACGCCGGAAACCAGAAATTTGCTCTGGCTCCTGCTCTTTGTGCTCGGGATTTCGATCTCGGCGTTGATCGCAAGCTTCGTTGTCAGTGGCTTCAATCTTTTTCATCTTTTGCCGCGCAAATTTCCCGGGCGCGACAAGTTGATCGAGATCGCAGCAGCTTATCATCTTTACGCGCGGCACTGGGTCGCGACGTTCTTCGCCTTCGCGGCGTCGCTCGTGGCCCATCTTGCCACCTTCACTACTTTTCTCTGCGTCGCTTACGCTTTTCATGCCGGCGTAAAACTGATCGATTTTTTTGCAGTGCTGCCGGTAGAGCGCACTCTCACTGCTCTGCCGATTAGTTTCGCCGGCGTCGGTCTGCGCGAACAAATCCTGCAGGTCATGCTCCACAATCTTTGCGGCGTTCCGGTAGCCGTGGCGAAGTTGATTGGGACAATGAGCTTTCTCGTGATTCTGGTCTGCTGTGCACCGGGCGGCATCGTTTACTTCTTCTACAAACCGAGCGGCGTCGCGAAACGGGTGCGCCTGCGCGAAATGCAACGCGAAGTGGCCACGATGGAGCATGAAATCCAAGAGCCGCAGTAAGGTGCGAGCCGCACGGGCGGTCCGAGCCGGACGGGAAGCATCGCCCAAACGTAGCACCCACATTTCCCGGCCGTTTGTCAGCGCGACTTTTGCCATGACGGTGGATGGAAAAATTACCACCCGCGATTTCGCGCCGGTCGATTTCACTTCGCTCGAAGACAAAGAGCATTTGTTCCGACAGCGCGCACTCGCGGATGCGGTGATGATCGGGCACAGCACCCTCAAGCGCGATAACGTTCGCCTCGGTCTACCAGCAGAGCTGGTGGGGGAGCGGATTAAACGCGGACAAACTCCGGGGCCGCTGCGCGTGATTGTTTCCAACGAAGGCAAGATCGACAATCAGCTGAAAATTTTTCAGTCCGATCCCGCGAAAACGGGACCCATTCTAGTTTTCTCGACCAGACGAATGCCGAAAGAAGTGCGAGCCGCACTCGCGGATAAAGCGATTCTGCATTTGAGCGATCAGCGAGATGTAGATCTGGTCGAGATACTGCGAACTTTGCGGCGCGATTACAAAGTTCGCAGGATCGCGTGTGAAGGCGGGCCGATTCTCTTTCGTTCGCTGCTCGAGCTCGGTTTGGTCGACGAACTTAATCTCACGATTGCGCCCTATTTATTTGGCGGGGTGGGCGCACCGACGCTTACCGGATTAAGCAAAGAATTTCTGCCGGCCAGCGTTCATTGCGTGATGAAAAACATGCGGGTGGTAGGCGATGAATGTTTTCTAACTTACCGAATCAGGTCTTGCCGGTAGCTGCGCGATTTACTTTGCCCGCTCGCGGACGCGGCACGAGCTCGCCGCCGCAATTCGGACAAACCGAGTTCAGCGAAGCTGAGCATTCGCCGCAGAACGTGCATTCATAAGCACAAATGTAGGCTTTGCCATCTGCCGCCAGGGCGCACCCGCACTTTTCGCATTCTTTTTTCATTTCCAGCGCCATCGGTTGAGACGACTGTAGGCAAATCCCGCACAACTGGAATGCACAAAACGGATACCTGACGGCGCAGTCCTTTCCGTGGAGGGCAACGACTGCTAGACTTATAGCGCAAATGCGCTTGTCGTGGGTTGTTTCGAGCAATGCGATCTGTGCTGTCCTGCCGGTTTCAGGGTTTGCCAGTGCGACGATCGAAGGACGAGTAGAATTGCCTCCGTCGCACTCGGCTCCGGTGATGGCGAAACGCTACGAGATCGTTACCCATGGTGGCGTTCTCTCGACCCAACCGCCGCTGGCCGTGGTTTACCTTGAAGGTTCCTTTTCGAAACCGGCGACGCCTTCGACCAAACAGATCGCGCAGAAAAATTTCGCTTTTGTTCCGCCACTCCGGCCGGTGCAAGTCGGCACCAGGATCGAATTCCCAAATCTCGACGATACCTATCACAGCATTTTTTCCTACTCGCCGGCGAAGCGATTTGATCTGGGTCGGTATCGTCCGGACGAAAGGCCGATTCCATCGGAAGTTTTTGATACGGCCGGGCTGGTAACACTTCGCTGCGATATTCACGAGCACATGCGTGGGCTCATTCTCGTTCTTAATACTCCATACTTTGTCATGACTAATCCGGACGGACGATTTCGATTAAACGGATTGCCGGCGGGTCGCTACGTGCTCAAGGCCTGGATCGACAGCAAGACCACGCGCGAACGGCCGGTCGAATTGAAAAACGGTGGAACGATAAATGTTGATTTCCCATGATCTTTCGGGCCAAGGCCAATGAGCGGAATGTAACCAGGTTTCGGACAAGACTGGCGATCGCGATGATGCTGGTGGTTTCTGCTGTAACCGGGCTTGGGATTTATCTTGGGCAAGCGAGAGTGAACGCAAATGCCGAGCGGGACCTTCGGCAGAAATTTCAAGCCGAACTGTCTGGCCTGGACAAGCTGCAAGAATTGCGAAATGCGGCGATGGCAGAGCGCTGCCGCGTGCTGGCGGAGAAACCACGCATTCATGCAGCATTGGAGGACAACGCGCTCGATTTATTATATCCGAGCGCCAAAGACGAATTGCACGACCTAATCGAGGGAGGCAGCGAGTCGTCCGACCCTTCGGTTGGCTTTCTTCACGCGCTGTTCTGTCGCTTTCTCGATGGCAACGGCGCCGTTCTTTCGCCATCGCATCCGAAGGATGTCGGTGAGCTGAGCCCGAAAACGGAAGCGCAACTCGCGCTCAAAACGTTGCCCGAAAAGCAACAGATCGGCTATCTCACGGAATATGTCGATCTTGCAGACGAGACAGTTGATGAAGTGATCGCAGTTCCGATTTTTTCGACTGAGACTGGCGAAGTTATCTCCGCGCTGGTCGTCGGATTCAAACCGTTCGAGATCGCAAGCAAGCGCGCTGGTGTCGAAGTTAAAAGCGGGATTTGGGCAGGCCGACGATTGTGCATGCCGTCGCTTCCGAAAGCGGCACAAACAATTCTCAACAATGAAATCAGCAATGCACTTTCCAAGGCTAAGCGTGCCAAGAACAGCTTCACCGTGACGATACAGGAAGTGCCACAGCTCTTGTTTTACAAGCGACTCAATCCGGGTTCGCTTTTCCCGCCCGCTTATGAAATTTGCGTTTACTCACTTGTTGATTCGATCGCGCAGCAGCGGCGATTGCGGTGGCAATTTGGTGGCGTGGGCGCGCTACTTCTGCTCGGCGGCTTCGTGGCCAGCCATTTTGTTGCCGTCCGTTTCGCGAAACCAGTCGAGCAACTGGCGTTGGATTCGGAAAGAAACCGCGCACAGCGAAAACAGGCTGAAGCGGAGCTGATCTCCGCGAGCGAGAAATTGAAAAGATCGACACGGTACTCGGCCGACGCTTCGCATCAGTTGAAAAGCCCCCTCACCGTGCTGCGGGCCGGTCTGGAAACATTATTAGCGCACGAAGATTTCAAACCGGAAATCTACGAAGAACTCTCGACCCTTCTTCATCAGACCCACCGGCTAAGTGGCGTAATCGAAGATCTGTTACTTCTGGCGCGTCTGGACGCCGGTCACCTTAAGATTCAGTCGGAGCCTGTGAATCTCAGTCAGCTTGTCGAAGAATGGCTCGATGATCTGAACGCGCTTCCAGATTCGCCCGACGTGGAAATTCAGAAGGAAGTTCCGCCGGATTTATATGTCGCGGGCGCTAAACGATACATTTCGCTGATTGTTCAAAATCTCCTCGAGAATTCGCGAAAGTACAATCGAAAAGGCGGCCGCATTCGAGTTGCCGCTCGGGCGAACGGAAGTGAAATCTGTCTAACCATTGGCAACGCCGGGCAGCCCATCGCCCGCGATGCGCAGGAACACATCTTCGACAGGTTCCGCCGCGCTGCGACCGGTGCCACGGTGTCCGGTCACGGACTAGGGCTAAATCTGGCACGAGAACTCGCGCGTTTGCACGACGGTGATTTAAAGTTGGTGCGTTCCGCGGACGATTGGACTGAGTTCGAACTACGTTTGAGCGCAGCGCAACCAGTGGTAGAGCGCGCGAGTTAAAGTTATATGAAGACGCTTTTGGCCCTCAGCCTTTGCCTGTTGGCCGGCAGCGCGCACGCGTTTGAGATCGATGATTTTTTCGACCGGCTCGACAGCACGCTCACCGTCGCCGCATCTGACAACAACCTGCGTGCGCGCTTGAGCGGCACGATTGATTTGGAAGCTTATCACTTCGAACAACCGGCACCCGGCCTTATCGACAGCAAGATCGACAACCTTTTCAATCCGCGCCTAACGCTCTTTCTCGATGCACAATATGGATCTCAGATTTATTTTTTCGCCCAGTCGCGCCTCGACCGCGGATTCGACCCGAGCGATCGTGGCGCTCAAGTGCGGCTTGATGAATACGCGCTTCGGATCACGCCGTGGGATGATGGACGCTTCGCTCTGCAAATCGGGAAATTTGCTACCGTGATTGGCAATTGGGTGCCGCGGCATTTGTCATGGGAAAATCCGTTCGTCGACGCACCACTGGTTTACGAAAACATCACTCCGATCAGCGACAAATCCGCACCGGCTTCAGCACCGGATTTCGTCCGACGATTCGACCACGCAAAGTACGAATTCAATCCGGTGATTTGGGGACCGAGTTACGCCAGTGGCGCGTCCATTTCAGGGCGGCTCGGCCAGTTTGATTACGCCGCCGAGATCAAAAACGCTCCACTCTCTTCCCGTCCCGAATCGTGGAGCGTCACTGAAGTTGATTTTGCCGAGCCGGCATTTAATGCGCGGGTCGGTTTTCGTCCCAATCAAGCGTGGAATTTCGGCGTGTCAGCCGGCGAAGGCGCATACTTTCGCCCCGAAGCGGAGCCGACGTTACCGCACGGCCGCGACATCGATGACTATCGCGAGTTCGTCCTGGGACAAGACATCAGCTTCGCGCTACATCATCTGCAGGTGTGGGCGGAGTTTTACGAAGCGCGCTTCGAGGTTCCGCGAGTCGGCGATGCGGAGACATTCGCGTACTATTTGGAGGCGAAATACAAATTCACTCCACAACTGTTCGGAGCGCTTCGTTGGAACCAGCAAATCTTTTGCAACATCGACAACGGCACCGGCACTAGTATTCGGTGGGCGCAGGACCTGACGAAGACTGACTTCGCAGTTGGCTATCGTTTTACGTCGCACACCCAATTAAAATTGCAGTACAGTTTTCAACAGGAGACCACGGGGCCCGGCGACGCCAATCATATTTTCGCGGCGCAATTCACTGTGCGCTTTTGATGCTTGAGTCATTGCAAGATTATGCACGTTCTGGTTGTCGAAGATGATGTCCCGTTGACCCGCCAAATCGCCGCGGCCCTGATACAAGCGGGGCATGATCCCGTTGTGATTCATGATGGCGAAGCGGCTTTACACGCAGCGGCCGAGGCTGCTTTCGACTTGCTCGTTCTCGACATCGGTGTTCCGCGAATGGATGGATTCGAACTATTGCGTCGGCTGCGATCGCTTCACGTTAAGAGTCGCGTGCTGATGCTGACCGTTCGTGGCGAAACTGAAGATCGCGTAACCGGTTTGCAACTGGGGGCGGACGATTATTTGGGCAAGCCCTTTTCAATGCCAGAATTAGTGGCTCGCATCAACGCGCTTGGAAGGCGGTATCCGGAAGAGCCGGTGGTAACGCTGCGAGTGGCCGACCTCTCAGTCGATCTGGTCGACCACGAAGTGCATCGCGGAACACGCCGAATCGAACTGTCTGCACGCGAGCTGATGCTGCTAAAAGTGCTAATGCGCGAACCCGACCGCGCTTTCAGCCGCACTGAACTATGCCAGCGCGTATGGGAGCACGAACACGAGTACGACACGAAGCTGGTTGAGGTTTTCATCGGACGACTTAGGAAGAAAATCGGCGAGCCTTCGCTTATTCATACTGTGCGCCACGTCGGTTATGCGATTGGCGAACCGGGGCGCTCTGGCAGTCCGCAAAGGTAACAGACGCGTTACCTTTCCGGTGTGGCGCGCGGCGCGACGTGTTGCGATTTAATAGTATGAAAATGTTAAACACCCCTGCCGCAACAGAATTCACTTCAACATCAAACAGCGAGACGGAGGAGATTTTTCCACCGCGGAGAATTCGACGGCGAGCTTTCCTTCGCGGCGTCGGATTGGGCGCAGTTGCTCTGGGCCCTGGTGCCGCACTCATTGGGCCAGCTTCGAAGGCGTTTGGTGACGGCGCTGAAATCACAGACGGCGACGCCGCCATGTTGAGGTTCGCGGCCGCGGCGGAGATCCTCGAGACCGATTTCTGGGTCCAGTACAACGAGCTCGGCGGTATCCAGGACAGCGAGGAGTCGGACGGAAGCGGGAATCCAGATTACACGAATGCCCTGAAAGTCCTCGACGGGGACATGGATCAGTACATCCACGATAACACCGAGGATGAGCGAACCCATTTCACCTTCCTCAACGCGTATCTCGCCTCGAAAGGGAAACCAACAGTAAGTCTCGAGCAATTCCGAACCTTGCCGGGCAGCAAGGCCAAGGGTGCCAGTGGGAAGCTGCGGCTAACAAACCTGACGCAGCTCACTCTCGATACAAGTTGGTGGACTCGGTACCGCAGTCGCGCGAACAATCCGGACCTTGATCCCAATTTCGTGTTTCCGCAGGCAATCCCGAGCTTGCACACGGGGCAGCACACGGCCATTCCAAGGGATAACAAGGACACCAAAGACCCCAACTTCCTTCAGGCGATCGCCAACACGGCGGCGTTCCACTTTCCGACTATCGAGCAGGGCGGTAACAGCCTCTATCCATCGATGGCGCAGCGGGCCACCAGTGTGGAAGTGTTGCGAATCCTGATCAGCATTGGCCCGACCGAGACCATGCACTTCCAAACATGGCAGGACAAAGCTGGCAACGCACCACCTTTGACCGCGACTGATCCCAAGACGGGCGCAACGGTCACGTTTCCGGACCTGAATTCTCCTCCGTTTGGCGGAGAAGATTTTCAGACAAATCTGATCATGCCCGAGCCGTGCCCATTCATCAGTCGAAGCCTTCCGGTGTGTTCGATCATTCGTCCAACCGCGACGCAGCGCGTTGCCATGGGCGCCGTTAAGTTCCTGACTGACATGGGGCTTTTCATCGGACAGCCGCCGGCGTTCTTTAACTTCTTGATGTCTCTGGCCCAGGCGGCGGACGCGGCCCAACGCGAGGATTAAGAGCAGCCACGGTCGCAAGAGCCAGAATCCGCACGGTTTGCCGCCGTGCGGATTCGCGTTTCTGGATCAAGCGCAATCTTGCTGATTGCGCTTGGTCCAATTCACTCGATCCTCACTCCCGTGTATAAGACCAACTCCATCGTGATGCAGGCGCCGAAGATGTCGATCTTCGAGACGGCGGCGAATTTGGAGCTGTGGCCGAAAATTCTGCCGCACTATCGCTACATTCGCTACCTCGAGCGCGGCCCAAGTCGCAACGTGGTGGTGATGGCGGCGAGGCGTTCTGGTATTCCAATCAAATGGACCTCCGAGGAAATCATCGATCGTGGCCGCGTCGAAATTCACTTTCATCATCTGAAAGCATTTACTAAAGGCATGCACGTGGTTTGGACATTCGATGAAAAACCGGATGGCGTGCTGGTGACAATCCTCCATGATCTCAATTTTCGGTTGAAGATTCTTGCGCCGCTCGCGGACAAAATCATCGGCGACTTTTTTATCGGCAACATTGCCAACAAAACTTTGCGTTGTATGAAGAGTTACCTGGAAGGGCGAACAAACAGAGTGATTATATGAATCGACGACGCGTTGTCATCACCGGCCTCGGCCCCGTTACTTGCATCGGCAAAGGCGTCGATGGTTTTTGGAAAGGCATTCTCGCCGAGAAAACCGGGATCAGTCCGATTTCTAATTTTGACGTCAGCGGCTTTGGCGTGCGTGTCGCCGGCCAGATTAATGATTGGGACCCGGAAGAATTTTTTCCGACACATCGTTTGAAACGGCTCGACCGCTACGCGCAGTTTTCCGTCGCATCGGCAAAGCTCGCGCTCGATGACGCCGGGATTGAATATTCTAAGGAGAGGCCGCAGGACCGGATCGGCGTCAGTTTCGGGACTGCGCTCGGCGGCGTCTGCAAAGCGGAAGAGCAATACATTCGCTTTTTGAAAAAAGGCGCGCGCGGAGTTCAGCCAACGCTCGCAGTGCAGGTGTTCGGCGGCTCCGCCCATTCGAATATCGCGATCGATTTCGGATTTCGGGGAGTTGGCACAACGAATTCAAATAGTTGCGCCAGCGGAACTGTGTCAGTCGGCGAAGCGCTTCGTTACATTCGCGACGATTTCGCCGATATCGTCGTTGCCGGCGGTGCGGAAGCACCTCTGACCACGATCACGATCGGCGCATTCGACATCATCAAGACGATGAGTCGCTGTGGTGATCCGCAATTTGCCTGTCGGCCATTCGACAAACTGCGCGACGGTTTCGTCATGGGCGAAGGCGCAGCGGCGCTCATTCTCGAAGAACTCGAACACGCGCGGACACGCGGCGCGAAAATTTACGCCGAAGTTCTCGGTTACAGTTTAAACAACGACGCGTTTCACATGACGACTCCGTTGCCAAGCGGTGATTCGTGCATTCGCGCGATGCGTGACGCGCTCGCAGACGCGCACGTGGCGCCCGAGCAAATCGACTATGTGAACGCTCACGCCAGCTCGACGCAGTTGAACGACAGCGCCGAGACGATGTCGATCAAAGAGGTACTGGGCGAGCACGCCAAAAAGATTCCGGTGAGCGGAACGAAAGGGTACCACGCGCATCCGCTCGGCGCGACCGGGGCGATCGAAGCCGCGCTCTGCGCGCTGGCGTTAGATCGACAATGGGTGCCGCCGACGATCAATTATCAAAATCCCGACCCTGCGTGCGACCTTGATGTTGTTCCAAATCACGGCCGCGCCGCCGAATTGAATTACGTCATGAGCAATTCATTCGGCTTCGGCGGGATCAACGCCTGCATTGTGCTGGGACGCGTGCGCGATTAATCCAGCAAGTCCGGGCGATTTTGTTTTGTGCGCTTCCGTGCTTCCTCTATTCGCCATTTCGCGATCTCAGCGTGATTGCCGGAAAGCAAAACCTGCGGAACTTTCCAACCACGAAACTCAGCGGGTCGCGTATACTGCGGTCCTTCGAGCGATCCTGCGCCAAAGGAATCATCAACGGCGGAACGTTCGTGACCGAGAACTCCGGGTAACAAACGGACGATTGCATCGACTAGCACGACAGCCGCGATCGCGCCGTTGGTGAGCACGTAATCACCGATCGAAATCTCCAGATCGACAAGATGCTCGATCACACGATGATCGACGCCTTCATAATGCCCGCAGATGACGATAAGATGCGATTCTTTGGAAAGATCTGTCGCCATCTTTTGATTAAGGCGTCGTCCAGGCGGTGACATCAGGATGATTTTTGATTGCTGATTTTTAATTGCTGACTGTTTCAGATCCTCCACCGCGGCGAAGATTGGTTCCGGTTTCATCACCATCCCCTGCCCGCCGCCAAATGGCGCGTCATCGACGATGTGATGTTTGTCTTTTGTCCAATCGCGCAGGTTATGAATGCGAAGATCGACAATCTTACTTTCCTGCGCCCGCTTCATCATGCTCTCGCTCAGCGGCGCGCGGCAGATTTCGGGGAACAATGTGAGAATGTCGATCTTCATTCAGAAGAAACGTCGAACGCCCAACGCCGAACGTCCAACATCCGAATCGATACCGAAACCTACTCGACGATCTCGAGGGTGGCCCGCTGACCGTGACGCGATGCGGAACTATTCAGCATCGCGCGAATGGCATGAATCGTTTGCCCGTTCCGACCGATGATGCGGCCGACATCGCTTTGACGCAGTTGCACTTTGAAAATGGTCATCTTGCCGCTCGGAATTTCGGTCAGCACCATGTCGTCGGGAAATTCGACCAGCTGCCGAATGACGAATTCGAGAAACTCTTTCATTAGGCAAAAACTAACCACGAATGAACACGGATCGACACGAATTAGCTTTCGCTTGGAGGCGCTGGCTCAGACTCAGGCATAGGCGCCGTCGTTTCGGATGGCGCTGCCGCTGGTTCCGATGGCTCGGCTGCAACCGGAGCGGCTGGCGCCGGCGCTGGTTTTGGCGCGGGGACAGCTTTTTTTGCTGCCGCAGCGGCTGCTTTTTTCGCCGCAGCCTCTGGATTTTTAGTTTTCTTGATCAAACTGCGAACCGTGTCCGACGGTTGCGCGCCTTTGCTGATCCAATGTTCGATGCGATCAAGCTTCAAGGTGCTGTTCTGTCCGGCCTTCTTCGGATCGTAAGTGCCGACGATCTCGATAAATTTCCCATCGCGCGGACTGCGTGTGTCCGTGACGACAACTTTAAAATAGGGGCGATTCAACGCGCCTTCTCTGCGTAATCTGATTGCAACTGCCATATTATTTTTTCATTCGCGCCATTTGCGCCATCATCTTTTTCATTTTGCCCGCGTTCTTCATCATCTTTTTCATCTGATCGAAGCGGCGGATCAAATCGTTCACCTCCGTGACGGTCAAGCCGCTGCCGCGAGCGATCCGCTGACGACGCCGCGCATTTAAAATTTCCGGGCGCGTCCGCTCCTCACTGGTCATCGAAAGCACGATGGCTTCGGTGCGCTTAAGCTGCTTCTCGTCAATCGAGAGGCCCTGCACGTTACTCATGCCCGGCAGCATGCCAAGGACATTTTCGAGCGGCCCCATTTTGCGGAGCATTTTGAACTGGCCGAGGAAATCGTTGAAATCGAAAGACGCGCTCCGCAGCTTCCGCTCCAGGCGCTCCGCATCTTCGATCTCGATTGTTTCGGCCGCTTTTTCAACCAGACCAACTACGTCGCCCATTCCCAAAATCCGGCCGGCCAGACGCTCCGGCACAAACGCTTCGAATTGGTCGAGCCTTTCACCGGTGCCGACAAATTTGATCGGGCGCTGCGTCACTTCGCGCATGGACAACGCCGCGCCTCCGCGCGCGTCGCCATCGAGCTTGGTCAAAATGATTCCGGTGACTTCTAAAGCGTCATTAAAATGCGTTGCGACGCTGACTGCTTGCTGACCCGTCGCGGCGTCGACCACGAGCAACGTTTCCTGCGGCTGTAAAAATTCTTTGAGCTCTTTGAGCTCCTCAATCAACGCGGCATCGATTTCCTGCCGGCCAGCCGTGTCGAAGATCTCGATGTTAGTTGGGTGTCGATCTTGCGATGCAATCGCGGCAGCCGCGGCGCGCTGGACATTTTTCTCACTCGCATCCGGGGTGAAAACCGGAACGTCAATTTGTTTTCCGAGCGTGGCGAGTTGTTCGATCGCGGCCGGTCGTTGCAAATCCAAGGCAACCAATGCGGGCACGCGACCTTGTTTCTTTAGCAATCGCGCAAGTTTTGCGGCCGAAGTCGTTTTCCCCGAACCATTCAGTCCGACGATCAGAATTCTGCCAGGTTTGCCGAGCTCAAGCGGCGCCGCATCGCCGCCGAGCAAGATCGACAATTCATCGTAAAAAATCTTAACGACCTGCTGACCGGGCGTGATGCTGCGCAGAACGGCTTCGCCCAGCGCTTTTTCTTTGACGCGTGCGATGAAATTCTTCGCGACTTGAAAATCGACATCAGCTGCGAGCAGCGCGAGGCGAATTTGGCGCAGCGCGGCATCAATGTTCTCCTCGCTGATTTTTCCGTGACCGCGGAGGTCCTTAAAGATCTCCTGCAGCTTGTCGCCGAGTTGCGAAAACATTCGCTACGAACAGCGCGCGCAAAAGGCGCGGTTATTTCTTCGGCGTTGCAGTTGGAGACGTCGATGTTGCGGCGCCGGTATTGTCAATTCCGAACGTCCAGTGCGTTTCAACTTTCTTGTCCCCTGATTTCGCGCTTAGAATCACGGTGCAGCTCTTCTCGCGCAACTTTTGCGTCACCTGATAGGAAACGACCCCAGTTTTGGGATCGAAGCTCGCGGGAACAAGTCCCAAACCGCTGATGCGCAGTTGCACGCTGGCGGGATCGATCTGACCGATGCCGCTTAGATTCGCTTTAATCAGCGGCAGAGCGCTCCGCACAGTTGTGCCGTCGGCCGGTTCAGTCGACAAATTCGCTGCACCGACTTCTGCAACCGCCGGCGCGCCGGGACCGCCGCTCGAAGCAGCGATCATTTTCACCGCGTCTTCAAAAACTTTCGGCTTGTTCGCCTCGATGGCCCAACGGCCCAGGGCATTCATCGGCGAGGTGTAAGTGATGGGCTGGCCGTAAACGGTGAACATCGCATCGTAACCGGCGTTGCGCGCAATTTCTTTCACATGCTCGTTGTAAAACCCGTAGGGCACCGCAAAACAATTCACTTTGATTCCGAGCCGCTGTTCGAGCAGCTGCTTGCACCCAACGAGTTCATTTTGGAGGAACTGCTCATATTCGGGCCCACTGAGCTTTTTCCTCTCCTTCTTTCCATCTGGTTGCCTGACCGTAACCGGATGGCCCTCCCGTAAATCCTGGTGAGTGGCCGAATGTGCTTGGATATCGATCCCGTTATCACGCATATCCGCCAATTGCTCCCAGGTGATTGCCTCCCCACCGCCGAACAGGCCCCCGCGCACGCCTTCGGTATAAATGAACATCGTGAACGTGTAGCCGAGTTTTTTCATGATCGGCCACGCGACTTCGTATTGCGATTTCATGCCGTCATCGAAAGTGATCACGGCACATCGAGGCGGAATATTTTTCTCGCCACGCTTCCAAGCGAGCAAGTCCTGCATGCCGATAACGGTAATGCCGCGGTCCTTGAGCTCTTTCATTTGCGCCTCAAATGCCGCCGGCGTGATCTGAGTTCCCGGATAGCGAACTTTGTCCACCAGACCGTGGTAGCAAAAGATAATCGTCTGGGCGGTTTGATCGACAACCGGTTTGGAGATCTTCGGTACCGGTGTCGCGCTCGCGGCGGCTTTTGGAGCGGGCGTAGGTTTGGCTGCAAACAGCAGAGTTGTAGCGAGCAACAGGATCGGGAGCAGAAAGAATCGGGTGCGCATAATTAGAGGTAACGCCTTTAAATCTGGTCGCACAAAAAACAAGCGGTTTTTCTGCGAGGCAACAAACTTTCGGCGCGAACTTTGCTGCCTTAGAGAACGATGCCCATCCAGAAACCTTTGGCAGGGCAACGTTTTATAATGTAAGAAGGTGCAATGTCTCGACTGAATTTTCGACTCCTCCTCCTTGTTTTGTCAGGGTTCCTGGGTGCTTGCGCCACCGGACGGGGGCCGTCTGAGACCGGTACAAAAGACACCAGCAAATCTTTCAGCACTATCGTTGTCGATGCCGGCCACGGCGGCAAAGACAACGGTGCTTACCGCAAATTCGGAGGCGCCGAGAAAATCGCGACTCTCGATGTGGCCAAACGTCTTTCCCGCAAGCTGCGCGAATCCGATTTGGAAATCGTGATGACGCGCTCGACCGACGTTTTTATTCCACTCGATGAGCGCGTCGCGATTGAAAACGCACAGAAGAATTCCATTTTTGTCAGCATCCATTTTAACGACTCAAGTCGGCGCGGGATTCACGGTTTCGAAACTTATTATCATTCGGCGAATTCAATTGACCTGGCGCATCGGATCCAATCGAAGCTGTTGACCATTCCCCGTTCGGCCAATCGTGGTGTGCACTCCGCAAACTTCCGCGTCTTACGACTGGCCAAATATCCGGCGGTGCTAGTGGAGTGCGGTTTTTTGAGCAATCGATTGGAAGGCGGCGAAGCGCGCGATGCCGAATATCGCGAAGCACTCGCGGATAGAATCGCGGAGGCAATTGTGGAACAGCGTTACGGTGCGGGCGTTTATCGCGCATCGAGAAGCGCAGCTGCGCCGCCGCCAGGCGAGGGACCGGGGCCGGTACCGTCGTCACTCAAGCAGGATTAGAATTCCTTCCCGCGTTCCTCGCGTCCGATCGCCGCGAGAAGAATTATCACCAGAAAGACCACCGTTTCTACCAGTGCCATGGTGATGGCGTAATTTGGTTGTCCATTAGACGAACGGAAATGTTCCGCTAACCAAGCCTGCTGTTGGGCAGCATAAGCCGCGGCGAAATTTCCCAACTGATAAGCGAGGCCGGGGAACGTCCCGCGAAATTCCGGCGGCGAGAGCTCGTTCAAATGCACCGGCACGACCCCCCATGCGCCTTGCACCATGAATTGAATCGAGAATCCGCCCATTATGAGCAGCGCTGTGGTCGGTGCAAAAATCCAAAGCGGAATGAGCAACATTCCGCAGATCGCCGAAAGGATAATGACGCGCCGACGTCCCCATTGTTGCGAAAGAAAACCCATCACCGCACCGCCGGAGATCGCCCCGGTCGCATAAACAATACTGATCATTGATTTCGCGCTCACGCCGAAACCGCGCTGTTTCTCCAGATACGTCGGATATAGATCCTGTGTGCCGTGCGACATGTAGTTGAAAGCGGTCATGAGCAGTGCGGCATAGATGAACAGCGCGCCGTGTTGCTTAACGAAGATCGACATCTTCATGGGCGAGCGCTCGCCACAAATGCGGTCGCGTTGCCACACCGGGGATTCCGGAACGCGCGCGCGAATGTAAATTACCAGAAACGCCGGCAGCACACCGGTGACAAACAATCCGCGCCAGCCAAAATGTGGAAAGACGATCCAATAAACCAACGCGGCGAGCAGATACCCGACTGCATAGCCCTGTTGTAAAATTCCCGAGAAGAGCCCGCGCGTTTGCGTCGGCAGCGATTCCATCGCGAGCGACGCGCCGAGGCCCCATTCACCACCCATGCCGATTCCGAAAAGCGCGCGCAGTATCAAAAAGACGGTGAAGTTCGGCGCGAACGCAGTCAGCAGTTCCATCACCGAATAAAAAATGATATCGCCCATGAGCGGAATGCGCCGGCCAAATTTGTCGCCGAGCAAACCAAAGATGAACGCGCCGACCGGCCGCATCATTAACGTCAAGGTGATCGCAAACGCGACTTTGGGGATGCTCTGCCCGAAATCGTGGCCGATCGGAATGAGCACGAACGTAACGAGAAAGAAATCGAGCGCATCGAGCGCCCAGCCAAGGAAACAGGCGACGAACGTGTTCCGCTGATCGCGATTCAAAATCTTGAAAAGACGAATTGCCTCCAGGCCTGCAATCCAATCGAAGACAGCCTGGTAAATCCGGTAAATCCGGAGCGAATTCATTCCGGAGATCTAATTGTCGATCTTGCGATTGTCGATCTTAGGCATTGTAGCAGCCTCCGTCTCTGGCGGCAGACGCAGCGGTGCGGCCCGTAACCGCAAGTCGTGCTACATTTCCTCGTGCGCTATCTCGTCAAAGCAAAAGTAAAAACGGGCAAATCGGAGTCCCTGTTGCGGTCGATCGGTGACGGTACGCTTGGCAAGGGTTCCATCGCCGGGGACGAGTACATTTATAATATGAACGAAGGGCGCTCGAACGCCGACGGCGTTGCAACCTGGGTCGAAACCTGTTTTTGTGATCCGCCGCTGGCCGAAGAACGGCCCTACTGGAAAGAATATTTTGATTTTGTCAGCGTAAAGGACGCACATTTGCGTCGAAATTGCCGGCACGAGAACGCCACCGAACCCTGGGCATGTTGCGATTGCGATTGCACAAAAAAGCTGGAAGCGAAATTGCGCGGCCAGGGCGAATCATTTCTGGAGCGGCTGCGCTCGTAAGCTACAGCGGGTCCGTCCGGCGGCGGACAAGATCGAGAAACAGAGAACTCTTCCGCTTAGTCTTAACCTGAATCTCTCTCGGAGAGAGAAGACGAAGAGAGCAGAGGGAGATTCTAGAACCAACGCATCTACGTATCATGATGCGTAGATTTGTTTCTTGATGTTGGCATAAACACCGCTTAGTTCTGAGCCAACATGCCGGTTGACGTTCATCCTCTCGAAGCCATTTTGCGCGAGCGCATCGTTGTCCTCGATGGCGCAATGGGAACGATGATCCAGCGCCGGAAATTATCCGAGCAAGATTATCGCGGAAAACGCTTTCGTGATTGGAAGGGCAAAGATCTCAAGGGCTGTCTCGAGCTGCTCAACTTAACCCAGCCACAAGTCGTCGAGGAAATTCACACCGAATATCTCGATGCCGGCGCCGACATCATCGAGACCAACACGTTCAATGCGACGACAATCGGGCTGCACGACTTTTTATTCCAAGGCGAACCTGCAAGTGGACGCAAAGACCAGGAATTTTTCCAGCGCGTCGTGAATGATGTCGATCTTCGCGCGTTAATCCGTGAAATGAACACGTCGGCAGCGACGATCGCCCGTCGCGCAGCCAACCGTGTTACAAAACAAACGGGCGCTCGCCGTTTCGTTGGCGGGTCGATCGGTCCCCTTCCCGTCACGGCTTCCATCTCGCCGGACGTAAACGATTCAGGATTTCGCGCCGTTACGTTCGATCAACTGCGCCAGGCTTATTTCGAGCAGATCAGCGTGCTGGTGGAAGCAAATGTCGATCTTCTACTAATCGAAACAATCTTTGACACGTTGAACGGCAAGGCGGCCCTCTTTGCCACCGCCGATGTCTTCGAAGCAACGGGCAAAAAACTTCCACTGATCGTTTCCGGAACGGTAACGGACAAAGCCGGCCGAACGTTGAGCGGTCAAACTGCGGAAGCGTTTCTCGTCTCGATTGGGCACGCGAAGCCATTGGTAGTCGGATTGAACTGTTCGCTCGGTCCGGATGAAATGAATCCATTCATCGAAGAGCTTGCTCGCGTGGCGCCGGTTTACGTCGGAGCTTATCCGAATGCGGGTTTGCCCGATCCGCTTTCCGAAACAGGCTTTCCGGAAACGCCCGAAACACTCGCTCCCAAATTAAAACGCTGGGCCGAAAACGGCTGGCTCAATCTCGTTGGCGGTTGTTGCGGAACAACCCCCGATCACATTCGCGCAATCCGCGCCGCGGCGCGCGATTGCAAGCCGCGGCCCGAGGCGGACGGGCATTATGCGCAGTCCGAGACTCTACAACTTTCGGGGCTCGAGCCGTTGAACATTACGCCCGAAATGGGGTTCGTTGTAATCGGGGAACGGACAAACATCACCGGCTCTCCAAAATTTTCGAACTTGATCTTGAACGGGGACTTTGACGGCGCGCTGGCGGTTGCGCGTCAGCAAGTGCAAGGCGGCGCCAACATTCTCGACGTCAATATGGACGAGGGAATGATCGATTCCGAAGCGGCGATGACGCGCTTTTTGAATTTGATCGCGAGCGAACCGGAGATTTCGCGCATTCCAATCATGATCGACAGCTCGAAATGGAGCGTGATCGAGGCCGGACTGAAATGTGTGCAAGGCAAAGCGGTCGTAAACTCGATCAGCTTGAAAAACGGTGAGGAAGAATTTCTGCGCCAGGCACAGTTGATCAGACGTTATGGAGCAGCCGTGATCGTGATGGCATTCGACGAACAAGGCCAGGCCGATAATTTCCAGCGTAAGATCGACATTTGCGCCCGCGCTTACAAACTTCTCACCAAGCGCGCTGATTTTTCAGCGATCGACATTATTTTCGATCCAAACATTCTCACCGTCGGGACCGGTTTGGAAGAACATCGCAATTACGCGGTCGATTTCATCGAGGCCACGCGCTGGATCAAGCAAAATTTGCGCGGCGTTCGCGTCAGCGGCGGCGTGAGCAACATTTCGTTTTCGTTTCGCGGGAACAACACCGTTCGCGAAGCGATGCACGCCGCGTTTCTGTTTCACGCGATCCGTGCGGGGCTCGACATGGCCATCGTGAACGCCGGTCAGCTCGCCGTTTACGAAGAAATTGAAAAGGAACTACGCGAACGCGTCGAAGATGTGCTCCTCAATCGGCGAGACGACGCGACCGAGCGGCTGGTCGATTTCGCGGAAAACATCAAAGCGAAGGGGAAAAGCAGAGTTAAAGATGAAGCGTGGCGCGCGCAGTCTGTTGAAGAACGACTGAAGCACGCGCTCGTCAAAGGCATCGTTGATTACATCGACATCGACACCGAGGAAGCACGCAAGAATTGCAAACGCCCGCTCGACGTGATCGAAGGGCCGCTCATGGCGGGAATGAGCGTGGTCGGCGATCTCTTCGGATCGGGAAAAATGTTTTTGCCGCAAGTGGTGAAGAGCGCGCGGGTGATGAAGAAGGCCGTCGCGTATCTGATGCCGTTCATGGAAGCGGAAAAATCAGCGGGCGCGAAACCACAGGGCCGAATCATCATGGCGACGGTCAAAGGCGACGTGCACGACATTGGCAAAAACATCGTCGGGGTCGTTCTCCAATGTAACAACTACGACGTTGTCGATCTCGGCGTGATGGTTCCAGTAGGGAAAATTTTGGAGACCGCGCGCGAGAAAAAAGCAGACGCGATTGGATTGAGCGGGCTGATCACGCCGTCGCTCGACGAAATGGTGCACGTTGCCCAGGAGATGGAGCGCGAGAAATTTGAATTACCGCTTCTCATCGGCGGAGCCACGACGAGCCGGGCGCACACGGCAGTGAAGATCGCTCCGCATTATCACGAAAGTACGATCCACGTGCTAGACGCCTCCCGCGCCGTCGGGGTGGTCAATTCGCTTTTGAATTCCAAGCAAAAAGCGGCATTCGATGCCAAGACACGCGCCGAATACGATGCGTTACGCAAAGCATACAGTGCGAAAGCGCACGCAAGAAAAATACTAACGCTCGATCAAGCGCGTGCGACCCGGACATCAATTAAGTGGAGCGATTACGAGCCGCCGAAACCGGATTTTATCGGAACTCGCGCTGTTGCCCCGTCGATTGTCGATCTTCGGGAGTACATCGATTGGTCCCCATTTTTTCACGTCTGGGAATTGCGGGGAAGATATCCGGCAATTTTCGAGGATCCGACAATTGGTAAACAAGCCCGGGAACTGTTCGATGACGCGAAAGAGATCCTCGATGAAATCGCGGCCAAAGGTTTGTTAAGTGCACGAGGCATCTTTGGATTCTGGCCGGCGAACTCGAGCGGCGATGATGTCGATCTTTTTGTCGATTCCGCGACTGCGGGACGGCGCGAAAAACTCGCCACATTTTATTTCTTGCGGCAACAAGTCCAAAAGCCGGCCGACCAATTCAATCGTTGTCTCGCAGATTACATCGCCCCGAAGTCGGCTGATTACTTAGGCGGATTTGCGGTCACGATTCACGGCGCGGACGAGCTGGCGAAAAGATTTGCTGCTGGGCACGACGATTACAGCGCGATCATCGCGAAAGCGCTCGCGGACCGACTAGCCGAAGCTTTTGCCGAGTACTTGCATAAGCAGGCCCGGATCGCGTGGGGCTTCGGGCGCGACGAGAATCTGTCCAATGCCGATCTGATTCGCGAAAAATATCAGGGAATTCGGCCGGCTCCCGGATATCCGGCCTGTCCCGATCACGCCGAAAAGCGGACGCTATTCGATTTGCTCAGCGCCGAAAGCAAGATCGACATCAGACTGACCGAATCGTACGCGATGCATCCGGCCGCGAGCGTAAGCGGATTTTATTTTTCGCATCCGGAAGCGAAATACTTCTCCGTGGGACAAATTGGACGCGACCAGGTTGCGGATTACGCGCAACGGCGGAGTGAATCAGTTGCGACCGTGGAGAAGCGACTCGGGCCTAATCTTGGCTATGAGCCGAATCCGTGATACAGATCACGGCGAAAATTACGGGGTGTAGCTTAGCTTGGTAGAGCGCGTGGTTTGGGACCACGAGGTCGCAGGTTCAAATCCTGTCACCCCGATTTCGAACCTGAACCACGAGACCGGTCGCCACGGCGACTCACCCCGACCAGCTTGAAATGTTTTATTGTTACGTGCTGCGGAGTTTGAAAACAGGACGACGTTACATTGGATCGTGCGAGAATTTGAAGGCTCGGATCGAACGTCATAAATTCGGGAAAGGCGCCGGCAACCAAGCATGGAATTCCATGGATCGTTCTCCACGCAGAAGAGTTCTCGAATCGACCGGAAGCTGTAGCAAGAGCATTTTTATGAGACGGGGCGAGGTCGCGATGAATTGGATCAACTAGAAGGTCGGTCGAGGCGGCGACTCACCCCGATAAATTGCAAGTGAGCGCGAAACTTTTATTGTCGATGTGGTTCGGGGTATTCTGCGTGGGCGCCGTCGTCTTGGACGGGCAGGTCGCAACCGATTCGAGTCTGCAATCCAGCCAGCCGCGAACGACGCCTCCTCCGACCGCAGCACCGGAAGCAACCGTTCCTGAACGCGCGCAGATTGACGAGATCTTTAAGCAGACGTCGTTAGGGAAAGAAGCGGATGAGCGCAGGTTGCACATTGAATGGCGACAACTGCAAAACCAGATCGTAAACGAGCCTGATATCGTCGCGGCAAAGAGATCGGCCGCATTGGCGCGGACCGATTTGGAGAAACGCCAGCGTCTCCGTGATTATTACGATCTTTATTACGGACGGATGCGCGTATTGGCGAGGACCGGGGAGATGAAAACGGCGCTCGACCAGTTAAAGATCGCGCATTTGAGTCAGATCACGCAGGCACGAGTGCGACATGAGACCGATAGCGGTTTACCGACACCAAGTCCGACGCCGAAAAAGAAACAAAAAGCCAGTCGCGCCAAGAAGTTTCAGGGCCAGGGCTGATTTTCCCGACCCCGCGCAAGTTTTCTTCGAGACGTGAAAAGGCAATCTTGCTCGCGGTGCAGCCGCGGTTATTTTAAGCGCCTTCAAAATTGCGACGGCGCGTTCGTCTAGTGGTTAGGACACGGCCCTCTCAAGGCCGGTGCACGGGTTCGACTCCCGTACGCGCTGCCATTACACGT
>WNFP01000764.1_pt1 | contig 24856 bp, 28 predicted proteins | sample 5400201 | NCBI WGS metagenome assembly WNFP01 (sample SAMN13153355, study PRJNA577476) | soil metagenome | isolation source: 115 cm saprolite under Madrone tree | place: USA:California | collected 2016-06-14
CTTCACGCCGGTCTGCACCACCGAGCTCGGGTACATGGCGGGGCTGAAGCCCGAGTTCGACAAGCGCAACTGCAAGATCATCGGACTCAGCGTGGACTCGGTCCCCGATCACGAGAAGTGGTCCAAGGACATCGAGGAGTCGCAGGGGCACGCCGTCACCTACCCGTTGATCGGCGACTCCGAGCTGAAGGTGGCGAAGGCCTACGACATGCTACCGGAGGACTCCGGCACCACGGCGCAGGGCAGAACCGCAGCCGATAACGCGACCGTGCGCTCGGTGTTCGTCATCGGGCCGGACAAGAAGGTCAAGGCGATGCTGACCTATCCGATGAGCACCGGCCGCAACTTCGACGAAGTGCTGCGGCTCCTGGATTCCTGCCAGTTGACGGCGAAGCACAAGGTAGCCACGCCCGTGAACTGGAAGCAGGGGGAGGACGTCATCATCGTGCCGGCAGTCTCCGATGCCGACGCCAAGCAGGCGTACCCAGGGGGCTGGAAGGCGCCGAAGCCGTACATTCGGATCGTTCCCCAGCCGCGATAGGAAGACGAGCTCCCCGGCGGCGGCCGTCTCGCTGCCGCCGGTGAGCGGCTCGCCGCCAGCGCAGTCTCGGGATGGGCTACTGCCGGGTCATGGGACTGGTCGGATCTCGATCAGTGAGAGACTCGAAGATCTGGTTGCTCGATTTCAGTGATTGCAGGCTGTAATTTTAGCCAGCAAGTCCCGAGGGACTCGACTCCCCAGTATGGGTACTTGAAGGCGCGTTTCAATCCCGTGGTCTCGGCGTCGACCGGTATTGTAAGTGGCGTTACAAGCCTCATACAGCGTCTTGAAGGCCAGAACTTGACTCGAGGCAGTGGCCAGGCTGCGGAGAGTGGATGCGGGTGAACCATTCAAGGTCCACTTGATTCCAGAACGGGCCGCTGCTCGACCGAAGTATCGATTTGGACACGCAGGAACTATACCGCTGAGATGCCTCCGCCGATGAACATCGCAACAGCCGCCAAGAATCCGCAACACAGGCAGGCCGCCCGGGGCACTCCACGGTAGGCGCATGTAAGACGAAGCGACCGTCGGTGGCCCTCGGACGCGGGAGGGCCGTCGCCATATGCTCAGATTGGCGCGTGGCTTATGCTTCACCCGATTGTCTGGGTCATTGATGTATCATCCTCGACGGTACCCCAATATGAGGAAACCTCCCCACCGTGTGTCATGGTTGAGACGGAGCGACTAGTGAAGAGTTTGCCCGAACATCTGCCAAACAAGCCTCTTGTTGAAGCAATCTTTGAGATCAGGTGGGGTCAGGATGGCTCGCCTGATCCCGCATATCCCTTGATCGTCGGACGCTTATTTGAGCGATTGCAAACTGAGTACCCGGCTATCGAGGACCTTCCGATCACCGCCGTACCGGCAGAGATCACGGTGCACCAGGTCCGTCATCGCTTCCGCAAGGCTAAGGACGGCTGGCCGTTGATTCAGGTAGGTCCAGGTATTCTAACCGTCAACGACACGGACGGATATCGCTGGCACGATTTCAGCCAGCGAGCAAATGGTGTGCTACCGCTTCTCTACCAGACACACCCTACGCCCGACGCCCTCAACATCACCAGCCTGCAATTGCGATACGTCAATGCGATACAGTTTGACTATTCCTCAGCCGATGTACTGGCTTTTCTTGCTGACAAGATGCACGTGTCGCTTTCCTTCGTACCGTCGTCACGAAGCAAACACATTGTAAGCGGCGATCCAAAGTCACTCGGAGTACAGGTTGTGTTACCGATTGAGACTCCGGCTGGATCACTGATCTTGCTTGTCGGCACCGGTAAGCACAAAGGGAACAATGCCGTTGTTTGGGAGATCCATTTGCGTTCTGCTCAGGGAGAGATCCCGACACTGCCGACTGCTTTCTCTTCGTGGTTAGAAAGTGCTCACAACGCCGTGGAAAAGTGGTTCATCGAGATGGTTGAGGGAGAACTCCTTACACAGTTCTCGAGACCATGATTGAAACTAACACTATTGCCGAGATCGGCGCCACGTCATTGGCGGGCACTTCTGTTGAAATGTCCACAACCACCGCCCCAACGGTTCGCTCCTTCGCCCTATCCCACCATGGTATGCGCGGAGGCATACTCCTCCTGACGGCTACACTTCTATCAGCTCCTTCGATCAAGAGTGACGTGGGGGAACTCACACAATCACGTCTGCTTTCCTCCCAGGTAACTGAATCGCGCGTGCTAGCGGACGAGGGGGGCCCGGATGCCAGACAGCTTCGGCGCGCCGCTCTCTATCGAATGAGAGCGGCGCAGCTTCCTCCTGAACAGCGTGAGAGGCGGATTGCCAAGGCGCTTGCGATATTGAACACTCCCAATCCTATAAGAGGCTTGGATCGCGAGACATGGAAGTGGGTCGCGGAAGAGGCGAGCCTTGAGGATATCTAGGAATGCCGGTCGACCAGATTGAGAACCTTCCTGTCGGTAGCGACGTGATCATTGACGCCAACATTTTCATCTATGCTCTTAGTAATCACTCTCCGCTTTGTACAGCCTTTCTTCGGCGCTGCGCGTCCGAGGATCTGCTCGGAGTAACGACTGTCGAGGTTGTCAACGAGGTTACACACCGACTCATGCTGGGCGAAGCGCTAGCAAAGGGATTTGTTCAGAAGGCAAACGCAAGCGAACTCAAGAAGAAACCGGAGGCGGTGAAGAAACTAACCGATTATTGGAATTTTACATCGCAGATTTTCGGCATAAATGTGCTGATTCTCGGTCTAGAGGTCCCGCGGCTGTATCGAGCCGAGCCCTTGCGAAGGGCGCGGGGTATGCTAACGAACGACTCGATGGTGCTAGCCGCGCTAGACGAATATGGGATAGGCTGCCTGGCAACCGCTGATGGAGATTTTGACCAAGTACCTGGAATCACCGTGTACAAGCCAAGCGACATCTAGTGTCGGCGAGTCTTCGAATGCCACACGGTGTTTGCCGGCAGGTAGGTGCGGGTCAGCGGGACCGCCGAAATCGAGAGGCAGTCCGGGATACATAAGTCGCCTTACATACCCTGAGGTCGTACGAGCCGTCGCACGGTTGACTCGGACCGTACTCGTACCGAGTGATTTGATTTCATCGGTCTCGAGCCGTCTTCACCAAGAACTGGGATGAAGTCTAAGAGAGCGAATGACAACGGATCGCGACGAATCATGTATCTGACGGAGGGGATGGGGTCGGGTCTGAAAATCCTGGTGTCGGCGGTTCAATCCCGTCCCTGCCCACCATTCTTTTCTAAGTAGTTGCCCGTCATTTCCCTTCATTTGAGCTAGGGATTTCCGGTCCTGGGCCTGCATCCATCTAAGTGGCTACAATAGTCACACTCGCATCCTCAAGAATGGTCAGAAGCGGGTCGTTGTGCCCACTTTTGTGCCCGTTAACGCTCCGCCGGGTTTGCCCTGGGCTGTTGGTTGAACGACGGGCTCCGGAAAAGGGGATTTCCCCCTTTGCCCCCGCCCTGGCAGGCATTGGCTTCAGCTGGCGGGCAGGTGGCCCGGGCTGTCGCTCGCTCTTCACCGAGGCTCCGGTTTGACTTCAGACATGAGCGCTGTCAGGATCGTCGCGACATGCCAGGGGTTATCCGCCCTGCGACACGGCGTCCTGGTTCCACGGCGTCTGTGAACAATGGCGGGGGGATCATGACCCCGCGTGGTCGCGTGCCCTTTCGTCGACGCCGCCTAGGAGATGGACATGGCTGAGAAGGTTATGGTCATCGTGCCGCGGACGGCGCCGGCCCTCTATGCTTACCTGAAGGGAAAGTTCGCTGAGGACCCGACGATCTCGGTGATCCAGGACCGGCGGAGCGGGGAGCGACGGCGGCGCAAGGATGCGCCAGCCACTGAGCGACGGAGCGGCGACCGGCGTCGCGCAGACCAGGCCCATGCCATCATGGTGAGAGAGCCGTAGCACACGAAGGAAAGTAGCAGAAGATCATGTGAAGCTTCCCTGCGCTGACTTCCTGAAGCGCGGTGTCGTGGTCCGCCAAAACAAATCCCCTTCGAACCCGAAGAGCGCGAGAATGCGTGGAATGTTCCCGCTCAGAGCCGGACGGCGTGCCTTCCTGGGCAGCGTCTTGTGGGCCTCCCTGGTTTTGCGGAGGCCAAGTCCGGCCTTTGCGCAGTCCGCTGTCGTCGGTCCCCTGGATCCTTCCTCGCGGGGGACTCTCGAGGCGGTCGTGGATGCCATTGTTCCCCGTGACCGGGACCCCGGAGCGCTTGACGCGGGAGTGCCAGCGCGAATCCTCGCCCATCTCTCCACCCACCCGGAGGCGCTCAAGCTCTATCGTGCGGGCCTCGAGCTGGTCGATCGCCTAGCTCACCAGGCCGGGGCATCGTCGTTCAGCTCCCTCGACGGGCCGGAGCGCGAGCAGATCCTCTCGACACTGGAAAGCGGCCCAGACGGGCCTCGTGAAGCGGGCGGAGAGTTTCTCGCCCGCGTGAGACGGGATGTCCTTGCGTTCTACTGGGGCTCGGTCGCCGGACAGGGTGTCATCGGCTATCGTCCTCCGCTGTCCGGGTACCCGGAGTATGCAGATCCCCCGCAGGAGACCAGGAGTCCCCGCCCGTGATTGCCACCAAGCCCGACACATTCGACGCGATTGTCGTGGGCTCCGGGGCCGGCGGGGGCTTCGCCGCGATGAGTCTCGCCGAGGCCGGGATGCGCGTGCTGCTGCTCGAGCGGGGACGTCGCTTCGACACGCGCCGCGATTTCCCCATGAATCACCCGGACTGGGAGCTTCGGCCGCGGGCCTTCCGGGACACGGAGGCCCCCCCGGGCGACGTGAGCCTCGTGCGCGAGGAAGGTGCGCCGCTGGATCCGCGCTATGCACACCTCCGTTCCTCGAGCCTGCCGGGTGAAGTGCTCAAGTCGGGCTCCCGTCGTGCGCCGTTTCGGTATGACCGAGTCCTTGGGCTCGGCGGGACGACGCTGCACTATCAGGGGGAAGCCCATCGGTTTCCCGACCACGCTTTCCGCCCGGCGAGTCTCTATGGACTCGGAGTGGATTGGCCCTTGAGCTATGCCGATCTTGCCCCGTATTACGACCGAGCCGAACACCTCTTGGGGGTGGCCGGCGATCCGGCCAACCCCTTTAAGTCCCCGCGGGGACCCTTCCCGACTCCTGCCCATCGGCTTTCCTACGCCAGCCAGCGCATCGCGACGGGCGCAGCCAAGCTCGGCTGGGCGCTGCTTCCGAACTCGCTGGCGCTCCCAACCCGGAGCATTGATGGACGGCCACCCTGTCAACGCAGCGGGGGATGCGCCCAGGGTTGCATCTTCGGCGCCAAGTCCAGCGTAGATCTGACGGCGGTCCGGCGGGCAGAGGGAACAGGCCGACTCCAGGTCCAGACCGAATCACGAGTGTTCGCGATCGAGATGGGCCCCGACGGAAAAGTCGAGGGCATAGTCTACCGCCGCGCAAGCAGCCTCTACCGGGCGCGGGCGCGAGTCTTCGTGCTGGCGCTGGGAGCGGTCGAAACGCCCCGCCTCTTACTGGCGAATCCCTCCGCCAACCAGCCGAACGGCATCGCGAACAGCTCGGACCTCGTCGGTCAATTCTTCCTGGAAACCCTCCTCGCCGAGGTCACCGCCCGATTCGATGAGCGCATCGATGCCTACAAGGGCCCGCCGATCGACTCGCGTATCTGGAACTTTTCTCGCCCAAGTCGTGACGGGAGTGCGCGTTCCGGATACGTGCTGGGCGTCTCGGGCACGCTCGGCGGATTCCACGGTCCAATGTCCCATGCGCTTCTCCTGCCGGGCCTCGGCCGGGCACACAAGGACGCGATGCGTTCAACCTTCGGCACCGTAGTCACCCTGTTCGGCATCGCCGAGCAGGAGCCCCGTGCGGGGAACCGCGTGACGCTGGCCGACTCTAAGGATACCGATGGAGTCCCCCTCGTTCGCATCCAGTCGGCGCACTCCGAGGCCGACCTCCTGGCCCTGGATACGATCCTTAGGCGCACCAAGGAGCTCGCACACGCAGCCGGCGCAGTTGAAGTGCTTCGGCAGGCCACAACGTACGATGTACCGGCGGCGTCCCACGTTGGAGGCACGTGCCGCATGGGGACGGACCCTCGCGCCTCCGTCGTCACCGCCTACGGTCGCTCCCACGACGTTCCGAACTTGTTCATTGCCGACGCGAGCGTTCTTCCCGGCCAGGGTGCCGGGGATTCTCCATCACTCAGCATTCAGGCGCTTGCCCTCCGCACAGCCGAGCACATTGTGACCCTCTCTCGTCGGCGGGAAATCTAGTCGGGTTCTCGCCCCATCCGGTCGTCAGTGCATCTCGATCCGACGGCCTGGAGGGCCATCTCCGAAGCCGACCGGCGCGCTCAAAGAATGGGCGGGGTCTCCACGTAGGCGCTTTGGAACTGTCGAACAGCTTTACGGATCGGCGTAGGCAGTTTGTTCACTGGCTCAGAAGCCCGCGACTTTTCGTGCTTGTGCCTGTGGGCATGAGGAATGCTAATTCAGGCGTTGGCGCGAACTGTGCGCCGCAGACTCCGCCGTCATCTGGGAGGGAAGAACATGACGACCTGCGCCAAGTTGAGGATCACGGCTCTTTTGGCCCTGGCACTGGTGGGGCTCGTCACCGGGGTCGTCTGGGGTGGCGCTGCCACTCTGGTGAGAATCGATGACCTCACGGATACTCCCAGCGTCAGCCTGTTTGGCTCTCCTCCTCTTCCTCTTCCAACTCCGACGATTCTCCCGGACACGGCAGGTGAATTCCTCCATTTCACGCTGCCTGCATTCTTCCCGAGCTCGTCGGGCACCACGTTCTACAGTGACCTCTTTGAAAACGTGCTTGGAGGAACGCTCAGCGACCGCTTGCTGGTTACCTACGTTGCCAACAGTTCTATCGTCGATGTGCAGTTTGCGTCCGATCCCGCTACCATCGCTCTGCCGCCCGGAGCATCCAACTTTGCGAATCTCGTCGAGAATGGGGCCTTTCAGCCCGTCAGCTTTTTTCAAGCATACGTCTTCCAAGTGAGATCGGACCGGGCGGACGTGCCCGCACCGGCCACGCTCCTCCTCCTCGGCTCCGGGCTCGCCGCGCTGGGTGGAGCAACGTGGAGTCGCTGCCGTCGAGCATAAAGCTACGGGGAGCGAACCTGGTCGATAACTTTCGACGCGCGGCATCGTACGTCGACAAGATCCTCAAGGGGACGAAACCAGGGGGTCGAGTTCGCCCTCAACCTGAAGACCGCGAAGGCCCTGGGCCTCACGATCCCGCAATCACTCCCGCAGCGGGCGGATCAGTTACGCCGTCCTTGATTCAAAGATCGGTGGAACGGCCGAGTTTCGTTTCTACGAAGGCAAGTCCGTCACCAAATTGAACACGGCGGTACTGCCTGGCGTCTCTGGGATCACAGGAAAGTGGCAAACAGGCCGGATCGGGATGTCCGACGCCGGCCTGTTCGGTCTGCCACGGCCCCAGGGGCGATACGGGCTACACGGTCACATGATGGACGTAGCCATAGCGCGCGTTGCTTCGCATGCCGCCGAGTTTGACGTACTCGGCCTTGATGGCGGCCACCTTGTCCCCCGTGATGGCGTTCTGGGCCGCCCGGATGTCGATCCGGTAGAGCCGCGCCGAGTTGCGAGCAAAGATCGCAGTCTTGACCGGACCGTCGGCGGCGCCGAGCGGCGCGAAGCCATTCTTCTTCTGCATGTCCGCCGGGATCTCCAATCGCCGCAGCGCCTCAATCTGCCACTGGGGCGAGCCATACCACAGGGAATCGGTGCCCCAGACCACGTGATCGACCCCGAGCCCGCGCACGAGGGTGCCGACGAACGCCGCCGCGAAGCGCGGGTTGGTCACGGCGGAGTTGGCGAAGGCGGTGCCCACCTCGCCGTAGACGTTGCTGACCCCGTACTTGGCCGGGATCTCGGCCAGGTCCGTGGCCCACTGGATGCGGCCCGTCTTCTCGAATTCGGCCAGGGAGTCGTCGGGCTTCTCCATGAACGGCCGGAGGGCGGCATGGTAGATGACGAAATTGATCTTCGGCCAGTCCTTGGCGGCCTTGCCGACGTCCCAGACCGTGTTGTACTCCCACGCCCCCGGCCATGACTTCTCGTAGTCGGCGGGGAGCAGGCCCTTGTGGATGCATACGGTGGTGATCCCGGATTTGCTGATCTTCTCGTAGAACGGGTACATCAGCTTGTCGTCGTCGAGCCGCCAATAGGACTGCTGCTTGGAGGGGAACAGGGGGTCGCCGATGGTATAGCCCTTCCAGGAGTCGGGCTTGATGGTGGTGATGCAGCGGTCCACCTCGTCCATCCAGCCGGCCCGCTTAGGGGTGAAGACCGAGTGACCCAGGAGGCGGCGCGAGCCGCTGATCTTGTTGATGGAGGCGCGGGCCATCGCGATCTGGTCGTTGCTCAGCAGGTCCCACGTCTGGTCGTCGAAGGGTGCTCCCGACAGGAGCGCCACCTTCGTATCGCTGTCCACGAAGATCTCCTTGAGGTAGTTCTCGAACTTGTAACGCGCCAGGGTGTTCTCGCCCCAGAGGGCAGGGTTCCAATTCTGCTTGGCGTACTTGGCGAGGTCGAGCAGGCCTTCCTGCTTGAAGTCGTCGCGCACGAAGTGGGTCTGGGCATCGATGATGAACTGCTTGGAAAGGGCGCCCGCCCGTTGGTTGGCCACGCCTGGCATCTGGGCCTCGGCCGGGCTGACGTCGAAGACCGGGCCGAAGACCTCGTTCATGGCGAGGAAGGCAGCGGCCATTCCGGCACTCGAAGCCAGGAACTGACGCCGGTCCATGCCGTGCCGGGGGCCGAGGTCGTCGGCCAGTTCCTTGATCCGGGCTTCCACGCGCTGCTGCTCGCGCGTCTGGGGCAGCGGATTGAACTCGCCGTTGGACACGATCTGGGTGGGGACGGGAGAGGCGAACGAGGCGACCTCGGCCGGCGCTGTTCGCGTGAGCTCCTCGTCGCTGAGGTAGTGGGCCATGGCGGACCTCCTTCCGGGTGAAGGGTTGATGGTCGAGAGGCCACGGATCTCTGGGCTCGGGCACGAGCGTGCAGCCACAACCATCGGCTTGTCAAGCGCTCGAGGGTACGTCGAATGACGTATAGATGCCTCTCCGGTCTTCCGGGACGGGCTACTAGCAGATTCTGTCAGACCGTTTTGAACAAGATACCCGAAGGCCTCGGAGACGATAACAGCCACATTTACATCTCTGGTACCGCACCCGAGATGGGCTCTCGACCCTTGCGAGATCATGAACGCCAAAGACTTTCCGGCGGCGTTCAAGTTCGTTCAGGACCAGAAGGGTGGCGGCCCGGTCCGGATGGTCGGGGTCTGGAGAATCTGGCCTGAACACGGAGGCGAATCGCTTCTTGTGCAAGGGGAAGCGGATCCGAGCGAGATCAAGAGAGCGTTTTCATCCAATTCCCAACTTCAAGACCAAGGACGCCCAGGATGCATTCCAGAACTGTGAAGGCGCTCGGAGGAATAGGACTGCGTTACGGTGCGTACGAGCCGAAGTACTTCGTGGTGATAATCCTACTCTTGGGCGACACGGTCTTCATTTCCTTCACCCAGAGATCCAGGTTGGCGACGTCGCCGTAGATGCCGCGGAGGTCCTTCGGGGGCTCAGACAGCGGGGCCTCGAAGTCATCCCAGTGCGTAGGGAGGACGATCTTAGGGTAGTTGAGCGCCTTGACGAGTCGGGGGGTGAAGGCGTGGGTATTGTTTGAGAACAAGGGAGCGATCAGGGCAACGTCGGGCCGGAGGCCCGCGATGGCACGCTCGATATAGTTGCCCGAGCTCATGAGGAAGATGCTGTACTTACCGCCAATCGTCAGCACGTAGATGAGAGTATCTCCTTCGGGCAGCTCGCCGAGCTTCGTGGGAGGCGCAGGCGGCACGGAGACGACGTGGCCGGGGACCACGTATTTCTTCGTGCCTCCCATCGAGTGCACGCTCGGAAAGACTTCGATGGTGTAGCCGTCGAACTGCATGTACTCGCCGCCCTTGACCTGCACGATCTTGGCTTCCGCGACGCCGGCCGCCCGCATGAGATTGGCATGGCTCTCCGAGCCGATCACCATCGCACCCGTCTTCTTGGCGATGTAGGGCACGTCCGCCATGTGATCCCAGTGACCGTGACCGATCAGGATCTGGTCCGCCTTGTTCACATGCTGGTCTATGAGCGTGGTGTCGGTGGGCAGCGGGGCGTCCATCTTCAGCTTGTTTTGGAGGAATCCCGACTCGAATCGGTTAAACCATGGGTCGATGAGGATGGTCCTATTGCCGAAGGTGATCTCCCAGCCATTGGTTCCGAACCACTTGAAGTTGACGCCGGCGGTACCGGGGCCACCACCGCGCGGGGAAGTCTCGGCGCCTTCCGCCGCGCCGGGAGTGATCAGGGACCGCCCTAGATTCGCAGTGGCGGTGGCGATGCCCGCCGCCATGCCGGTTGCCAGGAACCCCCGTCGGGACCATTCCGAATCCACGAAGCACATGTCGGTCTCCTCTCGAGTGAGCCGCGTCGCTCTCGCAGGTGATACTAATCCCTTGGGTGGATGCCCGGTCTCCCCTGACGAGTGCCCATGAGGTTGACAGAAACAGCTCAGGGTTGAGCACGAGAGTCTGGAGAGTTTTTGGCTCTAGCCCGAGTTGAGCAAAGTCTACTCCCGAGCTGACCGGCTTCACGAGGTAGCCTCTGGCTGTGGAGGCCCAGCCTCGGAGTCGCGGGCTCAAGTCCCGTCGAGGCCGCCATTCAATCACTAGGTTCGGAGAGCGCGGCGCCCTCTCTGTGACTTGATTCCTCCCCTCCCGATTGCAACTCCCGTCGTGCGCGTGAGGCTCCGGCAATTGCTAAGGCCGTTGACCGTACCCGCAATTGCAATTCCTCAGGAAGTAAATCGCACACCAAAGCTTGTGCTGCATGGACGTTTGGTGGACCGCGCAGAATGAACAATTCGGGTCGGTGTGCGGATGGTCGAGCGGAAGGTATTCGGAGTCTTCACTCTCTACCTCTCCTAACACAAAGAGTGGGGAGCCGCAGTCACACATGGGACGGTCAATGCCAGGCGTCAAGGTGATAGTTCGGACGGCCCAACAATTGGGACAGGCGAACTGATAGATTTCTTTTTCGTCGCTAGGGTACCGGGGTGCCGGCGGGCTCATGCTTGTCCTCCTGAACCAAGCAGAGCAACTCGCGTGCCGGGGCGGAACTACAAGTGCGACAGGCACTTCCAAGGCCGTGGGTCATCGATGATGGACGAGGATTGTCGGTCGCTTTGAGCAGACTTTGCCACGCTCCCTGGGCCACCGGCGGGAGTTGACAGCGATCCTCTCGCACGAGGTGAACGGCGTCGCTTCGTTGACCCGCTCGCCCTCCTCCTTCCGTCCTGCTAAACTCTGCATCCGCCACTTCGACGGAGGCTATGGATGAGGAAGTCGGGATGAGCCTCTCGATCGAATACTTAGCCCGACTCGAGGTGGGCAAGCTGCTTCGTGAAAGCTGCCCGGGGCGGTTCTTCTGCGTCTCCGCCTTGCAACGCTCGGTGCCGTGGGCACCACCTACCCGCTCCCCGCGCCTGTCGGTGCTGCTGCAGCGGATGAGGTGATTGGGTGATAGGCTGCTAGACATTCAGGGCCAGTGCCCGGGAGGCATGTGCGAACCGCACAGGAGGATCCCTATGGAACTCGTCAGCCGGATGATGGACGGATCGATCTCCTATGATCCCAAGGCTCGACTGGAACCTGTTTCGCCAGGGGCCACCGTCAAGGAGGGGGACAAGATCGAGCGGCTCAGGGAAGTCCGGATGTTTGAGGAATGCAGCCAGCGGCAACTCCGGAGCATCGCCAGGATCGCACGGGTCTTTGATGCCCCGGCCGGCACCCTGCTTACTCGTGCTGGCGAGCCCGGCGACGAGTTCTTCCTCATCCTAGACGGAACCGCGAGCGTCGACGTGGCCACGGAGAAGCGAGGGTCTCTGCGGCCCGGAGCGTTCTTCGGTGAGATGAGCTTGCTAGATGGAGGCCCTCGCTCGGCCACAATCGTCGCGGAGACACCGGTCCGTCTCCTCATGATCAATCGCCGTAACTTCTCTGTGCTTCTCAAGGACGCACCCGGGCTCACCGAAACCCTTTTGATGACGCTTTCACGGCGCGTCCGGCAGGCGGAAGATAGTGCGGAACGTATGGGGGGCGCGTTGGCTGGCTTATGAGGAAGACTGGCGGACGCTGATCGCTCCAAACGCGCCGCGCACGGAGGCCTTTCAGCACAATCCCGTCCCTGCCCACCATTTCACTTACAATTCTTTCAGTCAGTTCCGCGACGCTTATACCCTCGACCAGCGTGTCGCCACTCCCTGACTTTGCCGTTCCTCAGCGGGATCACCACGCGGAGCGCCCTGCGCTGTGCCTCGAGGAGCGCCTCCAGCTTGGCCGCGCCCTCGCGCAGCGTGCTCTCGTCGGCGATCGCGTAACCTGCGTCGGTCGCCCGGGCGGGTCGAATCGAGCCTCGGCCATCTCACGGAATACTTCGGCGACGCGTGAGCGTCGTGCGTTCCACCTCGGGGCTTGACACCCGGGCGTGGCCGACCTCGCCGAGCTTTCGCTCGAGGAGCCTGATGGCGTCGGATGATCGCGTAAGACCTGCCGACATCCACGCAGAAGGTTACTTGGCATGGGAAAAGAACGACCTGGCGTCCTCTTGGGGCATCGAGCCATGAGAGCAAAAGGCTCTTCGGCGACCTTCTTCGCGACTTCCTCCTGTGGCACGGGCGATGCAGTTGTTTTTGTCGTGAGGTGGATGTCATGAGGCGAATGGGTCCGATGACTCTGGGTTGCGCCGCCTGAGTCAGGCGGCAGCTGACAGGGAGCGTATGATTTCGCGGATTGTCGTCGCCGATGACGACCCGTCAGCCCGGGAAGGGCTCCGAGCCCTGCTCACCGCATGGGGTTACGAAGTCGGGACCGCACCCGACGGGAGAGCAGCGCTCGACATGGTATCGGCGGTACGTCCGAAGATCGTCATCACAGATCTCGTTATGCCCTCCATGACAGGACTAGAGCTCCTGACTGTTCTCCATGAACAAGAGCCGGAGCTGCCGGTCATCCTGCTCACCTCGCATGGACATCTCGACATGCACCTCGACGCCACACAGCAAGGCGCGTACGCGTACCTCAGGAAACCTGTCGACGTGGCGACCCTGAAGACGGTGCTCGCGAGTGCGCTGGCCGACTAACCCCGGGGACGCACGGTGCTGCATCTCAGCCAGCCATCGGCCCGGCAAAAGGGAGGCGTTCCGCTGCGAAAGTTGACAGAGGCCACGACGATTTCCAGCGGACAGGGAACGGGACTCTCTTGAGGTAATGACGATGCGTAGTCAGTCTAGTTACCAACGATTCTCCGCTCCCCGACCGAGATTGGCTGGACCTGGAGCGCTTGGCCCACGTTGAACTCTCCGATGACGCAAGAACCGAGACGCATCCTCAGGAGACTCTCCGCAAGATTCGGAAGATGGCGGATACGGTATTCGACGTGCAGGAGGCCGCTCCGGCGGCTCTCGGGCCGCATTGGGCCGTCCGCTCGACAGCGGAGCGCGAGGAGTTCATCCTTCTCTTCGGGCGTCTGTTGGAGCAAGCGTATTTGAATTGGGTCACATCCTTGATCGGGGGGCAGCGCATTCAGATCACATATGAGGGCGAAATGACCGAGGGCACCGTCGGGGTGGTCAGAACGACCATTCAGGCCAAAGACGGACACAGCGTCCCCTTCGACTACCGCATGTTGATGAGTCGCGGGCGACGGACGATACGCGATGTCATCGTGGATCGTGTCAGCCTCATTGACAACTATCGGGCGCAGTTCAAGCGTCTGCTCGCGACCGCGCCCTACTCGGCACTCATTGCAAGGATGAGGGCGAAAACGACCGAGGAGATGGTGAAAGTCGGCACGATCGAGTCCGCCGCATCAGCCGCGGGGCCGTGAAGTTCACTCGCAAGCGCCCTGAAGGACGCCCGGTGTTCGTGATTCGGTTTCCCTGGCCGCGATCGCTGTCTCTGCGGAGCGATGCTCTCCGCTGATGCTGCTCCCGGTAGCCCCCGGGACTCCCTGCTGGGCGTTGGCGATTTGAGCCAGTTAAGGTTGCAGCTTCCCGTCCGTCACCTCCTGCCGAGGTAGAGTAGCGCTGGCGATATCCTCTCTCCTCAGGAGGCCCACCAGCCTGCCATCCGACGTGGTGATGGGGCAATTGGGGAGGTCATGGGTCACCATGAACTTGGTTATGTCATCGATCGACACGTGCGGGCGAAACGTGCTGGGACCGGGCCGCATGACTCGCTCGACCCGCTCCTCGTGCCCCTTCCGGAGCTCGTCGGCGCGGAGGAGTCCCAGGACGACGCGCTCGTCGTTCACGACCACACACGCATCCCATCCTGCCGCCATCACCCGTTCACGGACTGCGCGCATCGGCTCCTCCAGTCTGCACGTCGGGACATCTCGGCGAGCCACGTCCCCAGCTCGAGCACGCGTGGTGTTCGTCCCTTCTGTCGGAAGCCCTGCCGCCAGCCAGTCGAGCTTTCCGTCGACGTAGTCGTACACCTGTTTGAACCCGAGGCTCTCGAGCCGCCACGCGGCTCGTGGGCTCAGGTCTCAGGCCGCGTCCCAGCAGTAGACGATTATCGGCCGGAGCGGATCGAGCTTATTCTGGGCCTCGGTTTCGAGGCTTCGGAGCGGGAGACTGATGGCGCCCGGAAGATGATCAGCCTCGAACTCTTCCGTGGGCAGCACCTCAACCACTTGCGGCCCTTCCCGCATGAGTCGCCTAACGTCATTGCGATCGATCTCTTGCGGCATCGGCACCCCCTGCTTGGCTCAATCAAAGTAGCCAACTCTCGATGGACCGTCTTGCGTGCGCCCCGTCAATAAATCTGCATCAGGCCTCCCGGTGACGGCGGCGGCCCGAGAAGGCCGACTGTGCGAATAATGCCTCTTACGGCTGCGCTTCGGGCAGGCGGCGCAGCGAGGAAGCCGTCAGCGATCGTTGCCTGGAATGATCAGCCTTCCAGCGGTACCCGCTGCGGGTGATGAGCTCGGCTCACTCCATGGCGAGAATCCTAACCGAACCGCTCCAGAACAGCTCGACTGGGGCGGGCTATGTCGATAACCATCCGTCAAGGGACAGTGTACTGTCGAACTGTCTACAAGGAGGGGAGCTCACGCCCAAGTGGGCTCTCCTGCGAGCGTGACCTGGATACGTGCGCTGAGGATGGTCGCTATGGTGCGCCGCGTCTAGCCGTGGGAAGACGCCGGCGGTACCCTCTGGGCCGAGTCATTCGGACAGATGGTCAACGGGCTTTGGAGGTTCAAGGAGGAGCAGCCATGCCTGTGTACGAGTACCACTGTGATACCTGTCGACGTGAAGTGGACATCACCCTCTCGATCAGGGAGCACGACAAGGCCAAGGTGGCATGCCCGAAGTGCGGCAGTGCTGCGCTGCGGCCATTGGTGAGCACGTTCTTCTCGCAGACGTCGCGCAAATCCTGACCGCCGGGGGTCCGAGCAGGCTCGGGGAGTCCGCACATCCAGAGGAGCCCAGCGGCTTTGGCCCGGCAGGAAAGAGCGAGGGAGGGCACTGAAATGAAGAAGCGGGTAGTCGGGAGCAGGGCAAAGGCAAAGCGCCGGAAGGCGCCGGTGGCCAGCAGTCCCAAGCCCGCGAGCGGGGGTGCGACGGGGCATCGGCCGATCAAGAATGCTCGGCACCACGAGGTGGGAGGCGTGGCGATCGAGGTGGTCGCCGCGGCCAACGGTCAGGTCAAGCGCGTCGTGTACCCTCCCGGATTCCGCTGGTCCACCCACATGAAGCCCGTCGTCGGCACTGCGCTGTGCATGCACGGGCACGTGGGCTTCCTGAGCTCGGGGCATGTGCGGGGCCAGTACGGAGACGGCTGCGCCTTCGAGTTCACCGCCCCGGAGGTTGTCGTCCTAGAGCCGGGTCACGACGCCTGGGTTGTGGGTCGCGAGCCAGCGGTGCTCATCCAGTTCGACGCCGCGGGAGAGACAGCGCAGCGCTTCGGGCTTCCGTCCGAGCATCGCCACTGAGCGGAGCTTCCGCTCCGCTGCTTCACTGCCGACGGATGAAGAAGGTCATGAAGCGACGGGTCCTTGTGGCGCTGCTCGTGACCGCCGCTGCCGTTCCCGCTCACGCGCAAGTACACGTGGGCATCGACATCGGCATTCAGCTCCCGGGTCCGCCGGCTCTCGTGGTCGAACACTCGACACGATCGCGGACCTGACGACGTATCTGAAGAAGAAAGAGAGGTTACTTCGCTTTGGGCCAGCAATTGCTGCTGCTGGTAAGGAGGAGCTTCTCGCCCGTCGGGACGCGCTGACGTGTGCCTATTCGTAGCCCGTCTGTTGGTAACAGGCTCTACTCCGCCCACTCGGGGTTCGGTTTGCTGCCCCTCGCTTGAGCTGGGGTAGCGTCCATCTGCTCCGATCGTTGTTCGGTTTGCCGCACACGCCGCGAGAGCGTGACCAACAATATTTGGGTGAAGTCGGGCACTTCTCTATGGAGGACCGAGAAGTTCTCCCGGTCGATCACGAGGAGGCGGACTGGTGTATCAGCGACGACCGTGGCTGAGCGCGGGTATCCGTCCAGCAGACTCATTTCGCCAAAGAACTCTCCGGGCCGCAGGGACACTGGCTTTCCCATGGACAAGTCGACGCTTACCATTCCATCGAGGATGAGGTAGAACTCGTTCCCGGGCTCGCCAATACGAGTGATCACGGTGCCGGCCGGGGCGTCGAAAATTCGGGCGATCCTGGCAATTCTCCGAAGTTGCCTTTCGCTACACGCCTCAAACATCGGGACTTCCTTGAGCTTGGTCTTCGCCCCCCGCTGGAAGCCGGGTCCGGGAAATGGGGGCGCTAATCGATTCTTGAGCTCATAAGAGAGCGAACCGTCCATCATGCCGCTGACAAGTTCCATGGGCGTCCTCCCTTTCTAGCAGGTGTCGCTAGAGTTTCCTGCGGAATGACCCATACTTTGCCGAGGTGCCGCGCATGAAGCATGCCAGGAGGTAATTCCCGTGAAATCGCCATGTTTCTGTGCGGCACGGAGAAGGGCATGGGCAGCGTGCCTGACGTCGAGAACGAACCACTCGGGCACAGAGCAGAGATCTCAGAGACAGGCCGTCTCGTGCCCTTACTGCGTGAACGGGTACGTTCAAAACCCTCGAACAGTGCCGGGCCGTTCGGGCGGGCTCGCAGACCAATGCGGAGACCCTAGAAAGAGAACGTCGCCGCCGGCACTGAGTGCTTCGCGCACGCGCTGGAGCACGCGGGTGGGTATGCGCCGGCACGACGCGCGCGCACGAGATGCGGGCACCCCGCCGCGGTCGACCAGATTAGCCCGGATCTCCATACGGACCATTTCGACGTGGACGCTGACCAAGCTGTTGAAGATTCCGAAGTCCACCGTCGAGCTTGCGCTTGCTCCGGTGTGCCTGGGGGCCGAGCCGCAACACGCGGCCTCGGTGTGCAGCGAGCCGAAGCCCCCATCGGAAAGCTTGAAATCGCCCAGCTGCACTGCGGCTTGGGCAATCCGGAACGGGCCCAGCATCGGGGCGGCGAGGCCGAGCTCAGCTATCGAGAGAGCGTCGACGCGACGATCACGCGAGTCATACACTTCTCCTCCGCTCCATGGTTGAAGTCTCTACGGGAAGGGACGTGACAGGATTGTAAGAAGGATTGATCGGCTGACTGTCAAGAACCGCTTGGACGCTCCCTCGTTGAAAGCAGTAAGGACAAGAAATTGTCTTGACCTCCGCCGAGGGCACGCCTAGCCTCCATCGGTACGGTCTGTCGTACCCCAGCTGTTTCAACGCAGGTTCGGGAGGTGCATCCAAATGAGCGACGATCACGGAGTTTCGCGACGACACGTTTTGAGTATGGCAATTGCCGCAGGCGGGTTCGCCGTGTCCGGTGCGTTCAGTGTGGCATTCGCCCAGACGTTGAAACGGACTCCAGGCGAAATTCTTGGGCCCTTCTACCCTGTCCTCCGGTCTATGGAGAAAACCGCCGATCTGACTATCCTGCCTGGCAAGTCAGGCCGCGCTGCGGGCCAGGTGATCTATACCATGGGGCGGGTCGTGAACGTGGAGGGGCAGCCAGTCAAAGCAGCGAGGGTCGAGCTGTGGCAAGCCAATACGCACGGGCGCTACACTCACCCGAGTGACACGAATCCGGCACCCCTTGATCCCAACTTCGAGGGCTTCGCCGTTCAGGACACCGATGCCGAGGGCCGTTATCGGTTTAAGACGATCAAGCCCGGGGCGTATCCGGCTACTGCCAACTGGATGAGACCGCCCCATCTCCACTTCGAGGTGACAGGGAAGATCAACCGTGTGATCACGCAGATGTATTTCCCCGGGGAGCCGCTGAACGACAAAGATCTGCTGCTGCAGAACATCCGCGCGAACAAGGACAGCCTGATCGCGAAGGAACTCCCCCCGACATCGGATATTGAGCCTGATTCGCTCATCGTGATTTGGGATATCGTGCTTGACAAAGGGTAGCGTCTCGCGCCGCTGACACTTGGGCGGCCTGCAAGAGCTGGAGGAGGGTTCTCCTACTCGCCAAGTGTGCGCACGCAAGGAATCTTACATGGCTCCCCCTCAGGACCGACCCGATTCTTCACCAAGGCAGGGTGCGGTCTTCCCACATTGGTCGCAAACGAACGATCGCTTGGGCGTAAGCTCGCCGGGCGACTTTGACACCGCGAGCAATACCCGCTCGATTTGGCCTTTGGTGTAGGCGGTGCCCAAAGCACCGCGAAGCAGCGGCAAAAGGCAGGAGACGCAGAGGAACCGCCCTCGGCAGTCTCCATGGAATAGTTTGCCGAGTTCGTGGCGGACCAGGTACTCGGTCGCGAGGGGCATCGCGAGTTATTTCCTCCACCAGGGCCACTCATTCTCCAACTTCAGGATCCGGCACGGACGGGTCGTAACGCGACGGCCGTGTTCCTCGAGCCAGAACGGTGTGGTCATTGGACACGTCGCCGCCACAGCATTGGAGCCCGGTCATCCAGAAGATATCGGACCGCCCCCATGAGCGCGGCGACGGTGAACGGCTTGTCCAGAAAGAGCCCCCGAACACCTAGCTGCACCCGATAGTCGTCCATCTCTCTCGTGCGGTACGCGGACATCAAGAGGATCTTAATCTTTGGGCGGAGGGCCTGCACTTCCGCCGCAAGTTGTAGTCCGTTCATGAGGGGCATGACCACATCCGTAAGGAGCAAGTGGATGGGCTCGGCATGGGTGCGGGCGAGCCGGAGCGCATGACGTGGGTCTGTTGTACTTAAGACCGTGTAGCAAGCCAGCTCCAAGATATCCACGGCGAGAGCAAGTACCTCGGGGTCGTCATCGACCAAGAGGATTGTCTCTAGTGGCTTCGAAGGTCGTGGCGCCACCCCCTAACCTCTCATTGGATCCGGCCCAATAGGCGCCGTCATTCTCGCGCGGCCTCTAAAGGCCTGGCTCCGACGGCCCGTGGCCTTGGCCCTTATTCAGCGTGTCGGCAATCTTCTGGGCCAGTGCTTTGACGCCGAATGGCTTCTGGATGAATAGCCAGCCGCTCTCCGCGAGACCGGATACCTCATACCCTGACATGAGGACGACCTTTATGGTGGGCCGAAGCGACAGGATTCGCCGCGCCAGTTCGCGCCCGTCCATTGTTGGCATCACGACATCGACGAGAAGGAGGCTGATCGCAATGGCTTGATGTTGTGCGAGCCGGAGAGCTTCGGCAGTGAGGAGGACGACGTACCCCGCAGACTCAAGAATGTCTCGCACCATCGGACCTATCTCGGGCTGGTCATCCACGACAAGGACCGTCGGAGCATCAGACTCTGGAGATTCCGTGCCGGACTGCGCGCGAGATTCCGCACTCTCACCATTCGCGGGCGCGATCCACTCGTCGATGTTCTCGCACATCAATGCCAACGCAGAGCGCCTAACGGTGAAGATGAGCGCTCCGGAAACGAGTTCTTGCGGATCACCGACTCGCGTGAGCACGGCACGCACGCTTCTTCGCCGAGCGTCCCGAGGAACCAGAGGGACTAGAGAATGTCTTGCTCGGCATCTCTGCGATTGCCCCGCTGGAATGGGCAACTCGGTCATGGCTGCTTGCTGCATCGGACCCGGGGGGACCGCATCCTCACTCCGCGAATGCATAGGCGCAGTGGCGCCTCTCACAGCATCGCCTGGACGTCGACGTCCCGTCCAGTCCCTCATCGTCGTCGTCGGGGTCGTCATCGGTAGCAATCACCCAGAGCACGACCGCATCCGGGAGTACCCGCACCCCATTGATCCAGGTCGAGCTCAGCCCTATCGTCGTGGCGCGTCGGACCGCGTTCTCGACATGCAGGTGTGGGAGAGCATCGGACATGCCAACTGCGGGCCGCCGCGGAAGTGCGCGGGGCGAAAGCCCTCAGGTGACGCGCGACCTCTGCACAATTGGAATGTTCCTTGCGACGGCGGGAAGCTCTTACCGAGCGATGGGCGGCGGGTCAGTAAAGCAAGGATGGCCCTGATTAGGTGTCCCGAGGACGCTAGAGCAGGCTTCGGATCGGCCAGGACACGTACTCCCAGAAGCGCTTCCAGAGGCTTCGCGTGCGCCACGTCTGGGCATCGACCACACGAGAATTGCTCAGATCCTCTTCGAAGATGCTCTGGAGCCGCCCCGCCACCTCCCGGTCGTAGGCGACCAGGCTGATCTCGTTGTTGAGAGCGAGTGAGCGATTGTCCATGTTGGCGCTGCCTACCATGGCCCACTCGCCGTCAATGGTCATGGTCTTGGCATGAAGCAGCCCGGCCTGGTACTCGTAGATCTCTACGCCGGCGTCCAGAAGTCGGCCGAACCCCGCCCGGCTCGCCGCTTCCACGATTTCGTGATCGATGTCGCCCGGCAGGAGTAATACGATCCGCACGCCCCGGGCCCGCGCGTCGATCAGCGCGCTCGTGATCGTCGCGTCGGGCACAAAGTATGGATTTGTGAGATAGATCGCTCGCTGTGCGGAGGAAATCGCGAAGAGGTACATCATGTACATGGGAAGGCTGCCCCGCTCCGGGGAGCTACGAACGACCTGGGCGAGCACCTCGCCTCGTCGCTCCTGGCGGGGGAAATAGCCCGCTCCGCCCAGGGCCCGCCCGGTTGCCTCGAGCCAGTTCTCGGCGAATGCCGCCTGCAGATCGGTCACCGCGTGACCCTCGATCCGGACGTCCGTCTGGCGCCAGTACCCCTCGCGGCGCCCATTGCCCATCCACTTCGAGCTGGCGCCGGAGCCTCCGGTGAACCCGATGCGTCCGTCGACGACGAGGATGCGGCGATGATTCCGATCGTTGACGTCGGAGATCGTCGGCAGATCCACGGGCCGGAAGATCGCGAACTCGCACCCGGCCTGCACCAGGGTCTCCCGCGACTCGGCCGGCATGGCCAGCGAGCCGATCCCGTCGACCAGCACGTGACCATGGACGCCCGCCTGGCAGCGCTCGCTCATGGCCTTGATGAGGGCCCGCGCGGGAGGGCCCGTCTCATAGACGTACTGCGCATAGGTGAAGGTCTTCTGAGCCGAGCGAATCGCCGCGACCTGGGCGGGGAAGATCTGCTCGCCGTTCAGGAGAATCTCGACGCGATTCGCCCACCGGACGGGCGCGGCCGTATACGCCTCCATCGTCGGCGCGAACGACGGGTCCCCGATCGTGACCTGGGGGAACACGATGGGAATCGGACTCCGGACGCAGGAGACCGCGGTCACGGTCAGCACTCCCAGGATCACCAGCACGCCCGGCCGATTGAAGAGGGCTGTCGCCTGCATGGACTGGCGATCGTATCACGTGGGCAACATCTTGAGGCAATTGCCCTGCGTGCGCGGAGGGCACCATCCATGGGTGACGCGACATCTGGCCCGGTTCGCCTCTCGTTCAATCCTCAACTGCGCGTCGAGTTTCGGAGGGCCAGCCAGCATCGTGGCCGGAACGTCCGTGGGAGCATGGGGATCGGACTGGGTCTGCCGCGCGGGGGCCGCCAGGGGCGGTCCGGCAACTCACTCATGTCGTGTTCTTGACACACTGTAGGGACCAGAGGAGCTTTGACACAATCACTGGGCCGGCCTAAACTCCCAGCCAAGTCCGAACAGGTCACTGTTCGGTTCTCCGGGAGGACCTCGATGAAGTTCCTTCCGGCTAGGCTCGCCTGAAGCCCAGAGCCGAAGGAGGATCACCATGCGAACCTTCACCGGCGTTCGAGTTTCATTGATGGCAGCCGCTCTGCTGGGCTTCGCGTTTCCATCCTGGAGCCAAGAGTTGCCCAATGGAGAGGGCAAGGAATTGGTCGCCGCCCATTGCAATAGCTGTCACCCGTTCCATGCCCGCGTCGGCGCTGGATACACGGCGAAGGGATGGCGCACCGTTATGCGGATGATGACCAATTATGGTGTGTCGCTGCCGCCAGATCAGCTGGCGACCATGACTGCGTACTTGACTCAGCACTTCCCTGAAAAGGGGAAACCCGCCGGTATGGTGATCCCGGGGCCCGCGAAGGTCTCGATCAAGGAGTGGCAGGTGCCCACGCCCGGTTCGCGGCCGCACGATCCGCTGGCGGCGGCGGATGGGTCGCTCTGGTACACGGGCCAGATGGCCAATGTGCTCGGCCGGCTCGATCCAAAGACCGGCCGTTTCAAGGAATACTCCCTCAAGACGCCTCACTGCGGACCCCATGGCCTGGTCGAGGACAAGGACGGCAACATCTGGTACACCGGAAACACCGCGGCCTTGATCGGCAAGCTCGATCCCAAGACGGGCGCAGTGACCGAGTACAAGATGCCGGGGGCGGACGTAATGGATCCACACACGCTGATCTTCGACCAGAGCGGAATCCTGTGGTTCACGGTGCAGAATGCCAATCGCGTGGGGCGGCTGGACCCGAAGACCGGCGAGATCACGCTGCTCACGCCGCCGACGCCGAAGGCCCGACCCTATGGGATGGCGGTGAACTCGAAGGGGACGATGTTCTTCGTCGAGTTCGGCACGAACAAGGTTGGGAGTGTCGATCCAAAGACGCTGGAGATTCGTGAGTACCCATTGCCGGACCCGGCCTCCCGCCCACGGCGCATCACGATCACCAGCGACGACATGGTTTGGTACACGGACTTCTCGCGCGGGTACTTGGGTCGTCTCGATCCCACCACCGGCAAGGTGACCGAGTGGCCGTCCCCGAGCGGGCCGAAGTCCGAGCCCTACGGCATCTCGGCGATCGGCGACGTCATCTGGTACAGCGAGTCGGGATCGACCCCGAACACGGTCGTGCGCTTCGATCCCAGAGCCGAGAAATTCCAGAGCTGGGCGATCCCGGGTGGCGGCAACATCGTGCGCAATACCTCGGTCACGCGGGAGGGCGACTTCGTGCTCGCCAACAGCTTGGTCAACGCCGTGACCCTGGTCAGGATCTCGCGATGATGCCACTTGTATCGCGGCGCGCGATGCTGATGGGCACTGGGGTCGGGCTCAGTGCTCTCGCGGATGGGGCCAGGACGCCGCTGTTCGCTCAAGGCAGCCCGGGGTCGAAGGCACAGCTGTGGAGCGCGGAGTACGCGGCACGGAAAGGCGATGTCACGCTCGCCATGTATCGCAAGCGGCTCGGCCCGCCGAAGGCCGGCGAGCAGGCGCTGCCCGTGCTCTTCCTGGTTCACGGGTCGTCGATCTCGGCTAAGCCCAGCTTTGACCTGACGGTGCCGGGCAAGGGCGAGTACTCGCTGATGAACGTGTTCGCCGGCCACGGGTTCGACGTGTGGACGATGGATCACGAGGGCTACGGGAAGTCCACCCGCACTGCCGGTAACTCCGACGTGGCAAGTGGCGTGGAGGATCTCAAGGCCGCTAGCGAGATCGTCACGCGGGAAACCGGCCAGCCGCGCATGCATCTCTACGGCGGCTCCTCAGGGGCCCTGCGTGCAGCCGCCTTTGCCATGGCCCGGCCCGAGCGGGTGAACCGGCTAATCCTCGAGGCCTTCACCTGGACGGGGAAGGGCTCGCCCACGCTCGGCAAGCGGGCCGAGCAGGTCGAGTACTACCGCACGCACAACCGGCGCCCCCGCGGCCGTGACATGATCCGTTCCATCTTCACGCGGGACAAGCCGGGGACATCGGACCCGGCCGTGGCCGAGGCCCTGGCCGACGGCGAGCTCCAGTTCCGCGACACGATCCCCACCGGGACCTACCTCGACATGACGGCGAATCTCCCGGTCGTGGATCCGCTCCGGGTCAAGGCCCCGGTGCTCATGATCCGGGGCGAGCACGACGGCATCGCGACCGAGGAGGACCTGCTGGAGTTCTTCCGCCGCCTGCCTAATCCGGATCGCCAGTTCGTTGTGCTGGCCGGCGCCTCCCATGCGGTCGCGCTCGGCCTGACCCGGAGCCAGCTGTGGCACGTGGTCCGGGCGTTTCTCATCATGCCAACGGCCTGAGCTGGAGCACAGCCAAAGCTCTTCGCGGCCACGAGCTTGTCCAGGATCCGGCTCGTGACGGGGATGTCTTCGCCCGGAGCAGGGTATGGCGGGCCGAGCGAAGGTGGCTCGCCCGTCTACTCTGCGACCCGGACCCGGTCCCGGCCCTCGCTTTTCGCCCGGTAGAGCGCGGCGTCCGCCGCGTGAACGAGGGCCGCGGAAGTCTTGCCGTGGTCGGGGAAGGCGGCGACTCCGGCGGAAACGGTGATCGGCCCGATGATCCGGCCACGGTGGGACACGTGGAGTTGCCGCACCGCCTCCCTGAGCTCCTCGGCCCGACGCCGGGCGAGCT